>WNGG01005897.1_pt1 | contig 14850 bp, 14 predicted proteins | sample 5400661 | NCBI WGS metagenome assembly WNGG01 (sample SAMN13153372, study PRJNA577476) | soil metagenome | isolation source: 100 cm soil or saprolite under Garry oak tree replicate 1 | place: USA:California | collected 2016-06-15
TGTGCCTCGGCGCAGGTCATGCGGTCTCCTTCTCCCCAGCGACGATGAGCGCCCGCAGCTGGGCGCGGGCGCGCGACAGCCGCGACATCACCGTGCCGACGGGGATGCCGGCCACCTCGGCGATCTCCTTGTAAGCGAGGCCTTCTATTTCCCGCAGCAAGAAGACCTCGCGGTACTCGGGCACGAGATCGCGCAGCGCATCTTCCAGCGCCTGCGCATCCGCCATGCGCAGGAGACGCGTTTCGGGGTTCTCCGCGGGTGTGCCGAGGACTGGCGAGGCGGTGTCGGGCGGGAGCGCCTCCTCATCGAGAGTGGCCTCGCCCTCACGCTCGTGCTGCTTGCGCAGGTCGTAGCAGCAGTTGCGCACGATGCGCAGCAGCCACGAGCGAGGGCTGGCGGGGCGGAGCCGATCGAAGGACCGGAAGGCCCGCAGGACCGCCTCCTGCAGGGCGTCCTCGGCATCCGCCTGTGTACGAGTGAGCCAGCGGGCCAGGTGGTGCGCTGCGGCGAGGTGCGTCCGTAGCGCCTGCTCGAAATCCGAGAGCGAAGTGGACGCGGGCAAGCGCACTCCTGGCGGAGGGTGATCGCGCGGCGGCGCCGGCGGCGCAAGGGACGTCTGGCCATCGACCAGCCGGAGATGGCTGGCGGGCGCGGAGCGCGCGAAGAGGAACGCGAAGGGGATCGCGGTGGGCATCGCAACCCGCAGACTGGGCCGGCAGGCTCGATATTCCAGGGGCCGCCGCCCGGACGGGTCGCTGGCGTGAACCCGGCAACGGCTATTCACGCGTCCAGGGCTCTGGCCGCCATGGCGCGCAGCTTCGCGAGCCGCGCCGGGTCGGGAGTCGCCTGGAAGCAAAGCGCGTGCAGCCCGAGGGCGAAGCGGGCGATCGCCTTCAGGTCGTGGTACCGCGCCGGCGACAGCTCGAACTCGCTCCGCGCACCGGCGTGCAAGAGCGCGATGCGAGCCGGGCCGACGATCAGCACCGGCCCGGCGCTGGCCAGCGCGCGGTCGCGCGCCTCGGCGTACGCGGCTCGCGCGGCCCGGTTCAGTTCGGCGAGCGGGTCGGATGGAGCTGGCTTCGGAGGCGCGCCCGCGCAGGCGCAGAGGGCGGCGAGCAGGGCGAGTCGCATCCCGCCATGTTACGTCTGCGCCGCCTTCACGCGCTCGGGCGTCAGGGGAAGGTCGCGGATGCGGTGCCCCGTCGCGTTGGCGACGGCGTTCGCGATCGCCGCGACCGCAGGTCCCTGGGCAGACTCGCCGGCGCCGACCGGGCGTTCTTCGGGGCGATTGATGAGCGAGACGTCGACCGACGGGACCTCGGTCATGCGCAGGATGGGGTAATCCGCCCACGAGCGCGTCAGCACCCGGGTGCTGTCGTACGAGATCGCTTCGCGCAACGTCCAGCTCGTCGATTGGATCACGCCGCCCTCGATCTGGTTGATCAGACCGTCCGGGTTGATGATCAGCCCCGCATCGGCGGCGGCGAAGGCGCGTGGGACCTTGATGGCTCCCGTCGCGCGATCGACCTCCACGTCGGCGATGACCGCGACGTAGGCGGCCAGGTTCTTGTACCTCGCGAAGCCGATACCGCGGCCGCGCCGTCCGTCGCCGGGCTGCTTGGGGCGCCAGCCGGCCTTGGCGGCCACCGCCTCGATCACTGCCTTGGCGCGCGGATCGGAAAGGTGCCGGAGGCGAAACTCGACCGGGTCGAGACCGGCCGCGACCGCGAGCTCGTCCATGAACGACTCGATGGCGAACACGTTGGCATAGGCCCCGAGCGTGCGCAGCGCCGAGACGCGCACCGGCATCTCGGGCAGCAGATGGTTGATCACGCGCTGCCGTGGGAACACGTAGAGCGGAATGGCGTTGCGATCCCCCCCGCCGGCCGGTTGGGGAATGTTGCGCGCCGACCCCGGCCGTTGCGCGTCCTTCAGATGCCAGGCGGCGAGCAGGTTGGTCCCGTCCGACTCACCGGGGCGCGTGCTGTGCGTGTGGCTCCACAACTCGTTCCGAAAATCCACCACGTTGCCTCGTGCATCGAGCGCTGCGCGCAAATTGATCAACATCGCAGAGCCGTACGGCTCCCAGCGAAACTCGTCGTCGCGCGTCCATTGCAGCTTGACCGGGCGGCCCCCCGTGGCACGCGCGCAGAGCGCTGCATCGAGCGCCGCGTCGTCGGCGCCGTTGTGGCCATAGCAGCCAGAGCCTTCGCGATGGGTGACGGTGATGTCGGCGGCCGGCATCTTCAGCGCCTTCGCCAGCTCGCCGCGCAGGGGAAAGACCCCTTGCGTGTGGCTCCAGACGTGCAGCTTGCCGTCCTGCCACTGCGCCACCGCGCACGACGGGCCGATGGCGGCGTGCGCCTGGAACGGGCGGGTGAAGGTTGCCTCGAGCGTCTTGACCGCCGGGGCTGCCGCTTCGTTCTTCTCGCTCACCACGGAGTCTTGCGCCGGCTGCCGCCTGAGGTGGTCGAAGAGCTTGCGGCCCGACGGCGGCAGCGTAGGCGTCTGTTGCCACTTCGCGCTCTTGCGCAGCGCCCGCGCCGCTGCGATGGCCTGCTCTTCGCGCTCGGCGGCGACGGCGAGAAAGCTGCCGTCGCGGACGACGGCGACGACGCCCGGCATGGACCGCGTCGCCCGCTCGTCCACCGAGGCGAGACGCGCACGCGGCGAGGGCGGCCGGACGACGCGGCCGAAGAGCATGCCGGGAAGGCGCATGTCGTGGACGTAGGCGATGCCGCCGGTCACCTTGGCGGGAATGTCGCGGCGCGGGACGCTCTTGCCGACGAAGTGGTGCTCGGAAGCGGGCTTGGGCCTGGCCTTGGCCGTGGCCTCGCGCTTGAGCATCGCGTCGGTGGTGAGCTCCCAGTAGGTGGCGCGGGCGCCGCCCGGCGCGAGGATGACGCCGTCCTCGACTCGCAAGGAGGACACCTGTGCGCCGAGCTTCGCGGCGGCCGTCTCCAGCAGGATTCCGCGCGCCTCGGCGCAGGCGAAACGCAGCGCCGATCCCGATTCTTCGATGGAGCGGCTGCCCGAGGTGACGCCTTCGTCAGGGGTGCGCGAGGTATCGCCCGAAACCATCTCGATGCGCCCGAGGTCGACCTCGAGCTCGTCGCCGACGATCTGGGCGAGCGCGGTCACGATCCCCTGGCCGATCTCCACCTTGCCGGTGAACGCGGTCACCGTGCCGTCCGTGTTGATGCGCAGCCAGCCGTCGAGCATGCGATTCTTCTGCAAGCTTCCCGGCAGAGGTGAAGGCGCCTGGGCGAGCGCGCGAGCGAGCGGCGCGAGCGTGAAGCCCACCGTGAGCGCCGCGGCTTGCTCGAGAAACCGGCGCCGCGTGATGCCCTGGAGCTTGTCGGCGCTCACGGCGACATCTCCTTCGCAGCGCGCTGGATCGCGCGGACGATCCGGTTGTGCGTGCCGCAGCGGCAGAGATTGCCCGCGAGCGCCTGCCGGATCTCGGCTTCCGTGGGATGTGGCGTCTCGTCGAGCAGCGCTTTGGCGGACATCAGCATGCCGGAGATGCAGTATCCGCACTGCGCGGCTTGCTCGTCGATGAAGGCCTTCTGGAGCGGGTGCAGATTGCTCGCCGATCCAAGACCCTCGAGCGTGGTGATCTTCGTATCCGCCACGGCCAGGGCGGGCGTGACGCAGGAGCGCACCGGTTTCCCATCGACGAGCACGGTGCAGGCCCCGCATTGCGCCATGCCGCAGCCGAACTTGGCTGCGTTGAGCTCGAGATCGTTGCGCAGGACGTACAGCAAGGGAGTTTCGGGGGCCGCAGCAACCGTGCGGCGCCGCCCGTTGACGGTCAGCGTGACGGCCATCGTGTTCCCTCCCTGGGTCGGGACCTGGGTCGGTGAGGGCATGGCGCAATTGCCGGCGCACCTTAGCCGAAATCCGTCGCATCGAATACCTGGCGAATCTCGGTCTCGCCCTCCCAGCCCGGCCAGTGCTTCTTGTGCCGTGGTCACCGAGTCCTCGAAAACCGAGACACGCCGGATGAAACCGTAGAACCCATCGGGAGTGTTCCCGGAATCTCCCACAGAGAAGACGTCATCGTTGAGCTGGCTCCCGGGCTCCACCTCGCGGCGCGCGTGGTACCTGGAGGGCCATGCGCATCGTGCTCGCGGGATTCGGTACGCGGGGGGACGTGCAGCCGATGGTCGCCCTCGCCCAGGCGCTGTCGGACCGTGGCCACTCCTGCTCCGTCTTCGTGCCCCCGAACATCGCCGAGTGGGTGACCTCGTTCGGGCTGGACACCACGCCGGTGGGAATGGACTACGAGAAGCTCTCCCACGCGGTGTCGACAGGCCGCCTGCTCGACATCCTCGGTGCGGTCCCGGACCTGCGCGCCGAGGTCGCGCGCCAGGGCGAGGCGATCGAAGCCGCAGCCTCCCAGGCGGACGTCATCGTCGGCGCGTCGGTGCTCGCGGCGGGCAGCAGCCTTGGCGATCGATTCGGCATTCCGTACGTCTTCTTCGCCTTCTCACCCTCGCTCATCCCTTCGCGCGAGCATCCCTCGCCGGCCGTGACGAAGATCGATACGCCCCGCTGGATGAACCCGCTGCTTTGGGTCCTCAACGAGTGGATCTGGCGCTGGCTCCTGCGCTCGCCCATCAACCGGCTGCGCCGCGCCTGGAAGCTGGCGCCGATTCGGGAATTCTGGCCGGCGTTGCTCGGCGAGCGCACCGTCATCGCCACCGAGCCGACGCTCGCGCCCCTCGCAACGCCGCTACGGCCCATGCCTCGCCTGGTGCAGACGGGCGCCATCTTTCTCCCCGAGACGAGCGACGTCTCGGCGGAGACAGAGCGCTTTCTCGCGTCGGGGTCGCCGCCCGTGTTCATCGGATTCGGAAGCATGGGCGATCGCAATCCCCGGCGCACGGCGGAGCGCCTGCTGGAGGCCGTGCGCCTCGCGGGCGTGCGCGCCCTCGTCTCGCGCGGCTGGGCGGGGCTGCACCTCGAGCGAGCGCCGGAGCGCGTGCTTTTCATCGGCCCCGAGCCGCACGGAAAGCTCTTCCCCAGGGTGGCGGCGATCATGCACCACGGCGGCTCGGGCACCACCCACGTCGCGATGAAGTCGGGCGTGCCGCAGATCGTCATGCCGCATCTGCTCGACCAGTACTACTGGGCCTATCACGTGCGGCGGATCGGCATCGGGCTCGAGCTCCGGGAGCGGTTTTCGCTGGATGCGCGGGCCATCGCCGGCGCGTTCCGGCGCTGCGTCGACGATGGAGCTCTGCGCGAGGCGGCCAGGCGCCAGGCGGGGATGACTCGACTCGACGGCCTCGACCGCGCGGTCGAGGTCGTCGAAAGTGCGGCCCAGTCATGATCGACGGCGCGGTTCGCCGCTCCGGCCCGACGTCAGAAGCCGCTGAGTCCGTTGGGCGTCCCGAGCCCGGTGGGGCCGTCGTAGCCGGGCAGTCCGGTGCAAAGGTACTCGCGCAGACGCTTACAACGGCGCGAGACGTTTACAGGAGGCGGAGGAGGAGGTCAACGTGCACAAGGCGCTGGAGGGCTCTGGCGAGGATGCCCCCCGGCAGCAGAGCCGGGGATCTCAAATCGCTTACCCGCGCATCCCAGCACGCGCAGGCGCATCGGAATGCCCAGTCTGGACCGGCTGATCCGTGTACGGGTGTCCACTGATACCCGACGCAAAGGAGTGGCGACTTCCGCCTTCGGCCACAGCTCATCCCGATGAGGACCTGACATGAAGACACGTCGATTGGAACGCGGCGACCTTCCTGCTCTTGTGGTGCTCGCGCTGGTTGTGGCAGGCGCTGTTGCCCCTGCTGCTCGCAGCAGCGATCGGAACCCCGACATGGCGGACGGCTTCCGCGCGATGATGAACGACGCGACCGCACGCATGCATGTGGCGATGAACGTGCCCTTCACCGGCGATGCTGACCGTGACTTCGCCCGCATGATGATCCCGCACCACCAGGGCGCCATCGACATGGCGCTCGTCGAGCTGCGCTACGGGAAGGACGAGCGCCTGAAGCGGCTGGCCCAGGAGATCATCGTCTCGCAGCAGCAGGAGATCGAAGTCATGCATCTGGCTCTCGGCGACGCTCTCGCGCCCGGCAGTCCCGCGCCCACGCCAATCTCCCCCAAGGCTCACGTCCATCCCGAGCACTGACATGGCACGCACATCAGCGACCGCTTTCGTCCTCGCCGCCCTCGCTGTGGGGCCCGCGCGCGCCGGCCAGGTGCCAGGCCCCGCTGCGGCTCCCGACGTCCCGGTGAGCGCCCGCGATCGCGTCTACGCCGCCGAACAGTTTTCGAACACCGTTTCGGTGATCGACCCGGCGGCCAACAAGCTGCTCGGCGTGATCCGGCTCGGTGAGCCACAGCCGGCGAATCTCTCGCCGCTCTACCGCGGGCAAGTGCTGGTGCACGGCCTGGGCTTCTCGCCCGACCACCGCACGCTTGCGGTGGTCTCCATCGGCTCCAATTCGGTCACCTTCATCGACACCGCAACCAATGCCGTCAAGCACGTCACCTATGTGGGCCGCTCGCCTCACGAAGCATTCTTCACCCCAGACGGAGGGGAAGTCTGGGTGACTATACGCGGTGAGGACTACGTCGCGGTGCTCGATGGCAAGACCTTCTCCGAGAAGAGGCGCATCAAGCTCACGAATGGTCCGGGCATGACCATCTTCTCGCCGGACGGCAAGTATGGCTTCGTCTGCTCGAGCTTCACCCCGGAGACCGCCATCGTCTCGGTGGCCACCCACAAAGTCGTCGGCAGGGTGAAGCAAGAGTCGCCATTCTGCCCGAACATTGCGGCGACGCCGGAAGCAGATCAGGTCTGGCTCACCCTGAAGGACGTCGGCAAGGTGATGGTGTTGGGCGCGAAGCCGCCGTTCAAGGTGCTCAAAGTCCTCGATACCGGCCCGATTACCAACCATGTCAACATCGTGCGCAACGCAAATGGCCGCTTCGCGTACGTCACCGTGGGCGGGCTCAACCAGGTGCTGGCGTTCCGCACCGACACGTTCGAGCGCGTGGCACAGATCGCGGTCGGCGAGCTGCCGCACGGCGTATGGCCGTCTGGCGACGGGACGCGCCTTTACGTCGGAATCGAGAACGGCGACGCGATGACGGCGATCGACACTCTCGAGAACAAGGTGATTGCGACGATCCCGATCGGCCAGGCGGCCCAGGCGGTCGTCTACGTTCCGAACGCCGTGCCCGAGGGAGCCGGGACCGAAAATCTAATGGCACTGGGCGTGGCCGGCCAGGTGGCCCAACTCGTGCTCGGACCGGCCGGCGGCGCTCCGGCGACCCGCGTCTCGCTGTTCGACCAGGGCCTGACCCAGGTGTTGCAGGCGGCCGTCACCGGCCTCGAAGCGAGAAAGCCATATGTGCTTGCGCTCTCTTCCGACCCGAGGGGGGCGGCCGAGCTGGAGCCGCTCGCTGGTTTCATGACCAACCCGGCAGGGGCTGCCATCGTGAACGCCGTCGGGCCAATCCGCCAGATCGTCCAGACCAGCGGCCCAACGCCGAGGCGGTACCTCGTCATCGCTGCCGGCACGCCCGCGAACATCGGTGCGCCAGTGCAGGTGCAGCAATGAGCACGAAGCCAATCGGCGTCGGTATTGTCGGGGCGAGCCCGCTGCATCCTGGCTGGGCGGTGAACGCCCATGTCCGCGCGCGCAATTCGCGAAAGACATCCGCGAAGGCACGCGCGTCACTCCCGATTTCGCGCATGCACTCTCCCGTCATCGACTCGTCGACGCGATCGAGACGGCTTCTCGAACCGGGGTAACTCAGACATTGAGGTAGAGTACACCTCGATGCCCATGCTGCTGGCGGAAGAGCTCGAGGTCGTTCAATGCGGCTACTGCCAGTCCTGCCAGATCATGGCCGCCGCTGCGTTGCTCGCGAAGATACCGGCGCCCACGGATACCGATATCGACCAGGCGATGTCGGGCAACATTTGCCGCTGCGGCACCTATACGCGCATCCGCGAGGCCATCAAGCACGCGGCGCAGACACCGTCCACCGTCAAGAGGGGAGGCTGACCATGGCCCGCGTATCCCGTCGGCAGTTCCTGACCGCGGGTGCCGCCACCGGCGGTGGATTGCTGTTGGGGTGGCATCTCGACGCGGGGGCGCGCGTCCTCGCGGCAGCCGCGAAGGCGAGACCGCCGGTCTTCGCGCCGAACGCGTTCATTCGCATCGGCACGGACGGCGGGGTTACGCTCATCATGAACCAGGTCGAAATGGGTCAGGGCACGTACACCTCGATGCCCATGCTGCTGGCGGAAGAGCTCGAGGTCGGACTTGATCAGGTCCGGCTCGAGCACGCGCCGCCCGACGACAAGCTCTACGCCAATCCGCTGTTCGGCGACCAGGAAACGGGCGCCTCGTCGTCCGTGCGGGCGTTCTACGAACCGCTGCGCCGCGCCGGGGCGGCGGCGCGCACCATGCTCGTGGCCGCGGCAGCAGCGACGTGGAACGTGGACCCGGCCTCGTGCCGGGCGCAGAAGGGCGTGGTGACCCACTCGCCGACCGGCCGTACGCTCACCTACGGAGCGCTGGCCGACAAGGCGGCCAGACTGCCGGTGCCCGCGCAGGTCACCGTCAAGGATCCGAAGGACTTCAAGTTGATCGGAACGCCCGCGAAGCGGCTCGACACACCGGCGAAGGTGAACGGTACGGCGCAGTTCGGCATCGACGTGCGGCTGCCCGGGATGAAGATCGCCACCGTCGCCGCGAGTCCGGTGCTCGGCGGCAAGGTGGCCAGCCTCGACGACAGCAAGGCGAAGGCCGTCAAGGGCGTGCGCCAGATCGTCCGCCTGGACGATCTGGTCGCCGTCGTGGCCGACAACATGTGGGCGGCGAAACAGGGCCTTTTGGCGCTCGCCATCCGCTGGGATGACGGGCCGAACGCTACCCTCAGCACCGCCGACGTCGTCCAGGGCCTCGCGGCCGCCACGCAGACGCCAGGCGTGGTCGCGCGGAAGGAGGGCGATGCGGCGGCGGCGATCGCGGGCGCGCCGACGAAGATGGAGGCGGTGTACCAGGTCCCCTTCCTCGCCCACGCGGCGATGGAGCCGATCAACTGCACGGTGCACGTCCGGCCGGACCGCTGCGAGGTGTGGACCGGCTCGCAAGTCTTGACCCGCGCTCAGGCGACGGCCGCCAGAGTCACCGGCCTGCCGCTCGAGAAGGTCGTGGTGCACAACCACTACCTGGGCGGCGGATTCGGCCGGCGCCTCGAGTTCGACTACGTCACGCAGGCCGTGCGCATCGCCAAGCAGGTCGACGGGCCCGTGAAGGTGATCTGGACCCGCGAGGAAGACATCCAGCACGATGTGTATCGTCCGTACTACTACGACCGGGTGGCGGCGGGGGGTGGACGCGCGCGGCCAGCCGATCGCGTGGATGCACCGGCTCGCCGGTCCGGCGATCCTTGCGCGCTACTTGCCGGCCGCGTTCAAGGACGGGATCGACCCCGATGGGTTGGACGGGGCGGTGCACCTACTCTACGACATCCCCGCGATCCAGGTCGAGTTCGTACGCCACGAGGAGCCGGTGCTCAACACCGGCTTCTGGCGCGGCGTCGGAGTCACGCACAACACGTTCGTGATCGAGAGCTTCATCGACGAGCTCGCCGCGGCCGCGAAGCAGGATCCCGTCGCGTATCGGCGCGCGCTGCTCAGCAAGTCGCCGCGGGCCAGGGCGGTGCTGGATCTCGCGGCGCAGGCGGCTGGTTGGGGCCAGCCGCTGCCTGCCGGCCGCGGCCGCGGCGTCTCGCTACTCTACAGCGGTTGGGGCAGCTATCTCGCCCAGGTCGCCGAGGTCGCGGTGTCGGAGTCGGGCGAGGTGCGCGTGCACCGGATCGTCTGCGCGGTCGACTGCGGCACCCCCTGTCCATGTTGTGGGAAGGCCGGACCAAGCAGCAGATCTGCGAGCAGATGAAGGACCCGGCACGGACCGGGGGCCGTCGCACGGGGCAGGAGGTCATCGAGCACATGAAGGTGGATCCGCTCGTCCTCTGGGCTTGGACCCCCGGCGCCGGCCGCACGACTCCACCGCTCTCGCACGAGAAGTTCGTGCAAGCGTTGGAAGCCTGGGTCAGCGCAGGCATGCCATGCCCGAAGGGTGGAGGAGGAACGCAATGATCCGGAGCGTACAAGAACGGCACGTGGGGCGGTTCACAGACGATCAGCATTCCACCTGACATTCCCGTCGTCGCTATCGAGCCAGGACAGTCAGGAGACCTGCAGCGCGGTGCGCACGTCTTCGTCGTCGCCACCCGGGACTCCGCGGGAGCGTTGACCGCGGTTCGTGTGCTGGCAGGCAAGAACGGTCTTGTGCGGGACTGAAATTCCGGCGGCAGACCATTCGTATCATCGTACAGATCCGGTGCTCGGCTGCGAGGCGGGGTGTGGCACACCTTCGCCGCGGCCTGCTAACTTGGTCGAGTGGGGTGGGGGAGAATCATGAAGGTGCTGAAGCGCGTCGCATGGTGGAGCGCAGGCGTGATTTCACTCGCGTTCTTGGCGGGGCTCATCGCCTACTGGACGTCAGACAACACATGCTCCGATCGCAAGACCGCTGCTCAGGGCGGCTTGATGAAAGCTATTGTTTATTGCGAGTACGGTTCACCCGATGTTCTCAAGCTCGAGGACATTGAAAAGCCGACTCCAGGGGACGACCAGGTCTTGGTCAGAGTTCGCGCGGCTTCCGTCAATCCACTCGACTGGCACTACATCAGAGGCACGCCGTACTTCATGCGGCTGGGGGCCGGGTTGCGCAAACCAAAGGTCACACGACTGGGCGTCGACTTTGCGGGTACGGTTGAAGCGGTCGGCAGAAACGTAAAGCGGTTTCAACCAGGTGATGAGGTATTCGGCGGGAGGACCGGGGCCTTCGCCCAGTATGTGGCTGTTCGCGAGGATCGAGCAGTGGTGCTGAAACCGGCCAACTTGACGTTCGAGCAGGCGGCTTCTGTACCTATTGCGGCAATCACGGCATTGCAGGCTCTTCGCGACCAAGGAAAGATTCAGCCGGGGCAGAAGGTCTTGATCAACGGCGCGTCGGGAGGCGTGGGTACGTTCGCCGTGCAGATCGCCAAGTCGTTCGGAGCGGAAGTGACCGGCGTGTGCAGTACGAGGAATGTGGACATGGTCCGATCAATCGGCGCAGATCAGGTCATTGATTACGCCAAAGAGGATTTCACCAAAAGTGCGCAACGCTACGATCTGATTATCGACAACGTTGGGAACCATTCGTTGTTGGAATGCAGGCGCGCCTTGAATCCCAAAGGGAAATACGTCATGGTCGGTGGACCGGCCGGCCGGTGGATCGATCCTCTGCCTCGTGTGCTCAACGCGCTTGTCTTGTCACGATTCGTGAGCCAGGACATGAGCATGTTTCTGGCGGAACTGAACAAAGAGGACCTCACCATCCTGCGCGATCTCATGCAGGCCGGAAAGGTGAAACCGGTCATCGACAGACAGTACAGGTTGAGCGAGGTCCCCAAGGCGATCGGTTATCTGGAAGAAGGACACGCTCGAGGGAAAGTAGTAATAACCGTGGAATAACTTGCCGGCGCCGGCGGTCACGCCGCCGCCTCCATGGCCAGCAGGGCGCGCTTGGCCTCCGGCCCACCGAGATATTCGCCCGTCGTGCCGTCGCTGCGAACCACCCGGTGGCACGGCACGACCAGCGGGAGCGGGTTGTGTGAGCAGGCGCTCGCGGCGGCGCGGACCGCGGACGGATTCCCGGACGCCCTGGCCACGGCGGCATAGCTCTGCGTGACGCCGTAGGGAATGCGGCGCAGGTGCTCGAGCACCGAGCGACGGAATCCGTGGGCCAGTTGCAGGTCGACCGGTACGCTGAACGCGCGCCGCTTGCCGGCGAAGTATTCGTCCAGCTGGTGGGCCGCTTCGTCCAGCCGGCGCGGGGTGCGCAGGATCCGGGGGCTGATCTCGCTGGCCAGGCGCGCCAGTACGGCATCGTGGTCCTCGCAGCTGAAGGCCACGCGCACCAGCCCCTCGCCGGTCGCAGCGAGCAGCAGCAGCCCGAGCGGGCTGTCGACGGTGCGGTAGGACACGTCGAGCAACCCCTGCATCTCCGCCAGCGCCGCGAGGCGGCTGTGCAGCCGGCCATCGCTGTCGACGCCGGCGCCGGCAAACGCGTTCGTGAGGCGGTCGATGAGCTGCTTGTCGCTCATGTCTTGGCTCCTTTCGAGAAATGCTTGCGGAGGCTTGCGATGCCGTCCGCGGCGCTGCGCCGGGCAGCGGTAGCGCTGGACTCGAGCAGCTCGCCCACCTCGGCGTAGGACAGGTCGGCGAGGTAGCGGTAGATCACGGCTCCGCGCTGCTTGGCCGGCAGGGCGTCCAGCGCGGCTCGCAGCTCGTCGTCCATCGATGATTCTCCGGCCGATGCCGCATCGGCGGCGGGAATCTCGGGCAGATCGCCGGCCGGCTGCGGTCTCCTCGCCGCGCCGCGGAGCTGGTCGATGGCCTTGCGATGCGCGATGGTCACCAGCCAGCCGCGGATGCTGCTTTGCGGCTGCAGCTTCGGATACGCCTCCAGCGCGGACAAGAAGGTCTCCGACCAGGCGTCCGCCGCGTCCGCCGGGCCCAGAAGCGCGCGGCACACGCGCATCACCACGGGGCCGTGTTCGGCCACGATTTCCTCGAACGGTCGCACGGCGGCATCACGCGAACGCACCGGCCGCCCGATCTGTGAGGGTCCACGAGAGGACTCCATGAGGTTCGTTCGGGTCATGAGCGCCCAGACTGTCATCCGGCGTCGTGGAAGACGAGGCCCAGCGTGTGAGCACCCCACGTCATCGAGCACGCCGGAGATCGCTGCCCAGTCCAGCTCGTCGACGCGTCTTGCCACTTTCGCCATGGCGTTGCTCAAAGGCCGGTCTCGCGCACGGTGATGCTGAGCCGGCCGGGAGGAAGGCCGAGCCCGCCGGGAGCCGTGCCGTCGAGGACCTTGGGAACGCCGTGATAGATGCGCCGGTTCGGCTCGCCGAACACGAGCAGATCGCCGGAGCGAAGCTCCAGGTCCGTGAACGGGCCCGTGCGCCGGCCGACGCCCGCGAACCGGAAGACGCAGCTGTCGCCGAGGCTGACGGTGACCACGGGGGCGTCGCTGGGTTCTTCGCCATCCTGGTGTAAACCGAGGTGCGCGCCGGGCGCGTACAGGTTCACGATCGCCGCATCGGGCGCGTAGGCCGCCGCCTCGGCGCTGTCCCGCCCGTAGGCCTCCGCGACGGCTGCCCGCGCCAGGTCCGCAACTTCCTCCGGCAACGGCTTGACCGGCGCGCCGTCGGTGTCGTCCGCCGTCTTCGAATAAGCGTACGGCTCCCAGTGCCAACCGAGGCAGACGGACTGGACGCTCATCAGATGTCCGCTCGGAACCCGCGGGTGCCGGAGGCCGGCCGGCGGCAACGCCCACCGCCGGAACTGGGCGACCAGCGACCGCTGCATCTCGAGGTCGAGCCATCCCGCGACGTGCACCACGCCGGGCAAACACATCTCGCGGCGGCCATGGCCCGCGTCTTTGCGGGCGCCGGGAGGGCCCAGGGCCAGAGTGAGCTGGCGCTTTGCGAAAGCCAGCGGGGGCGGCAGGGCCGTCGACACGCCGNNNCGCCGAGGCGGCTGCGACCCATCCTGGCGCGCGGCGATGGAGCGATCGGGGTCATGCCTGGACAACGCTGGCCGGACCCTGTCTGTGAGGTCTCGATCGCACGGGCGAGCGCCTCCCCGACGGCGGCCGCCCTTCCCGACGGCTCGAGCCCGGCTCGCCGTCGCAGATGACGCCTTCGTACAGGTGCGGGATCTGGTATTTGAACGCGAGGAAGACGCCGCGCAGGTTGGTATTCAGGATTTTCCGATCACCTCAACGAGTTGGTCGCCTTCATCAATGAGGTTCAGGCGCAGTCGGGGAAAGCACTCTCGGTGGATCAGGCCAATCAGCTCCTGGCCGCTGCGATCCAGATCGAGGCGGTGCTGGGGTGTCCGTAAGCATTCCTGCTCCGGAACGCGCGGGATATAGACCCGACAAGAACCGGGTGCTTCGTCCCCGTGAGCACCTGCTCGGGATGCTACATCGAGCCGCGGAGCCCTCAATTCGGCCTGCCTTACGTTGCTGTCAAGCAGCCGGTCACCGCGCCGTAGCCACGCGATTCCGCTGGCTTCAGCGGCTCGCACGATGCTTCGGACGCACGAGGTTTTCGGCCTCGCTCTCGCTCAGATCCTCGGTCGTCTTCTCGAGCAGAAGTGCCGCGAGTTGCATCGGCTCGACGCTCACGCCCCCACGCTCCCGGACCTTGGCCGCGATCTGCTCGAGCCGCTCGAGCGTTCGTGGTGCCAGCGGGACGAGCCGCCGCTCGGTCCAGCGGGGATCCGTCGGCCGGCCGCCGCCGGACGGCACGCGGAAGCGCTCTTCGATGTCCGCCAGGAGCTGCATCGCCCCGAAGTAGCCGCCTGACGCGGTGATCTTTCCTCGGCGTTCGGCGCCAAGGCCTTTGGCGATTTTGTCCATGTCGAGCTGCGTCTTCATCTCCTACTCCTCTGCGAATTCGCGGATTGCGAAGTACTCGTCGCCCACCACCAGGCCGACCTCTCCCTAGCGGGCCTGGCTGCCCATCTTCCTGCAAAAGCCTCCGAGCTGGGCAAGGTTGCGAACGTCCTCGATGTCGGCCGGCGTCGTGTAGCAGTGCACGACGACCGGCTCATCCTTCACCAGGGCCCCTCCCCTCTCGTCGTCGCGCCAGATGCCCTTCGCCTTCGGGTAGGCGGTCGCGCCCCCGAACACGCGCCCGAAACATCTCGAGCGCCAAGTCGACCCAGCGCGGCTGGTCGATTGG
>WNGG01004969.1_pt1 | contig 14846 bp, 12 predicted proteins | sample 5400661 | NCBI WGS metagenome assembly WNGG01 (sample SAMN13153372, study PRJNA577476) | soil metagenome | isolation source: 100 cm soil or saprolite under Garry oak tree replicate 1 | place: USA:California | collected 2016-06-15
CCTATGGCGACGTAAAGGTTTTTTCGAGCTTGAAGTGGTCTCCTAATCAGGGGGACATGGATCTCGCGCTAGTCAGCAACAATCAGGTGCTCATCTTTAGTGACCTGATACGGCGCAAGTTCGAGCAACGCGAAGCTTTCTCTATGACAAATGCAGGGAAAGTCAATGCCATTGCCTGGGATCCCAGTGGAGACTATATCGCATCTGCTAATAGTGATCATACCGTCAGAGTATGGTCTCTCAAAGAGGGGAAAGAGATTCTCACCTATATGGGGCATCATGGAAGCGTCTATTGTGTGGATTGCTCACCTATCGGCGATCTCATCGCTTCTGGTGGAGATGACGGATACCTACGTATCTGGTATGCATCCATGCAAGGAGTAGCATGCACAAATGCCACCTTTCGCAGCTATCACCCGAGCACAACTACTGTTCGCGTCGTAGCTTGGTCGCCCGATGGTAAATTCATTGCCTCGTGCGGAGAGGATAACGTGGTGCAAGTATGGAACTTCAGTGGCCTTGTGGGCACATATACTGGTCACACTTCACGAGTGAACATGCTTTCATGGTCGCCTGATAGCAGCCATATTGCCTCTTGTAGCAACGATAAGACCGTGCGTATTTGGCCCATAAGCTCGGTAGGGAAAGTAATATCCGATATGGACTACGAGGAATAGCAGAACAGAAAAGAGGAATAGGGCCAGGAGATAGCTATTAAAAATGGCCGACATCTAAGCAGGTCCGATCTCGTGAACTACTTATACTTCTCTCATCTGGGAGGCACTTTTCCAACTAAACCCACTTTTTCGTTCTGATACCCCATACGTCGGAACGTACTCTCATGACCTGGCAGCATATCTGAAGGTTGTTCCTGGTGGTAAGACGATCTGTAAAGGATGCCTACTGTCTAGCAGATTTTGTCACCCTGTTGTTTCTCACAGTTGGTCTCCGCTTTTTGTTGTTTTTTCTACGGCGGCGAGGCCTATGACTTTGCTGCATGATTCGTATATGTGTATGAATGGGTGGCTCGTTCGTTTTGGTTGTACGCATGGTACTCCAAATAGTGAATGGAATCCCTACCAGAGTACCAATGAGCGTGATGATAGCTGATGTCGCTGGGTCGCGAAATATATAGAGAATACTTTGCAATGTCGGCTGCATAGCTTATCCTTCTAGCTCGATTTTATTTGTATAGTGCAGTAGTTATAGACGTAGAGGTGGCAAGATTGGCTCCGCGTGCCAAGAGACCTCCTCATATCACTCTCGACCTTCTGAAGTTTTGATGGTTCGACCTTCTTGACTTTTAGGTTCAGCAGGAGTTAACATGGGAAGCCAGTTGACAGATAATCTCTGGTGACTCTAGAGCCTCATCCTTATCGTCAAATTGCGGATGGTCCACAATATTGTGAAGGTATTTCCTCTCCTACATTTATGATCCAAATTAGCTAGAAGAGGATGCAGAAAAAAACTTTTCTATGGCTTCGACATTGGCCTCTGAGGTGTTGTAACGGAACCAGAAACGGTTCGGTTGTATCTCAGAGGCCATTTACGGTGTAGCCCAGATTTACTTTCGGCTAGCGGTCTTTTGTCCTTTTGAAAGTCTGGATCGCTTGAAGGAGAAGAGTGGTTGCCGCGATTGCGATGCTGATCCACTGAACTAGGTCCATGGTAGCCTCCTCATTGGCTCAAGAAAGGATTGCGTTGAGAGGAAGTGAATGTAAACGGAGTCAGGAGGCTCAAGGGAGGAACTTTCATCATGTGTTGCTTTCTTTAAGGAAGGCGCCTCATGAGGAAGCGCTCACTTGAGTTGAGATTCTGGGAGTGTTGTTAGCAGTCTATCCCCGTACCGTCCTGCCACTCATCGAGATGCATATTCAGCAGGGAAGACGCGATCTACAGAGCTTACTGGATGTGGCACCTGTGCGATATATTGAAGAAGCGCAACTGCGTCGGGTTGATCCGTAGCAGCGCTCGTTTGTGAATGTGAATACGCCGGAGGATCTGTGTTCCTATTGATGCATCATGGAGTATGATCTTGATTCGCTGGTTTATCCCTACCCAACTCTCTTGTATGCCTGGTCATTGCAGTGCAGCGGTCAAGCGGGAGATATTCTCAAAGAGCTTCTGTATGAGCGGGCGAGCTTCCCACTCACCCAGATGCAGAGGCTTCGACTTGCCCAGGTAATCGGCCTCGATTTGCCGCAGGTCTGCTACCACCTGCCGATCGTAGCAGACTAAGGTCACTTCCAGGTTGAGTTGGAACGAGCGGATGTCCAGGTTGCTCGACCCGATCACGGCGATTTCATCATCGATGCTCATGTGCTTGGAGTGCAGCAAGATCGGGGGATGATAGCGGTAGACCTTGACCCCGGCTCTGAGCAGCTCCTCGTAATACGAACGCTGCGCGTGGCTTACCAGGAACTGGTCCGAGGCTTCCGAGTTCAACAGTGTCACGTCCACTCCTCGCTGTGCCGCGCTGGTGATCGCCGTCATTAACGCTTCATCCGGTACGAAGTAAGGGTTGGTAATCACCAGCCGAGAGCGCGCGGCGTGGATCAGCGCGGTGAACAGCTTCAGGTTGTTCTCGTTCTCGAACCCCGATCCACTGGGCAACACCTGACAGAGCACGGTACCGGCTGCCCGGAGTTCACCTACGATTTCTGGCCCCGCCTGATTTGCGAGCAGCACCTCGGTTTCGGAGTACCAGTCGGTGACAAAGGCAGCCTGCAGTTGGATGGCAATTGGCCCGCGAACTCGTGCCACCAACTCGTCGTAGTAGATGCCATCCTTGCGGAAGTAAGTTTGCTTGATCAGGTTCTGCGAGCCGGTGTAGCCGATCTGCCCGTCGATCACCACGATCTTGCGGTGGTTGCGCAGGTCGGGCCGTGTATAGTTGGCACCGAAGAAGCGCAGAGGCAGCATCAGGTGATACTCGATACCTGCGCGTTTAAGGCGAGCACGCATCGCCTTGAAGCGCGGGTATTTGCGCGAGCCCAGGTGATCCATCAGGACACGCACCTTGACGCCCCGGCTCGCGGCCCGCTCCATGGCGGCGAAAATGCCCTCCGTTTCCTCGTCGCAGCTGAGCGCAAAATACTCGACGTGGACGAAGTGTTGGGCACGATCGATGTCCTCGGCAATCCGCTTGAAGACAACCTGGTAATCGGGAAGCAACTCGACGGCATTACCAGCGAAAGCTGGCAGATCGCCGAGATTTGTGTTGAGGCGAATGAAGGGTTCGTAATGAGGTGGGATAGGTGGATCCAATAGCGCGGCCAGTTCCGGCACTTGCCTGGCCTCGGCTACTACGTTGCGAATCAACTCGTCCATGGTGCGCTGCTCGGCACGACGACGCCTGGATAGCTTGGGGCTGCCCAGGAGCAGGAAGAGCACCAGCCCCAGGTAGGGCAGCAGAAACATCAGCATCAGCCAGGCATTCGCCGACGAGGGTCTGCGGTTCACCGGGACGATGAAGAGCATCACCAACGGGATAATCCAGCCAGCGAGGGTGATGAGATAGGTGATGGTTGCCCAATTCCAGCTCATATTACCTACTGCGCCAGCGTCGTTGAGCCATGGCCTTCAGTTCTTCCTCGAAGCCTCGCAAGGTGAGCCAGTTGCGGGTCTCCCCGCTTACCACTACATCCACCTGACGTAACTGGGCAATGTTGCTTGCTCCGCTCAGTTGCATCGCTACCTTCAGTTCTGCAACCACCGTTTCCAGCAATTCACAGACCTTCTCGTAACTTTCACTGGCGGCCTTGAGGAAGGGGAAGCCCATCCCAACGAGGGTGGCTCCTAGAGCAAGGGCGCGCGCCATATCAAGGCCGGTGCGGACACCTCCTGTGGAAATCAGGGGCAGACCCGCTACACCCGCCTCAACAACGGCAATAGGTGTGGGTACACCCCAATCGCGGTAGAGAAGACCAATATTCAGAGCTAACTCATCACCGCGTTCCTGGGAGCGAACAGCCTCCATAGCCGACATACTGCTCCCACCAGCTCCCCCTACATCGATCGCGGAGACACCACACGACTTCAAGAGGAAGGCCTGCTCACGACAGACGCCAGCACCAGTCTCTTTAGCAATCACTGGAATAGCAATCTGGCTGGTCAGGTTTTTAAGGGCAGCGACTTCGCCAACCGCACGCCGGTCTCCCTCCGGTTGTGCTGCCTCTTGCAGACTATTCATATGCACAGCAAGAGCATTCGCTCCAAGCATGTCAATGGCAGTATTTACCTGCTCCATCGTAAAGGCCGGATGTCGTGACTGCACAATAAGTTGCGGTGCACCGATATTGGCTATAAGAAGAGCATTCGGTGCATATTCACGCATTACGGCATAGGTCGGTGCGAGAGCAGGATTGACGATTGCAGCGCGTTGACTTCCTACACCAACAGCGAGGCCATAGTGCTCTGCTGCCATTGCCAGGTTGTGATTAATCCTGGTAACATCGGGATGTCCTCCTGTCAGCGAGGAGATAAAGATGGGATAGTTTAGCTTACGACCGAGGAAGGAGACTGAGGTGTCAATCTCATCCAGGTCTACTTCTGGTAGGGCCTGGTGCACAAACTGGATATCGCTCCAGTTTGCACGCTGCACGACATTTACGCCCTGCTCCAGGGCTACTCTGACATGGTCCGCCTTACGCTGCTTGACTTCATCACTCATGAGTGAGCTTTTTCCTTTCTGTATGCCTCTTCTTTATTATAGGTATACGTGCGGGATGACCAAGATTGGCAGAGGATTTTAGCTTTCCAGGCTCAATCCAACATTATCCACCACACCGGACAAAGGCTGTGAGTTTGCCCATCCCTTGCTCCCTCTTTCATACAGAAACAACATAAGTAACGGCTAGAACATTTGATAAGCACTTTCCCAAAAGTATAGCATACAGGGCCACTATGAGAAAGGCTGTGTTACTATTAGATACGCCTTGTTTGAAAAAAATCGGAAATGAAGCCGAAACATTCGGGCATAAAGCTATCCTGATTAGCGTTATGTTTGTATGATACAATAACAAAACTAACTTGATTGTCCTTATCTGATCGATACTATTAGCACAATCTTTGCAATTGCAAAAACTCTTTCAATATAATTGAAGAGATGTTGCTAGCTAACGTTGTTATTGTAGTCAACCGGCGAAAGCAGCAAGGAGTCAAAGATATGGCACAAATTGCGTTCCATGAAATCACCAAGCGGTATCCTGGCGCTACTAAACCAGCTGTCGATGCTGTTAGCTTCAAGGTGCCGGAAGGTAGCACGTGTATGCTGGTAGGAACCTCCGGCTCGGGCAAGACGACACTGCTACGTATGGTCAATCGCCTGATCGAGCCGACCTCCGGTGAGATTTTCATTGACAGCAAGAACGTGCTCCAGGAAAACCCTATTTTGTTGCGCCGCCGTATTGGCTACGTTATCCAGCAGGTCGGCCTCTTCCCGCATATGAACATTGCTGAGAATATTCGGGTGACGGCCGAGATTGCTGGTGGCTGGACAAAGCAACGCCTTGCTAAACGGGTCGATGAATTATTAGAACTGGTCGGTCTACCTCCTGATGAATATCGTAAGCGTTTCCCGCGCCAACTTTCTGGTGGACAACAGCAGCGTGTAGGGCTGGCCCGTGCACTCGCTACCGACCCGGCGATCCTGCTGATGGATGAACCCTTTGGTGCCCTGGACGCGATCACCCGCGCACGTTTGCAGGATGAACTGCTGCGTGTACAACGTGATGTGCGTAAAACTATTCTGTTCGTGACACACGACGTTGAAGAGGCTTTCAAACTCGGTGATCAGATTGCCGTGCTCTCCGAAGGGAGACTTGTGCAACTCGGTACACCTGTAGACCTGCTTGCGAAGCCTGCCAATGATTTCGTCCGCAAGCTGGTGGGCGCGGATAGTATTCTGCGTCAACTCGAGTATTTACCGGTGTCTACTGCGTTGGACAACAAACCGGAGTTTGTGTCCTCTGCCCATTGGGGAGATATTCCGACGTGTTCCTCTGATGCAACGCTTCTAGAAGCATTGCTTGAACTCCTTGAGACTAATGCCCCCGCTCTAGCTGTCCAGGATAAGGACAACCACGAACACCTCGGATACATCACCCTCGCCAGTATCAACCACGAAATTACTCAATTGCGCCGAGACGAAATCACCCAGTTGCAACGTAACGAAAGCACACAAGAAGAGACGAGAATTTAGCTCGTTGTGTCTTTGTTGGGGCACCCACGGGGCGCGATAAATCTGGCCCCTACGCCTGCCCCAGATCAAAGGTCGATTGAAGGAGTGGATATTCAGACCGCCAACGAACTTCGTTCTAGCTTCGCTCAGGCGGTCTGAGAGGAGTGAGTTTTATGCGTTACCTGCTCAGTGGCTACAACTATGATCTGTCTGACCCAGGCAGCATCCCAAACCTGACTTTGCAGCACTTGAATCTCGTTGGAACGAGCCTGCTTATTTCACTCCTTATTGCTATTCCCCTGGGATTGTTGATAGCGCGCCATCGCCGCCTCTACCTTCCTGTGATTACAGTGGCAGACTTACTGTATACCATCCCTGGAATCGCCCTGATCGGTATACTTATCATCATCACTCACATAAGTGCAGCAACGGTCATCATTCCTCTCGTCCTCTACAACCAGCTGGTATTGATCCGTAACACCGTTGCTGCCGTTAATAATATCGATCCTTTATTGATGGAGGTTGGAAGGGCCATGGGGATGAACTCTCGTCAGTTGCTCTTTCGCGTCACGCTTCCCCTGGCACTGCCTGTAATCGTCGCCGGTATTCGCATCGCTACGGTGACATCAATCGGGATTGCCTCGTTGGCTTCGCTGGCCGGACAGGGTGGGCTGGGTGACCTGATATTCAATAATCTGGACTCTCGCGATTTTGATGCGATCACTGCCGGGGCCATCTTGATGGGTCTCCTGGCTATAGTGGCCGACCTGCTCTTACTAGGGTTACAGGTTGCTCTCAATCGCGGTCGTAGTGCACTATCAGTTGCATAGGAGGAAGAAAGGGAGTATGGGCGTTCTGCAATTTATCGAAGATCCAAGCCATGACTTTGTCGGGCACACTGTTGAGTATCTGGAGATCTGTGGTATTTCTATCCTGCTGGCAATCGTGATAGGGGTTGTCCTGGGTGTTGCTGTCTCGCGCAACCCCATAGCGGCATTTATCGCAGTGAATTTGAGCGGCTTGATGCGGGCTATTCCGGTGATCGCCTTTCTGATCGCCGCGATACCCATTCTCCATACGGGGAACCCACCCACCATCGTAGCTCTAATCGTGCTGGGCATTCCCCCCATTCTGTTGAACACTTACACCGGCATTCGAGGTATTGACCCTGCCACTATCGATGCTGCCAGAGGAATGGGCATGACGATCTGGCAGATTATCACACGTATACAAACTCCCCTTGTGCTCCCGATTATCGCGGCCGGTATACGAACCTCAGCAGTACAGATTGTGGCGACAGCGACACTGGCAGCAATTATTGGAGCAGGAGGATACGGGGACTACATCATAGATGGGGTCTTTACCTTCAAAAATGATGAAATCCTCGCCGGCGCCATTCCTGTAGCTGTGCTGGCAATGCTTATAGAGGTGTTTATGAGCTGGTTACAACGTGTACTGACACCTGCGGGCCTTCGTGTGCAGGAGTCATTTGAGGTAGCCAAAGCATAAACTGTTATCGTAGTGCGATTGATTGTTTAATGTATGTTCTATTCAAGAGGAGGAAGAAATGGCTCCCCTTATTCGCTCATTACGAGCACGATCCTTGATACTGCTCGTACTCATCCCGATGCTTATCCTGGCGGCCTGTGGTAGCACGGGCGGTGGGGGTGGTGGCACCCCAACAACCAAGGGCCCTATAACGGTTGGAGGAAAAAAGGATACCGAGGCCCAGCTACTCACGGAGATGTATACCCAGTTGCTGCGCCACGGAGGTTTCACCGTCAACGAGAAACTGGCGTTTGGCAACACCCCCTTCAACTTCCAGGCCATCAAGAATGGCGACATCGATCTCTATCCTGAGTTCACCGCCACGGGACTGAATCTCTTGAACATCCCGTCGGCGCATGATCCACAGAAGGACTACGATGCCGTGAAGAATGGCTATGAGCAGCAGTTCAAAATCACCTGGCTGGACCGCGCTCCACTCAACGATGGGTATGCCATCTGCACCTCGAAGAGTGAGTCACAAAAGCTGGGTATCTCGACCATCTCAGACCTGGCGTCAAAGGTATCGCAGTTGATCCTCGAATCTCCCAGCGATGGCGTTCCCTTCGTGGACAACTTGAAGCCGGTCTATAACTTCGACACCAAAAGCTTCAAAAAGACAGAGACCGTTGACTACGCCGTCGGCTTCACCGCTGTGGCAAACAATCAGGCCCAGGTGAACGTTTGCTACACAACGGATGGGTCAGTGGCGACGCAAAACTTTATCTTCCTCCAGGATGATAAGCACGGGTTCCCGGAGTTCAACCCGGCCCCCATTGTTCGCGACACGGTTCTGTCCAAGTACCCTGAGATCAAGACCATCTTGAACCCGCTCGCTCCCTTCCTGACGACAGATGTCAGCATCATGTTGCAGCAACAGGTGGCAGACAAGGCGAAGAGCGAGTCCAAGACGCAGGCAATCAAGGAGGTAGCTACTGACTTCCTGAAGAGCAAAGGACTTTTGTAAACGAAACGAGAAGAGGCCCGCACCGAATGCGGGCCTCTTGTGGCCCTAGCTGATGAACACAAAGGTCGTCCCGACGCTGTTCGGTATAAACGCTTCTGGCATCGTCTGAGCAATACGTTGCGTAGCGCCCCATCCAGTGCAATGGGCAGGCACCACGACCGCCGGGTTGATCTTCTGTAATGCCTCAACCGTTTGAGGGATGATAGGCTCGAAGAGCGCCCCAGTGAGATGGAAGCCACCCAGCAAAGCGTAGACCTGCTCAACGCCTGTCTGCGCACGCGCCTGCCGAAGAATGTTAATCACGCCCGCATGGCCGCAGCCAGTCGCCACCACCAGCCCCTTATTGCGGACATGTATGACAAGTGCCTGGTCATCATAGACCCATGGATCGGGTTGCCAGTTCCCATCGATCTCCGCCTGCTGATTCTTCAATCCCTGCTCAAAAGCGGTGGTGCGCTCGATCTGCCCCGTCACCAGCAGCTTGCCATTGACCAGAAACGATGGGCCGCGTTCCACTAAGAGTTCTATGCCCTCTCGCTCCAGGTCATGGAGTGATGGAGGAGGTAAATCCAGGATATTGTTATCGTTGTAGATAATACGGCGCTTGAGAAAGGCATCCGGATGGAGCAGGATGGGCATACGCCGTTTGCCAAGCTTGTCGAGGAAGCCATCAAGTCCATGTGTATGGTCGGTATGACCATGGCTCAGAACAATGGCCTGAATGGCGCTGAGGTCGATGCCTAGCACGGCGAGGTTGTGCAATGCTCCGTCAGGCGTCACCCCGGTATCAAACAGGATCGTCTCACGCTTCCCCTGGTCAATGATGGTGATCAACAAGGAAACACCATGCTCGGCACGCAATTGATTGCGTAGGAAGCCGTATTGCGGTAGCGGGAAACGATGTGCCACTTGAGTTGAGGACATCAGCAGATCAAGCGAGTTATCCATGATGGTGGTGATCTCTACGCCGTCGACAGCGGGTAATGCGAGTAGTGGTGACACGAGAGAAGCTCCTTTCTGAATTGGGGCGCGATAAATCTGGCCCCTACAGCTTACTCCACCTTGCTTCGTATCTCAAGGCAGAAGTAGATGTTCTGTCAGGCCGTCAAGAGCAGATAGACCGCCAGCAGAGCACCAATCAGGCTTACTAAGATCGTGAGCACGATAGCGAAACCGGCGGGGGGATGAAATTGCTCTTTGTCGATGGCACGACGAATCTGCAAGAAGTTGACAAGTGCTACGATCATGACCGCTACCCCCAGCAGAGTAAGGGTGACACCAATGATCGATGAGTAGTGAACAGAAAAAACCGGAGCCACGTTACTCTTGAAGCCTAATTCACGCAACAATAGACCAAAGCGTTCTACCACAAAGCCAAGGGCGATCGTTGCCAATCCAGTGCGTACCCACGCCAGAAAGGTACGCTCGTTTGCCAGGTGATCGGTGACTTTTTTGCTTGTCTTCTCACGCCTGGTGCTTTGCTCTCGTCCCTGCTCTCCAGGTATTTCTTCTTGTCGTTTCATGTTCCCTCTGCTCAGTTTACCAATTCGATCCCCTACCGATGAAAGGTACTTTCAAATGGTAATATATAAGGACTAGGAAAAGTCAAGAGGTTCACAACCAGTGGGAGAATCTCCATCCATTGCTTGCAATACACTGACCATCGCCGGAAGAAGCCCATATGAACCTACACCAACTGCGCATCTTTTGTAGCGTGGTAGAGCACGGCAGCCATACTAAAGCTGCCGAAGCACTGTTTATGACGCAACCAGCCGTTACTTTACAGGTACGTGCATTTTCTATGCGACGGAAGGGTAGCTATCATGACCAAGTATGCCTTTGTCATTGACCAGCGCAAGTGCATCGGCTGCCACGCCTGTACAGTGGCGTGTAAGGCCGAACACGACGTCCCCATCGGTGTCTACCGCACCTGGGTAAAGTACATCGAAAAAGGCGAGTTCCCCAACTCGCGCCGCTATTTCCTGGTAAACCGCTGCAATCACTGCGATGACGCCCCCTGCGTCGCTATTTGTCCCACCAAAGCCCTCTATAAGCGCAAGGACGGCATCGTCGACTTCGATTCCAGTCGCTGCATCGGCTGCAAATCGTGTATGCAGGCGTGTCCTTATGACGCGCTCTATATTGACCCCTACAGTCATACCGCCGCCAAGTGCAACTATTGCGCTCATCGCGTCGAAGTTGGATTGGAGCCTGCCTGTGTCGTCGTCTGCCCCGAACAGGCCATCATCGCGGGTGATATGCACGATCCCAACACTGAAATAGCCAGGACCATCGCTCGCGAGCCTGTGCGCACACGCAAGCCGGAGCAGAGAACAGGTCCCAACGTCTACTACTTAGGAGCAGAAGAGGCCGCCATCAATCCTGAAGTGGCTATCGAAGAACTGCCCCATATGACCATGTGGAGCACCCTGCTCAAACCCAGTCATGATGATGAGAGCATGATTGATAGGAGCAAATCACTGCGGATGCTCAAAACCATCAATCCACTCAAGCCTTATCAGCCACTCGAAGCAGTGCGGCATGATCCCGCCGAGGCGCATATTGTCTATGATACACCCAAGAATAGCGCTCCCTGGGGCTGGAAAGTCTCAGCCTATCTCGGCACCAAATCCAGCGGGACAGGTGCCATGATCGTGGCTGCGCTGGCCATGGCGCTGTATGGCTTGAATGGCCCCTTGAGCGGGACGATGAACGCCGTGCTCGGCATCGGTGCGCCTGTTATCGGCGGCCTGTTCATCGCAATTACACTAGCCCTGCTGATTGCCGACCTGAAACGACCTGACCGTGCACTCTTTCTCGTCACGAAGTCGAACCCCACCTCCTGGCTGGTCTGGGGAGCTTACATCCTCGGCATCTTTGGTCTGATAGAGGCAGCATGGTTTTTCGCGGCCATCTTCGGCCTGGCGGATCTTATCCGCTGGCTGCTCATTCCTGCCGCACTCTTCGGAGCCGCGGGCGCAGGCTATACCGCCTTCCTCTTTGGACAGGCCGAGGGACGTGACTTCTGGCAAAGCCCGCTTCTGTTACCCATGTTACTGGTGCAGGCCGTACTTGGCGGTTCTGCCGCGCTAGGTCTGCTCTCCTGGGTGTCTGGCCAGGGGACCCCATTTATCGCGCCATTGTTCACCATTGTGCTGCTCTGCGCGATCGTCGTGCATGTCCTGCTAGCGATGGTAGAGGTGTTCGGCTCCCATGCCAACAGCCATGTTGCCCTCGCTGCCCGCTACATGAGCAAAGGTGGCCTGAAAGACATCTTCTGGGGGCAATTCTTTGCCGTTGGTTCGATGATTCCTCTCGTCATGCTGGTGATTGCGCTGTTGGTACCTGTAGCTCAACCTGCACTGCTGGGTTTTGCAGGTATTTTTGCGCTGGCGGGATTGTTTGCCTATGAGCATTGTTTTGTAAAAGCGGGACAGATTGTTCCGCTGAGTTGAACTAAGGAGATCGTACCCGTAGGGGTGGGGGAGAGCGGAGAGGGGGCCCTTGTGGCCGCCCGCGTTCCCTGTCGTGAGGCGTGAACGAATGAACCCCTTTCACATCCATCGGCGCGGGCGGCCACAAGGGCCCCTTCCCAACTCAACACCGCCCCCGCCGCTACAGGACGAGAACTATGGCCCAAAAAATCTACCTCTTGTGGGTACTATAGCTCGAGTACCATGTATGACTATACAGACGAGAAGAAAGGACGGACGCGGATGACCGAACTACCTCTACAACGCCACATTGCACCGAGTGGCGAGCCAATGACGGTGCGAGACCTGGCGTCCTGTCCACCCCCGGAACGCTGGCATGACTGGATGGAATATGACGCAAAGGTTTGGCCGCGCAAAGCTGAGAAGCACTACGAGATTATCCCTACCATCTGCTTCAACTGCGAGGCAGCTTGCGGCCTGCTCGCCTATATTGACAAAGAAACAGGGGGCGTCAAACGCTTTGAGGGTAATCCCTATCATCCGGGTAGTCGCGGGCGTAACTGCGCGAAAGGACCAGCCACCATCAACCAGGTCAATGACCCGGAACGCATTTTGTATCCTCTCAAACGGGAGGGCAAGCGCGGCGAAGGCAGATGGGAGCGTACCACATGGGATGAGGTGCTGGATACGTTTGCCGCTAAAATTCGCGCCGCCATTGTTGAGGGTCGTCGTGACGAAGTGATGTATCATGTGGGGCGACCGGGACACGATGGCTATATGGAGCGTGTACTGGGGGCCTGGGGTGTCGATGGACACAACAGTCATACCAATGTCTGCTCATCATCGGCGCGTTTCGGCTATCATATCTGGTGCGGTATGGATCGTCCCTCACCCGATCATGCCAATGCGCGTTTTATTTTACTCATCAGTTCGCACCTGGAGACAGGTCATTATTTCAATCCGCAGGCGCAGCGCATCATCGAAGGCAAGATGAAAGGCGCGAAACTGGCCGTGATGGATCCGCGCCTGTCGAACACTGCCAGTATGGCCGATTACTGGCTCCCTACCTGGCCCGGTTCAGAAGCAGCGGTGCTGCTGGCGATGGCGCGTCTCATTCTGGTTGAAAAGCTGTACAACCGCGAATATATGCGACGCTGGGTCAACTGGCAGGAATTCCTGACAGCTGAGTATCAGGGCGTCGAGCAGACCTTCGACCGCTTTATCGAACTGCTGATCGACCTCTACGACGAATACACTCCCGCCTTCGCCGCCAAAGAGAGCGGCCTTTCCGAAGAGGTCATTGTCGATATCGCTCGCCAGATTGGCCAGGCCGGGACGGCCTTTGCCGCGCATACCTGGCGTGCTGCCACTGCTGGCAACCTGGGCGGCTGGCAGGTTTCACGTGCCCTGTGGTTTCTCTCTGTGCTCACCGGCAGTATCGGCACACCTGGCGGAACTGCTCCCAATGCCTGGAACAAATTTGTCCCCGCGCCATTTATCAAGCCAGGTCCAACGGAAGTCTGGAACGAACTGCTCTTCCCGCCCGAATATCCACTGGCAAACTACGAGATGAGCATTTTGCTGCCGTATTTCTTGCGGGAAGGACGCGGCAAGGTCGCCGCCTACTTTACCCGCGTGTATAACCCCGTCTGGACGAACCCTGATGGCACGGCCTGGATTGAGATGCTGACCAACGAACAGCAAATTGAACTGCATGCCGCCCTGACACCTGTATGGAGCGAGACGGCGTGGTATGCGGATTATGTGCTGCCAATGGGAGTAGGCAGCGAGCGGCATGACCTGATGAGCCAGGAGACGCACGCCGGGCGCTGGATTGGCTTCCGCCAGCCCGTCTTGCGCGTCTACAAAGAGCGACACGGAGAGCCTGTCGAGTTCAGCTACCAGGCCAATCCTGGCGAAGTCTGGGAAGAAGACGAGTTCTGGATCGAACTCTCCTGGCGCATCGACCCCGATGGCAGTCTCGGCATTCGCAAATATTTCGAGTCGCCCTACCGTCCTGGCCAGAAACTCACCATTGAAGAATACTACCGCTGGATGTTCGAGAATAGCGTCCCTGGCTTGCCAGAGGCAGCAGCAAAGGAAAATTTGACGCCTCTTGAATACATGCGTAAGTATGGTGCCTTCGAAATCCCCCAGGACAAAGCCCCCGTTTATACCCTGAACGAACGCGAACTGAAAGACCTGGAAGCTGCTCAGGTTGATGAGAAAACGGGCAAGATTATCCGTAATGGCGCGGCCATTGGTATCATGATTGATGGCAAAGCGCACGAAGGCTTTCCCACGCCCTCACGCAAGCTGGAATTTTACTCTGCGACGATGAAAGACTGGGGCTGGCCCGAGTACGCCATCCCAGGCTACACGCGCAGCCATGTTCATCGCGCCAGCATCGACCCTGAACGAGGGGAATACCTGCTCATCCCGACGTTCCGCCTGCCGACGCTGATTCATACCCGTTCAGGCAACGCCAAGTGGCTGTACGAGATATCGAATGCGAACCCGGTCTGGGTCCATCCTATTGACGCCGAACGCATAGGTGTTGAGACGGGAGACCTGGTGCGCGTTACAACCGAGATCGGCTACTACGTCAACCGCGCCTGGATTACTGAGGGTATCCATCCAGGCATCGTTGCCTGTTCGCATCACCTTGGTCGCTGGCGGCTTGAAACAGGCCAGGGAACAGATCGCTGGGCTTCTGCGC
>WNGG01005728.1_pt1 | contig 14844 bp, 18 predicted proteins | sample 5400661 | NCBI WGS metagenome assembly WNGG01 (sample SAMN13153372, study PRJNA577476) | soil metagenome | isolation source: 100 cm soil or saprolite under Garry oak tree replicate 1 | place: USA:California | collected 2016-06-15
AGGGGAAGCTGCCGGCACGCCGCCACCTGAGCGGGGCCGAGCTGGCCTGGGCGTGCCGCGATTTCGCGCTCGAGCAGTTCGGGCTGCTCGCGCCGACGGTGCTGCGGCACTGGGGCATCCTGGGCACCCAGGACCTCGGGCGCATCGTGTTCTCGCTCATCGACGTCGGGTTGCTCGCGCGCCAGGCGAGCGACCAGCCCGAGGACTTCGATCACGTGTACGACTTCGCGGACGTGTTCCGGGCCGGCTACCGCTGGCCCGGGGTAGAGCGCGGGTAGCGGGGGCGGGGGGGCGGGGGGCGCCGCATCGGGTGAAGGGGGGTGCCGCATGGACGACGTGAGGGAATGGCCCGCCTGCAAGAAGTGTCAGCAAGGTCTCCTCATCCCGTTATCGGACTATGGCCGCGACGGGGCGCCGATCACCTACAAGGCCTGGGTCTGCAGCAACCCGGAGTGCGGGTTCAACATCCGCATCGATAACGGGGAGATCTCCTTCGGTCGCGCGATCGGCCAGAGCTTCAAATAGACTTGGGCGCGGTGCGCGCGCCCGCCGTGAGCGGGCGCTTCTACCCGGGGACGGGACCCGAGCTCGAGCGCGCCGTGCGCGAGCTGCTCGCCGCCGTGCCCCCCCCCGCCCCCCCCGCCCCCCCCGGCGCGCGGCCCGCGCCGGCCCGCGCGGCGGTGGCGCCGCACGCGGGTTACGTGTACTCGGGGCTCACCGCGGCGCACGTGTTCGCCCGCCTCGATATCCCGCCGATCGTGGTGATCGTCGCGCCGAACCATACCGGCGTGTGCCACGCGCCCGGCGGAGCATCGCTGTGGGAGGCGGGCGCGTTCCGCACCCCGCTCGGCGACGTCGCGGTGGACGACCGCTTCGCGGCGGCGCTGCTCGACGCTGCGCCGCTCGTGGGATCGGACCACGCGGCACACGCGGACGAGCATGCGGTGGAGGTCGAGCTGCCGTTTCTCCAGGTGCGGCGCGCGGACGTGCGCATCGTGCCGCTGGTGCTCGCGTGGGATGCATGGGAGGGGTGCGAGCGGCTGGGCCGGGCGCTCGCGACGCTCGTGGGCCGCTGGCCCGAGCGGGTGCTGCTGCTTGCGTCGAGCGACCTGAACCACTACGAGCCCGCGGCCGTCTCGGAGCGCAAGGACCACCGCGCCCTCGAGGCGGTCGCGGCGCTCGACGGCGCGGAGCTGCTGGCCCGCTGCCGGCGCGAGCGCATCTCGATGTGCGGCCGCGCGCCGACGGCCACCGTGATCGCTGCGATCCGGGCGCTCGGGGGGGGCGCGGGGGGCGCGGCGCGCGCTGAGGTCGTCCACTACAGCCACTCGGGGATGGTGACGGGGGACGATGACGCCGTGGTGGGCTACGGAGGCGTGGTAATCGCGTGAATCCCGTTCCCGTGCTCTCCGCGACCGAGGCCGCCGCCTGGGACTCGGCCGCGCGCACGCAGTACCGGATCCCCTCCCGCGTCCTCATGGAGGCCGCGGGCCGCGCCGTGGCGCAGGTCCTGGTGCGCGACTTCGCGGACGTGCTCACGCGCGGCGTGCTCGTCGCCGCGGGGGCGGGGAACAACGGCGGCGACGGCTGGGTGACGGCGCGGGCGCTCCACGCCGGCGGTGTCCCCGTCTGGGTGACGGCGCTCGACCCCAAGACCGACGACGCGATCGACAACCGCGCGCTCGCCCGCGTCGACGGCGTGCGCGAGATCGGCCGCGAGGAGCCCTGGCCCGCCGCCGCCGTCGCGGTGGACGCGCTGCTCGGCACCGGCGCCACGGGCCCCGCCCGCGGCGACGTGCTCGCCCTGTCGCAACGGCTCGTCACCTACGGCGCGCCCATCGTCGCGATCGACGGACCCACGGGGCTCGACCTCTCGACCGGCGAGGCCCACGGCCCGCTCCGCGCCGAGGTGTCGGTGACGTTCGGGGGCCCGCGCCGCGGCCACCTGCTCGCGCGCGACTGGTGCGGCAAGGTGGTCGTCGTGGACATCGGCTTCCCGCCCCCCGACCCCGTCTGGCCGGTGCTCGTGACCGACGCATGGGCGGGGGCACGGCTCCCCAAGCTCACGCCCACGATGCACAAGGGCGACCGCGGCCGGGTCACCGTGGTGGGCGGCTCGAACGGCATGACCGGCGCCGCGCTGCACGCCGCGCGCGCGGCGCTCGCCGCCGGCGCGGGGCTCGTGAAGCTCGTCGCCGGGCAGGAGACCATCGCCGCCGCGCGCGCGAGCCTCCCCGACGTCCTCACGGTCGAGTCCGCCCTCGGCCCCGAGCTCGAGCCCCAGGCCGGGGACGCGCTGGAGTGGGCCGATGCGCTCGTCGTCGGCCCGGGGCTCGGCCGCGAGCCGCCGCGCGGGCCGTTCCTCAAGGCCGTGCTGGCGCGCCGCGCCATCCCCACGGTGCTCGACGCCGACGCGCTCACTCTGTTCCAGGGTCCCGCGGAGCGACCCGTGGTCCTCACGCCCCACCTGGGAGAGTTCCGCGCCCAGTTCGGCGACCAGCTCGCCGACGAGGCGGCGAACGACCGCTGGGCCGCCGCCGTGAAGGCCGCGCAGCGCGTGAAGGGGACCGTCCTCCTGAAAGGCGTTCCCACGGTGATCGCCGATCTGCGCGGTCCCATCCACGTGGTGGCGAGCGGTAACCCGGGGCTCGCGACCGGCGGGTCGGGCGATCTGCTGGCCGGTTTCATCGGCGCCTTCCTGGCGCGCGGCAGCGCGGGCCCGGAGGCGGCCGCCCTGGGAGCGCACGCGCTCGGTCGCGCGGCCGAGCACGGCGCCCGCCAGTGGACCGCGCGCAGCCTGCGGCCGGCGGACGTGCTCGCCGCCCTCCCCGACATCTGGCGCGCCTGGGGGAACACGCGGCCGTTCGGTCCACCGGTGCTGACGGTGCTCGATCGACCGGAGACGGCGTGAGACAGGAGGGTAGGCGGGTAGGCGGCCAGGCGGTTGGCGCCACCGTGGTCGCACTACTAGCCGCCTACCCGGCTACCCGGCTGCCCGCCCAGTGGCGTCCGCAAGACCGCGCCCTCGTCTCGGATTTCTCGTACGTCACCGCCGTCGCGGTCTCACCGTTCCTCGTGTTCGGCGCCACCACGCACGGGCTGATCATCTACGACCGCCAGGCGCGGGCGTGGCGGCTGCCGGTCACGGCGCTCGACGGCTACCCCGCCGCGCCCGTGCGCGTCGCGCTTGCCGACGTGACCGGGAACGCCGTGTGGCTCGGCACCACGGGGGGCTGGGCGCGCTACGACGCGGACGCGCAGCGCTGGGACTCGGGTGCGGTGGTCGGAGGCGTGAGGAGTCTGATGCTCGACGCGCGCGACGCCGCGAGCGGCGTGTTCCTGCTCGGCGCGCTCGGGTGGAGCTTCCTGCCCCGCGGCGCGATCCTTCCGGTGGAGGACCGCCCGCTCCCACCTCCCGGCCAGCGGATGCAGCCGCTCGACGCCGCCACGGCGCTGAACCTCGCCCCGGGAGCGCAGGCGCTGCGCGCGCTCATCCTGACCGACCCGCGCCTCCGGTCCCACCGCTTCATCGCGGCCGCGCGCTCGCCCGATCAGAGCGACCTCTTCTTCGGCACCGACGGGATGGGGCTCGTGCGGGTGGACGCGCTGACGGCCGAGTGGGAGGACCTGCCCTTCGGCTTGCTCGGCGCGCGTGCCGGCGCCGTGGCACTCGCGCCGGGCGGGGTGTGGGTCGCGTCGGCGGGGCGCGGGGGGGGAGAGCGGCACGGGGTCGCGTGGGTCGCGGCCGACCTTTCCGCCGACACGACTATCGAAGGTCCGGGCGCGCTCGGCCTCGGCTGCCTGCAAGGACGGCGGCTGCTCGCGGCGGAGCGGTTGCTGTGGCTCGCGTGCGAGCGCGGTGTGATCCGGATCGCGACGGAGAGGGGCGGGGGGGGCGGGGGGGGCGGGGGCCGCGCCGCGGTCCGCTCCTTCGACGAGGGGCAGGGCCTGCCGTCGAACGACGCGCTGAGCCTCGCCCCCGCGCCGGACGGCTGCTGGGTGGGGACGGCGCGCGGGCTCGCGGTCGTGACCAACGCAGACAAGGTGGTGCCGGTGGGGAATCTGGCGCAGCCGGTTCTCAGCCTCGCCGCCGTGCGTGAGAGCCTGTGGGTCGGGACGGCGAGCGGGCTGGGGCTGCTCGCGCCGGGCGCGAGCGAGGTCGCCGTCACGCCGGACGTCGCGGGCCAGCCCGCGCTGCGGGACCCGATCCTCGCCCTTGCGCTCGCGGGGGACACGCTCGTCGCCGTCACCGCGGACCAATTCGCCTGGCGCGATCCCGCGACGCGCCGCTGGACGCTCGTCCACGCGCGCGCCGACCTCGGACGCGTCACCGCGCTCGCTGCCGACGCGGGCGGGGGCGGGGGCGGGGCGGTGTGGATCGGCGGGCTCGACGGCCTCGCCTTCTGGGATCTCGCGAGCGGGAGCTTTCATGTGCTGCGCGTGCCGTACGACCTGCCCGCGGCCGTGCGCGACGTCGCGGTGGATCGGCGCTGGCTGTGGGTCGCGACCGACAGCGGGCTCGTGCGCTTCGCGCGCGACGCCGCGCGGCGATGACCCGGCGTGCGCCCCGCAACCTCCGCCTCGGCGCGGGCGGCGAGTTCGACCGTCTGCGCGCGATCTTCGCGACGCTCGGCCGCGCGGCGCGCGACCTGGGCGACGACTGCGCGCTGGTGCCGGTCGGCGGCCGGACGCTCGCCATCAGTGTCGATCTGTCTCTCGAAGGTGTGCACTTCCGGACCGACTGGCTCTCGTTCCAGGAAATCGGCTGGCGCGCGGCGGCCGCGGCGTTGTCGGACCTCGCCGCCGAGGGCGCGAACCCGCTCGGAGTGCTGGTTTCCCTCGGCGTACCGGATGGGGGACGACGGACGACGGATGACCCTGCCGTTCAAATCATGGCGGGTGTGGGCGCCGCGGCGCGCAGCGTCGGCGCGCGGGTGCTGGGCGGCGACCTCGTGCGCGCGCCGCGCTACCTGGTGGATGTGTGCGTGCTCGGAATCGCCGAGCGGCCCGTGCGGCGGAGCGGCGCGCGGCCGGGCGACGGGGTGTGGGTCACCGGGCGGTTGGGCGGCGCCGGGCTCGCGCTCGCGGCGCTGCGGCGGGGCGGCCGGCGCGGTCTCCCGCGGCCGCTGGCCCGTCGCTTCGCCCACCCGGAGCCCCGCATCGCCGCCGGGCGCTGGCTCGCGCGCCGCGGCGCCCGCGCGCTGATCGACGTCTCGGATGGACTGGCGGGTGACGCGGGCCAGCTCGCCGCGGCGTCGGGCGTGCAGGTCGAGATCGAGCTCGAGCGGATTCCCTGCTGGCCCGGCGTGGCGCCGCGCGCGGCGGCGCGGAGCGGCGAGGAATTCGAGCTGCTCGCGGCCCTGCCGCCGCGCTTCGGGGAGCGTGAGGCGCGCGCCTTCCGGCGCGCGACCGGATTACCCCTCACGCTGATCGGTGCCTGCACGACGGGCCGCGGACTCCGGATGACGGATCACGGACGACGGATCACGCCGCCGCCCGGCTTCGATCATTTTTCCGGGCGATGATCGCCACCATCCGCTTCTACTTCGTCCTCGTCGTCTCGAGCTTCGTCCACGCGGCCACCGTGATCGTGGCCGCGCTGTTGGGCGTGAAGCGGCGCCCCGGAAGGGGCGGGCGTGGGATCTACGACTGGGGTACGAACGACTGGGCGCGCGACCTGCTCGACGCGGCGGGAACGCCGGTGCGCGCGGAGGGGCTCGAGCGGATTCCCCGCGACGGGCCGGTGGTGTACGCCTCCAACCATTCGTCGATGTTCGACATCTGGGCGCTCGCCGCCACGCTTCCCGGCTCGGTGCGCTTCGTGGGGAAGCACGAGCTCGCCAAGATCCCGCTCGTGGGCCGGGCCATGGTGCGGGCGGGGCACATCCTGATCGACCGGTCGAACCCGCGGCGCGCGCTCGCAGCCTACGCGCGCGCGGGAGCCGTCATCCGGAGCGGCGTGTCCCCCGTGGTGTTCCCGGAGGGAACGCGCAGCCGCACGGGGGAGCTCCAGCCGTTCAAGAACGCGCCCTTCGGGCTGGCGATCGCCGCGCAGGTGCCGGTCGTGCCCGTGTACGTGCATCATACCTTCGAGATCCTCCCCAAGGGCGCGATCCGCGTGCGCCCGCGACCGATCCGCATCCTGGTGGGCGACCCGATCCCGACCGCGGGGCTGCGGCTCGACCAGCGCCAGGAGCTGCGCGACCGGGTCCGGGCCGCGATCGGCGCGTTGCAGGCGCGCGTTGACGCGCGCGCCCCCGCGGGCTAGGGTAGGGGCCACTATGAGCACGATCATCTCGGTGCACGCGCGCGAGATCCTCGACAGCCGGGGCAACCCCACCATCGAGGCCGACGTCACGCTGGCGAGTGGCGCGGCCGGCCGGGCCGCCGTGCCGAGCGGCGCTTCCACCGGCGAGCACGAGGCGGTGGAGCTGCGCGACGGCGATCAGAAGCGCTTTCTGGGCAAGGGCGTGCTCGAGGCGGTCAAGAACGTGAACGAGGTGATCGGGCCACGGCTCGAGGGGATGTCGGCCGAGGAGCAGATCGCGGTGGACTCCGCCATGCTCGACCTCGACGGCACGCCCAACAAGGGCCACCTCGGCGCGAACGCGATCCTGTCGGTCTCGATGGCCGTGGCGCGGGCCGCGGCGCAGGAGGTGGGGCTCCCGCTGTACCGCTACCTGGGCGGCCCGCTCACCAACGTGCTGCCCGTGCCGATGATGAACATCCTGAACGGCGGCGCGCATGCCGCGAACAACGTCGACTTCCAGGAATTCATGGTCGTCCCGATCGGCGCGGAGGCGTTTCCCGAAGGGCTGCGGATCGGCGTCGAGGTGTTCCACGCGCTCAAGAAGGTGCTCGCGAAGCGCAACCTCTCGACCGCCGTAGGCGACGAAGGCGGGTTCGCGCCCAACCTGCCGAGCGACGAGGCGGCGCTCGAGGCGGTGATCGCGGCGATCGAGGCCGCGGGCTACGAGCCCGGGAGGGACGCGGCCATCGCGCTCGACCCCGCCGCGTCCGAGTTCTACCAGGACGGCAGCTACGTGTTCAAGAAGAGCGGAGCGGGGACCAAGTCGTCCGAAGAGATGGTCGCGCTCTACAAGGGTTGGATCGACCGCTACCCCATCGTGTCCATCGAGGACGGCCTGGCCGAAGACGATTGGGCGGGCTGGGCCAAGCTCACCGAAGCGCTGTCCGCGCGGGTGCAGCTCGTGGGCGACGACCTCTTTTGCACCAACGTCGAGCGCCTCGACCGCGGCATCGAGGAGAACGTCGCCAACGCGATCCTCATCAAGCTGAACCAGATCGGCACCCTGACCGAGACGCTGCAGTGCATCGAGCACGCGCGCTCCAACGGGTACGGCGCCGTGATCTCGCACCGCTCGGGCGAGACCGAGGATACGTTCATCGCGGACCTCGCGGTGGGGACGGGCGTGGGGCAGATCAAGACCGGGAGCGCCTCGCGCACCGACCGCGTCGCGAAGTACAACCAGCTGCTGCGGATCACCGAGGAGCTGGGCGACGCGGCCTACTATCCCGGCCGCCACCTGTACGGGTTGTGACGCGCGCCCGTCTCGCCGGCATCGCCGCCGCCGTGGCCCTCGCGGCGCTCGTCTTCCAGGCGGGGGAGTACGGCACGCTCGACTGGCTCACGCTGCGGCGCCAGCTCGCCGCGGAGCGTCGCGCGGTGCGCGACCTCGAGGTGGAGCTCGACTCGCTGCAGCGGCTCGCCCACGCGCTCGAGACCGACCCCGCGGCGCAGGAGCGCGCGGCACGCGAGCAGTTCGGGATGATCCGCAAGGGGGAGATTCTCTATCGCATCGTCCCGCGGGTGGAGGCGGGATCGAGCACGACCGCGAGGTGAGCGATGACCGCAGCGCCCCCGCAATGGGCCCGCGTGCGCGGCGACGCCAATTGCCGGGTGCGGCGGGGAGCGTGGTACGAAGTCGTGCGCCTTACGCCGGAGGAAGCGGTGCTCAATGTCGGCGAGCGGTCGCTCGGGGTCGACCGGTCGTTCCTCCAGATCGTGCCGCTGCGACCGGACCGCTGGTCCGTCGTGCCCCGCCCGCAAGACGCGGTGAATATGCCCTTGAGCTGGGGCTCGACGTACGCGGTCTGCCCGAACTGTTGTCATCGCCGATCGCTGCAGGGGCAACCCACCGAACTGCCGTGTCCGAGGTGCAACGGCGTCTTCGAGGTCGCGTGGGATGACCCCTACTGACGGTGCGCGCGTGCGGGGGAGGATGTAGGGCATGGGCATGGGTGAGTACGGCTGGGCCATCGGCGTTGCGATCATCATCTTGGCCGTGTCGGTGGGGAGGGCACTCCGGGCGCTGGGCCAGGCAGCGGCGCACCGCTCCGCTCGGGCGGCGTCGCCCGACGATGCGCGGGCTGCGGAGCTCCGCCTCGAGGTCGACGAGCTGCGCCAGCGGCTCACGGAACTCGAGGAACGAGTGGACTTCACCGAGCGCCTGCTGGCGAAGCGGCGCGACGGCGAGCGGCTCGCACCGCCGCAGTAGACCCTGCCGCGCCGGACGGTGCTCCGCTAAGTTCTGTTGCTGCAAGCTCGGCGGCGTAGCTCAGCTGGTTAGAGCAGCGGAATCATAAGACGGGGGGCGACGTGCTCGCCCCCCGTTTTGTAGTCAATTCGTGTCCTCCGGTGTCTGCTATTTCGCGTCGTGCCGCCTGCGACCGGGAAACACTGCGGGAAACAGGTCGGTGCCGCGCGCCGTCGGATTTTCGTCGAGTCGATCGACGCCAGCGCGAGTCGGGCGCTGCGGATTCCCATTCCGGTGCGCCTCGGAGCGCCAGCTCTAGGGCTGCGTGAGAATCCTGCGCCGGAACGTTCCTTCTGAGACAAGAACGAGGGCACCGCTGTCGTTGGAGGCGATTGCGACGTCTGGCCCCTTCCCGCTGTAGAGTTCGATGGAGGCGGGCGATTCGTTGCGGGGCGTGAAGCGGGCTTCGAGCCGCCCTTCGCGCGAGCGCCCGTGGAACGACAGGCTGACCCACTGTGCTAGCGACTCGATGCTCAGCTCGCTCACCAGGCCGTCGCGGTCGGCGCTCAGCCGGAGCCCGACGGCGCCCAGGGGGCCGACGCCCAGCACCGCCTCGTCCTCGCTCGCGTGTAGGCGCAAGCGCGGGCCTCGATCGGTGACCTCGAGCGAGCCGAGTTCCGCGCCCCCCTGCTGGAGGACGAACCGCTCAGCGGTGACGACGCGCGGGGGCGGGATAACCGCGGCCGTCAACGCGCTGAGCACGAGGACGCCGACGAGGGCTGCGGCACCGCGCCGGAGCCGCCGGTAGTCGCGTTCGAGCTGTTCGATCCGTTCCGCGAGCGTCCGCGTCTCATGTGCGTTCATTGGAGACCTCCCCTTGTTACTGAGCGGCGAGCGTCGAGTCGTCGCGCGCGTGCGGGGCGAACTGGAGGACCCTTAGAGGCTGAACCCCCGGTGATCGCGCGGGGGGGGTTGGAGCGCGGTCAGGGATGCGTCGCGCAGCCCTGCCGCTCAACCTTGTCCTTCGCCTTTGCCTCCTCGACCGTCTGCCACTGCATGTTGTTCGGGTCGTCTGCGCCACCGCAGGCGAGCGGCTTGACATGGTCGACCACGTACCCCGGTCGACTGTTCGGGTAGCCGGACATCATCATAAAACGTCGCTTCGCTGCCTCGCTCCGAATGATGCGGCCCTCAGCGTCGCGGCTGACCACGCCGCGCGCCCGTGCCTCCTGTTCGGCGGCCATGGTCTCGGAGTCGGCACGCTGCTGATCCGGGCCGTAGGCGTCGTTCTGTCCGTTCTGTTCGGGCTGGGAGTCGCTCGAGGGCGACCCCTCATCCACATGGCACTGCCGACCAGCGGGGATGCACGTGTTGCCGCACGGCACGCCCTTCGAGCAGTTCGGTTTGGATGTGCGGTGGTGGCCGCGGTGCTGCGCTGACGTCGGGTAGGCAATCGTCACTACCGCGAGGAGGGCGATACCGGTGGCTCGGAACACAGTGTGCTCCAGACGGGGGTTCCGGCCGAATCTAGTTTCGGGGGGCCCGACCACTAGGGCGTTTTTGCGGCACCGACGGGTGGGAACGCGACAGATCATCGTTCGCCTCCGCCGGGGCAACGGTGCGCCGCGCGCGGGGCCGCGTTAAATCGGGCTTGCAACCTATCGACGAGGCGGACCGGGCGGCGGCGGTCGCCAAGCGGTTCGCGAACGGGAAACAACCGGGAAACACTGCCACTCCCACCGAGCCTCGCGGCTCGCTAAGTTCAAGCGCCACAATCTCGGCGGCGTAGCTCAGCTGGTTAGAGCAGCGGAATCATAATCCGCGGGTCGTCGGTTCGAGTCCGACCGCCGCTACTTTGTAGCACAAAGACTTCGCAGACGGCCGCCGACGGGGTGGGGCCGACAGTGGGCTCGCCCACGGCGGAGTCTGACCTCCCTCACCGCGACGCCACCGGAGTGGGCCGCGGCGAGGCGGACGCCGGGTCGGACGACGACGGCTAGGTCGACGAGATAAAGGTCGTGAAGCGAGGCTTCTCGATCTCGGCGGTCGCCTCGGCCAAGGCCCGAATCGGCTCGCTCAGCCGGGCGATCTCCGCCGAGGCCTTCACAAGGTCCGCGTGCTTCGCGTCCTCCATCTTGGCGAACAGCACTTCGAACCCCATGAACGTCGCGGCGTCGCTCTCTTTCGGGCTCATCTTTCAGTCCGTGGGCTGAGGGTCTAGCGCCTTCTTCCCCACGTTCGCCTCCACTTCGGCGAGCGCGGGCTCCAAGTTAACCGTCTTTCCGCAGCTCGGGCAGGGCAGTTGTCCGCCGGCGGGGTAGCGGGTGGCACCGGGCGTGCGAGAAACGCCGGGCTCGAAGTCGATCTGAATCTTGATCGGCGTTCCACAGTGCGGGCAGGGGACGTCGCCCGTCGCGGACTTCGCCTGTTGGTTCGCCTGCTGGATCCCCGCCTGTTCGATCTGCGTGACCTGCAGCTTGAAACGCATCGCCAGCGTCGCCGCCGGCGTCTCGACGATCTTGTAGACGTTCCCGCCCTCGAACGTCATGCGGAGCAGGACGTAGTACCGATTGATCGCGTCGGCCAACTCCGGGTCGTCCTCGTAGTTGGTGATCTTCAAACGGAGCGCACGGAGGTCGGCGATGCGGATCGAGCGCCCGTGGGTGCGCCAGCGCGCTTGGCTACAAAGGGCGGCGGCGATCTCGTCAGCGCGGTTTCGCTTCTCGTCCAGCGTCACCGGCAGTCCGGTCGAGGAGTGGTGCTCCCATTCCCGAAACTTGTATTTCACGAGCCACTCGCGCACGGTCTCGCGAGCGAATTGCAGCGCGTTCCGCGCGTGCTCGAGCTCGCCGGGCGAGAGCTTCTGTAGGATCGGGATGTAGGCCGCGTTCAGCTTTCCGGAATTCACGACCTCCTCTTTGATCCGGTCCAGGCCCTCAATCAGGGCGTCGGCCGAATACTGTTTGCCGTCCTGCGCGATCTGCGCGTCGATGGGCCCAAGCGAGGAACTCGTGCCCATCATGATCTCGTCCGCCCCAAGCACCATGATCGTTCCGGTGCTCTTGGCGGTGCCGGGCACGATGAAGGTGACGTGCGTGAAGCGTTCGTGCAGGATCTCGACCATCTCCCGCCCGATTTCGCCGACGCCGCCGTGCGTCTCGAGGATGATCGCGATGCGGTCACCGTCGCAGTTCGCGAGCATGTCCGTGAACGGCAACAGGTCGTCGTACAGGATCTGTGTCGGCGCCTGCACCGGCATCGCCGTCAGTCGGGCGGCGTAGGTAAGCACGGCCGATTGCCGGAGCGCCCCGATGCGCGCAAGCTGCGCACGTCGTTCCTCCTCGATCTGTTGGGATGTCAGGTTTCGCGTGACGTACTCGTGGAGGAGCCCGGCGCCCTTCTCCACTTTCTTTTCTACGGCCTCCGGCTGCGGGGGAGGCGCGACGACGGCAGTCATTTGTTTTCTTCCCCACTGTGGGCTGTCATGTAGGCTCTCAAAACGGCGTTCATCCGCGTCTGGTATCGCGGGCCCTGCTCCCTGAAGAAGTCGAGTACGTCCGGATCGACCCGAAAGGAGATCGCCTCCTTGGGCTCCGGCACGCTGATCTGCGCTGTGTGCACCCAGTTCACGGACGGCCGAGCGGCGGCCTGTGGCGTGTCGGGGACGCGTCTGCCCCGCCCCTTGCTCCTTTTCCCCTTGGCCTTCTTCATGATGTTGACTCTCCCTCCGTGCCAGGGCCCGGCGTGGCGTTCTCAGCGGCGTCATCCCACCCCGGAAAGATATACGGTTGTATATACGCGTGTCAACGGAGGCGATTCGGGGCGGATTTGAGCGCCGCGACATCGAGGCCGGCCGCTGAGGTCGCGGTGCCCGGGTGAGCCCCGGAGGCGCGGGGGCGATCCGTAGCCCGAGAGCGACCCGAATCCACCAGCAAGTGGGCCGTGAACGGAGGGACCTTGGGAAAGGACGCTCCCGCCGACGTGAAGCAGGCGTTCGGCTACTACGTGATCGAGTTCTCGCGACTCGAGTTCATCCTGCAGCTCTGCACATGGTCTGCCATCGGCGCCGGCGACCTGAGAATAGGGTGGGCGCTTACGGGTGGGGACACGTTCAGTCGCATGGTCGAGCACTGCTCGCGGATGGTCAAGCTGCGCGCGCCTGATGATTCGACGCGGTCTCAATTTGAGGCCCTGCACCAGCGCCTTAGAGACGCGGGCACGAGGCGCAACCAGGTGCTCCACGCGTTCTGCGGGTGGGATGAGGACGCCGACTCGCTCTATACCTTTCGCGTGGGTCGCGCGGGCGTGCCCGAGCCCCACGTTGGACCGACGACAGCGGCGGAGGTCACGGTGCTCGGCGACGAGGTCCGCGCGTTGAGCAAGGACTTTGGCCTGTTCGCGATGGCGTTCATGAAGGTGGGACCAAGCCGTGACGGGCGAGACCTCGCCGCGAGGCGACTGTGGGACGGACGATGGGACGGCGGCTCGGGACGGCTTGTGCGCGCGGAAACAGCTCGGCACCGCTCGACCACGAACGCGGCCAAACGGTGCCGAGTTGCGACGAGCGACCTCGTGCCGCGACGAGCCCGGCACGTTATCATAATCCGCGGGTCGTCGGTTCGAGTCCGACCGCCGCTACTGAAATTCCTCCTCTGTGCGTTCGTGCTTGAACTGCTTGACCGAAGGTTGAGGAGAGCAACGTGAATTTCCCAGCAGTCTTGCTGTGGCTCCTCGTCATCAACCTCGGAATTGTTTTCGGTGCCGGCCTGTACGAGGCGAGAATCGTCGTTCCCCTGTGGGCCAGTTCTCCGCCCGACTCCCTGCGGTCGCCCGACAGTGGACGCAGGTTCTGGGCGTTCGTGACCACGATCCCGCTCACCCTCTTGACGCTGGCAAGTCTCGTCGCGGCCGGGCGTGCCCAGGGACCACGGCGCGACTGGTGGCTTGCCGCGGCTCTGGTCATTCTGGTGGAGCGGCTTGCAACCTTCTCATACTTCATTCCGACGATGCTCCGGCTGCAGCGCGCCGCTATGCCGCAAGCGGAGATCACAGCACGGCTGACACAATGGGCGCGGCTGAACTACGTGCGTAGTGCGCTCACGCTGATCGCATGGGTGGCAACCCTGAAGGCGCTGTCGCTGCCAACGTGAGGAGCGCCACGCCGCGGGCTTGACCGCCTCGCTCCTCACGGCGCGGGCCTCGGGTTCCGCGTCGCGCCCTGAAACTGCACAGGCGGCCAACCGCATGCTCTCGCAGCAGTTGGCCTCGCTTGCCGCCGGCGCACTGTCCCGCCCTCTATTGCCTGGCCGCGGGCCGCGGTGAATCGTGTACCTGGCCGCGGGCCGCGGTGAATCGTGTACCAGCTCCCGCCACATTGTGCGGAGGTGGGCCAATGAGCACGATCCACTGCAATTTTTGCGGGGGCCTCATCACGGACCCCACGAAGATCGAGTATCGGGCGCCCCGCGCGAGCGCGCAGGTTGCACTCACGAGCCTCGAGCCTGCACCTGCGAGCGACCCATCGTGTACGAGCATCCGCCGGTCGACCCGGGCGAGGAAGAGACGCCGCCGCAGCCCTAGGCCCGCTACGCCGGGAGCCCCCGCCAGACCACCGACTTGATATCCCGCGACCGCTCTGCGGCGAACCGCTGCGCGGCCTTGAGCTGCGCCTCGTACTCGGGCCGCCACTCGGACGGCATGTTGGCGCGGAAGTAAGCCGCCGTCATCACCACGCCCGTCGGGCGGCTGGCCTTGCCGTAGCCAACCTCCACCACGTCGCCGAGGAAGCACGTCGAGCTGCCGGTGTCCATCACGTTGGCGACCGCGCACTCGAAGTGCGCGTGGCAGTCGTCGAGCACCGGCGCGCCGAGCTTCCCCACGTGGTGTGGCATGTCGGCGAGCTTGTCACGCGTGCGACCGCTTCCGAACCCGAGCCGGTGGATCAGCTCGAACTGATCGTCGCGCAACAAATGGAGGCCGAACCGGCCCGAGTCGAAGATCATATCGTGACTGTAATTGAACTTGTGGATGTACACGGACACGCGGGGGATCGCGGGCACGATGGAGGCCCGCACCGCGCTGTCGGCGATCATCCCGTTGCGCTTGCCGTCGCGCTCCGCCGTGATCGCCACCACGGGCGACGTGAGGGTGCGGAGCAGCTGATACACTTCGTCGGGGTGCATGAGGGTATCATTATATATGGCTGCCCTCCTGGAGCGCTTCCGCGACCACGTGGCACGGCTGGGCCTGTTCCCCAGGCCCGGGGCGGCGCTCGTGGCCGTCTCCGGCGGCCCCGATTCAGTCGCGCTGCTCGACCTGATGTCCGCGGTCGCCGGCGAGCTGGGCC
>WNGG01017317.1_pt1 | contig 14842 bp, 15 predicted proteins | sample 5400661 | NCBI WGS metagenome assembly WNGG01 (sample SAMN13153372, study PRJNA577476) | soil metagenome | isolation source: 100 cm soil or saprolite under Garry oak tree replicate 1 | place: USA:California | collected 2016-06-15
CCGTCAGATCATGGGAACCGCGGTCATCGGAGGCATGGTCGCAGAAACCTTCATCGGCAGATTCTTTGTTCCGGCGATCTTCTATGTAGTTGAGCGCATCTTCGGCGGCGGGCGGCAAAAACCAGTAGAACTCATTCCCGCGGGAACTCCCGACGAAGGGGACTGAACATGAAAAAGCTCGCTTTTTTGCCTGTACTCGTGCTGCTTGCCGGCTGTGCGGTCGGTCCAAATTATAAGCGGCCCGCGGTCAACGTGCCCACGGACTATCGCGCCGCCATAACCCCGGCTGCGCTGGCGTCATCGCTTGGTAACGAGAAGTGGTGGGATGTGTTCCAGGACTCCGTGCTGGTACAACTGATTCACACCGCGGTGCAGCAAAACTACGACGTGCGCATCGCCGCGACGCGCGTGCTTGAGGCACAAGACCAGCTTGGTATCACGCGCGCCAACCAATTCCCTTCAGCGGCTGTGGGTGCGGGCCTCTCCAGCGAGCAGAATCCGAAAGTGACAAATCTGTTTCCTCCGTATCAGGTCAATGCAGGCCAACTAAGCCTGTCGGTGATCTGGAATCTCGACTTCTGGGGAAAGTACCGGCGACAAACCGAGGCAGCTCGTGCCCAATTGCTCGCAACAGAATGGGGCCAGCGGGGGGTGATTTCCTCGCTTGTTTCGAACGTAGCGACCGCTTATTTCCAGCTTCGGGCACTCGACAGCCAGCTGGATATTGCCCAACGTACTCTAGCCTCAAGGCAGCAATCGCTTCAGTTGACGCAGGTACTTGCGAGGAACGGTTAATTGCTCGAGCGACGGCCGGACGTCCACGAAGCCGAAGAAATCATCGTTGCGGCCAACGCCCAAATTGGTGTCGCTAAAGCGGCCTTCCTTCCGAGCATCTCTCTAACTGGGACAGGCGGCCTAGAAAGCAACGCGTTGAATTCGTTCATCAAGGCATCCTCCGAGAGTTGGCTCTCTGCTCTCAGTGTGGCGCAACCCGTCTTCGAAGGCGGAGCGCTCCGATCACAGCTCAGACTAACCCGGGCGCAATATCAGGAGGCCGTCCTCACCTATCAGCAGACTGTACAAAACGCGCTCGAGCAAGTTTCGAATGGGCTCATCGCTTACCAAAAGTATCGTGACTTTCGCGGTCAGCAGGAGATGCTCACTCAGGCATCTCAGCGGTCCGATCAGCTCTCAATGCTTCTTTATCAGAACGGCGGCTCCAGCTACCTCCAGGTACTCACGAACGACACGAACTATTTCTCAGCGGAACTGAACCTCGTGCAAGCGCAACTGAACGAGCGGCTGGCACTTGTTCAGCTTTATCTGGCGCTAGGTGGCGGATGGCAGCAGTAGCGAATCACCTGTACTCACGTAGAGGAAGTTGCTATGCGAACTGTTGAGGTTGTTGCTCCGTCCGGAAATTGCCTATCGCTTCGCCGACGCGGGCGGCCAAGTTTGTTTGGAAGAATACCTGGTCCCGCCGCAGATGGAACCGTCCTCTATCAGGTCCTCGACGGAGGGTGACAGCATGAGATTTAGTGAAAGGAGATTCAAATGAACAGTTCTAGCAACCTGCTCGTGTTGGGTGTAACGGGACAAGTAGGAAAACTTGTCGCAAACAATTTAAAAAAGAGTAAAGCAGACTTTGCGGTAGGAGCGCGAAGGAAAACCAATCTGGAAGAGCCTCGCAGATCAATTTGGAGCGTCGCGCTTTATCGATCTCGATGATCCACGAACTTTCGATGAGGCATTGAAAAACATCACTGGCATTTTTCTAATAACTGGCTATACGGTTGACATGCTTGTGCAAAGCAAATCACTTATCGATGCGGCAAAACGTAATGGTGTGGATCATATTGTGCACCTGGGCGCATTCACGCGAGAGCATGACTCGTACGCTACGGTTTTCGCGTGGCATCAGATGATTGAAGCATATCTTCGCGACAGCGGCGTTGAATGGACGAATTTACATCCCAACATGTTTATGCAGAATTTGCTATCAGTATGGCCGGTCAAAGGCGGTCTGTACAGTGTATACACTTCCAAAGCCTTTGGGTTTACTGCTTTGGAAGATGTAGCAGAAGCTGCAGCCGTAATTCTCATGGAAGGGCCGGAAAGACACAGTGGAAAGGACTATTGGTTTTCAGCGGAAGTACTTACTCCGCACCAGGTGGCTGAAACTCTAACTGCGGCTACCGGTCATAAGTTCAAAGCAGCAGTTCGTGATGCCGAAAGTTTCCACAACGATTTGGCACAGCCTGGTTCAGCATTCGAACCAGCGTATGCAAAGGGAGGACTCGAATGGTTCCGCCAGGTCGAGGACGGAAGAATGGCGTACGTTGGAAGCGTAAGAGACGATACGAAGACAATTCTGGGTCGCGAGCCATTGTTGCTGAGGGAATGGGCAAAATTACACGCCAGCGAGTTAGTGGAGATTGCCGGGTAGCTAAAACTATTGAACTATTCCCATCCCAAGTGCTACCGAATGACACGAATTATTTCGCGGCGGCGTTGAATCTGGTTCAGGCGCAGCTCAATGAACGGCTGGCGCTTATACAACTCTACAAGGCCCTCCGCGTGCTCAGCAGGGAATGTTCGTTTTGGGACTGTTGTTCCTGCAGCTGCTTAGCGGGAACAATTTCCACTCTGCGAATCCTTCGGCGGGAATAGTCGATCGGATCTCTGCGGCAGGGATCGGCTTAGTTACCGGGCTGCTACTGTTCGTCCAGAAGCTCATAATCCACGCAGAACTCATCGCTTCAAATATCTCTCTCGCATTTGGTTCCATCGTCCTTGTGCTCGCTGGGGTTCAGATCCCGTGTTTGGGGCTGGTCTCCGAGATGATGGCACGCACTTACTATGAATCTCAGAGAAAACCGATCTATGCCGCAAAAATAACCAGAAAATCTGATCTGCCCATGCGAGTCCGTTTGGCATCACCGCGCCGTGCAGGAGAATCCGTCAGAGATGGCTTCGGCGAGAGCAGGCGGACTCAGTACGCTAAGCAATCCTCAGGCGAACACGTCATCTCATAACTCCTAATGACCTGCCGGGAAATGGGCAACTAGCCAGCTCGTTGACATTTGTTCTGCTGGCAACGCTCTGAAGATTCACGACCCGCTCTAGTATCCAGCCAAAAATAAGCTAATTCCGGTTTTGAAAGGTCGCCACGTTTGGCAACTCGGATGCACTTCCACAAGCGAGGAAGTTGCCAATGAGCCCCGCCGACGCTTCGATGCATCGCTTGGATTCCCGAGAGAAATCCCACGGCAATCACACACGACGCATCAGCCTGAAGTTGTTTGGGACAATCGTGGCCGGCATGGTTTTGGGTGTTGCGGCAAACGGACAAACTATACCGATCGCGGCCGACGCCTTTCGTCCAAGCGGTGCGTTGGTACGAGCGATCCAGCCTGCGGGCGAGATCGATCAAGGACCACAAGCAGGCGCCTACGAGCTGCAGTTCTGGTCCGCCGGTGCAGACGGAGTACGAATCGCACACAGCAATCCGAAGGGGAGCTTTTGGAATATCGGCCTCCGTTTCGGATACGTGCTTACGGGAGAGCATGGCCCCAGGACGCTCCGCGGCCGATTCGAATATGTCGCCGATGTGATTCCGCTGATCGAATTTCGTCTTCCAAGTCAGACCGCGTGGGGCGGCGGAATCGTTCCTGTCGGGATGAAGTGGAATTTTGTCACCCGGCATCGGATCGCGCCCTATGCCGAGGTGAACGGCGGCGGACTGGTCACGAACAATGACGTGCCACCGGGAGGTTCCATGTTCAATTTTACCGCCTCAGGCTCGGTAGGTGTGCACGTGCTACGGGGAAGGTTTAACTGGAGCGCTGAGGCCCGGTTCTATCACCTTTCGAACGGCGGTCTCGCCGCTAACCCGAGCTTTAACACCGTGGGTTTAAGCGTTGGTCCCGGCACCTTCTTCCGGTCGAGGGGAAACGAGAACTAACGTGCTGAAGATCAGTGTCACAGAAAGAGAGGACCGGACTCCGATGGGTTCTGCAAGGATTGAAAACGGGCGAACAGGCCTAAGCATTTTGAGGTGATGCATGAAGCCACATACGCAAAAAATGGGAATAGGGGACCGGATTGCGACTCGACAGGAACTTGGCGAAGTAATCGTTCAGCTCGTTAAGTTGCACGAGCTTCCCTTCGAGACCACCTTGGAGTCACTCGAATCGTCCGAGAACCGCCTTGAAGAGGACGACCTTGAATTGTGGACGGATAGCGACCGCGATGTGCGAGAAGCAGAAATCGAGTCTCTTACGACAATGATACTTGGTCGAAGAGAAAAGTTTGACTGAGATACACCCAATGCATGCGGGCCGCGGACCTGTAGCGCATGGGGTGGGATGAAAGGAGGCATGGTGACGTTCTTGTTGATAGGTCTCATGGCCGTTTTGATTTTTCTCACGGTCACGAGCTCGGATACCGGGATCGGCCGTAACCGCCACTAGCGACCGTTGTGTTTGTCGCAATAGGTTCTAGACACCTAGGCAGAACCGGGGCGAGCACGCGGAATCGTATTTAGGTTTTGAACGAGTGAAAGGTATCTGACTCTCTTAGAAGTCCGCAGTCGACTGCGGACTTCTAAGCTTGCGACGGCCAATCTGGCGAATTGAGAGCAAGGACTGAAAGGGTGGGAAGGAGCACAGTGTCACCGAAGAATAAGAGGGATAGCAGCAAAGCAAGTGCCGCCAAGCAGAGAAAAGAAGACCTTTTGAACGAGAGGCCAACTCATGAACAAATCAGCCTGCGAGCTTACCAGATCTATCTCGAGCGTGGCGCTCGTGCTGGTAATGAGCTCGATGATTGGCTGAGGGCTGAGCGTGAACTCGAGAGGATCGCGCATTTCAAACGAAGTTGGGATCGTCTCTCGGCTCTTGACAGTCGGCAACTCCTAAAATTCGAGGATTACCACGATTAAAATTTGAAATCTAACCCAAAATCGTAGAAGCAAGGGCGCCCAAGCAACACGGGCCGGGCGCGTTTGGCGCGAGCCTGCATTAACAAGGTCGCCGGAGTTCAAACATAGAAAGGGGACAGACTCTTGCGGATAGGGTGACAATTTGATGCGCATTCTTCTTCTCAACCTCGGTACCGAGTCAACCCAAGCCGTAGAGCAGGCCTTATCAGGTCAGGGCTATGACATGGCCTCAGACCAAAGTCTGAGCGTAGACAAGATTCTCGCACGTTCGCCAGACCTTCTGATCATGGAAGCAACACCATCGGACCTTAGCTGCTGCGGTTTGATCAGCCAAATCAAGGCAAGTTCTGATCTGCGAGCTCTCAAGATTGTGACGATCGTTTACGGAGACGCACTTGAGCGTGCCCGCGGTCTAGATCTGGGCGCCGACGATGTAGTCTCGTTTCCATTTGAGCCAATGGAATTCGCTGCAAAAATCAGAACTCAGCTTCGTCAAAGGCAACCAGAACTTAAGCTCGAGGCAGAACTGAAGGACGCTCTCGAAAGAGAGCACATGGCGGAGAGTACAGCGGAAAACCTGATTAATAAGGTGATGTCGCGGCGTCGTTTTTGGGTTCTTTCCATAGGTCTGCGTTCTCAGCGCGGCCACCCTCTTGGCGGCGGTCACAACGGTTATCTCGAACCGACGAAGTCGCAAGGATACGCTCCAACTCAAAGCCGAAGTTGCGCAACTTAATGGTGGACTTCTTCAGCAGGAAGAACTCCTGCGCCGCGTGGGACAGGCTCGTGATTCTCAGATTGGCAGTAACGTGCCGGGAACTCGCCGGTCATTGGAAACCCAAAGTGAGGCGATTCGCAAAAAAATGGCAGCGCCGGCCGTCGCCGATAACGAATCGCTCAAGAGGCAACTTCAAGAGACGCAAAATCAGCTGAATCGGCTCGAGACTGAGAGTCGAGCAGCTGAAGCGATTGTTCACAAATACGGACCGAGTGTTTGCTTGTTGCACGTAATCGTGGAACTAAAGGATAAAGATTCCGGGCAGATCATTCGTATTGCTGCCGATCCGGCCGGTAAACCGCTGGTCGACGAGAAGGGCATGATATCCCTTCAAACCGAGGGACAGGGACCGCCGCTGCAGTTCCACTTTTTTGGCACGGGATTTCTCGTCGCGAGCAATGGTCGTTTGCTTACCAACCATCACGTCGCCGAGCCTTGGAGGAGTGATGAAGAGCTGAAGGAACTCCTTGATCGGGGTGCTGACGCGTTTGCATTGTCCTACACGGCCTACTTCCCCGGGATCTCTCAAGGCATCGAGGTCAAGCTCGACCATATTTCGGGGATCGCCGATTTGGCAACTCTGACGCTACAGACTCCAGCACCGCCTGGGGCTGCCTTGCTGGAACTCGATGATCGGAGTGAAGCCAGTGTGTCCGGCGATCCTGTCATCTTGATCGGTTACCCTACTGGTATCGAAGGAATTCTCGCTCGTGCGGGCAGCGACGTCACAACAAGGCTGGCAGAGAACGTACATGACGTAAACGAGATGCTTTCGCAATTGGCGGCGCAACACCTCATTCGTCCAACGATTACCCAAGGACACATCGGAGATGTCCTAAACGACAAGATTGTTTACGACGCAGCCACAACCGTTGGCGGTTCAGGCGGACCGCTCTTCAATCACGATGGCAAGGTCATCGGTGTGAACGCCGCCATTCTGAGAGATTTTGGTGGCTCGAACTTGGCAATCCCTGTGCGTTACGCCGACGAACTGCTGAAGTAATTACCCATTCAATATGCGGTCAACTGCTTTCTGGTATGGTACGTGGGTTACTGACGGACGAAATCGAAGTGAGAAGCACAGACTGGTCCAGCTGTCCAGGACGAGCCGAACGGCGTCTTTAGTTTTCAGCGATTTACCAGCGAGCCAGCGCGCAACCACCCGTCTTGAAAACCGTTAGCCCCGAAAAGGGTATCGCGAACTTCGAATCGCCTGCCGAGCCACTAAATACAGATGGGTTTGTCGTCGGCGTGCCATCCGTGCCGCAGAGTTTTATATTTCCTGCCGACGACATCGGCGAGGGAGCAATTAGGGAGCAATAACCATTTCTACTGGTTCCTTCTGCTTCCATTGTACTCCCCAGAGTTTCTCGTAAGTGCTTGAAACTCCGTGTTGCATTGCATTCGACTCCCACACGCTTCCGCCATATCTACCTGGTGTGACGGAGGTTACAAAAAAATGAGGCGGCAGAAGGCGGCATTAAGGGAAATGCATCCGGTTTTTGTGAGCAGTTGTCGGCGGCACGAGTGACATCCGGATCGAGTTCAACCTTAGCCAAGATCCGCGCCCAGCGGAAGAGGCTTCTGCCCCACGGCTTTCAGTGACGTTTGCGTTTCAATCCCAAGGTCTTAGTTTTCGGCGGCACGGGTGACAACCGGATGCGTGAGGCTTTCAGGTGTATCGCGCGTCAAACAGAAGGATGTTGTGTGGCACTAGAAACACTCGACCCTCTGCTTAGAAGCCGTTCGACCTACTTTGCTAAATCTTGCCAGAGGAGTGGCTAATCGAACGGAATCAGCAAGGTGGGGCAAATTCCCGCAACCTGCTTTCTCCTTCCTTCGTTGTCGTTTGCCGCCCTTTTCCGCAATTTGCGTTACATTTTTGTGACGGCTGAGTCTCACGTCGGACTCGTGTTTGTTGTCAAGTTCCGTCGGCTCTGAATTGTTTGCGGTACAGTCATTCGTTTTTCGGCGACATTGGTTCCTGCCAAATCTTCCCAACCTTAAAACGGGAGAGCGGGTCCGTTGGAAACAAGGCGTACCAAAACATATGTTTTGGTACATGTCGACGGTTAGTTAAGACATCTCTTCACAGGTGCGAGCTACCAGCGCGGCTCCTGAGGCTGGCGCGCCGATTCGCGATAATCCTCGTTCGAGAATCCGCCGCGGCTTCGGGGTCCAGTGCGACCTGGACCGCCGCTGTCTCGCTGTCCGAATCCACCCCGTCCCCACTCGGGCCACCGCGTTCCGGTCTAGGAGTCGCTTCGTTGACCCTCAGAGCTCGTCCGGAAACTTCCTTTCCGTTGAGATCGGTCATCGCCTTGGCCGCTCCCATGTCCTCCGCCATTTCCACAAAAGCAAACCCGCGAGGCTGTCTCGTCTCGCGGTCTTGGACGATGTGGATGCGCGTGATCTGCCCGAAGGGCTCAAACAGCGCGCGCAAGTCGCTTTCCGTCGTCTGAAAACTCATGTTGCCAACAAACAGGTTTTTCATCCTCCATCTCCTTGATGCCGACCTAGACTCATTCCTACATGGTGCCTTCTTCGAGGAAGACGTGGAGCTGGCTCGAGTGAGACGGCTGGCGCAGCTTGCACAGCGCCTTGGCTTCGATCTGGCGGATGCGCTCACGGGTGACGGCAAACGACTGCCCCACCTCCTCGAGAGTGTGCTCGGAACCGTCCTCCAGCCCAAACCGCATCTTGATGATTCTCTCCTCACGCGGGGTGAGCGTCTTCAGCATGGACGCCGTCCGCTCCTTCATGTTGAGGTTGATGGCCGCGTCCGAAGGTGACACAGCAGCCTTGTCCTCGATGAAATCGCCCAAGCGCGAATCCTCCTCCTCGCCAATAGGCGTTTCGAGCGAGATGGGCTGCTGCGCGATCTGCTTGGTCCTGCGCACCTTCTCGACGGTGATATCCATGCGCTTGGCGATCTCTTCTGCAGTGGGCTCCCGGCCCAGCTCCTGCACCAGTTGCCGGCTCATGCGGATCTGTTTGTTGATAGCCTCGAACGTGTGCACCGGGACGCGGATGGTGCGCGCCTGGTCGGCGATGCCGCGGCTGATACCCTGGCGAATCCACCAGGTGGCGTAGGTCGAAAACTTGTAGCCGCGGCGCCACTCGAACTTCCCCGTGGCCCTCATCAAGCCGATGTTGCCCTCCTGAATCAGATCCAAGAACTGCAATCCGCGATTGGTGTACTTCTTGGCGATGGACACAACCAAGCGGAGGTTTGCCTCGGTTAGCTCCTTCTTGGCCACCTCGCCTTCTGCTTCACCGCGTTGGATCAGCGCGAGAGTGCGCTTCAGGCTGGTGAGCCCGACCTCGCTCGCCTCGGAAATGTCGCTCAGGTCACTGATTCGCGTGCGCAGTTCTCGCCGGGCTTCGGCGGCCGTGTCGCCCTTGGACACCCCGGCGCGGCGTTCGAGCTTGCCCACTTCGCGCTCCAGGGAGTGCACTCGCTCCACCGTTTGCCGGAGCACGGAGATCAGACGATTGCGCTCCCGCGTGTTAAGTTCGATCGAACGTGCCAATTGTGACGTCTGAATGCGCGCCCGAGAGACTGCGTACCAGGCATGCAAATAGGAACGCTTCTTCGATTTCGGAGTACACGCGAGTCTCGCGGCCTGTCTGAGCGCGACGTCGTAGAAAACGGCGATCTGGTCCAAGATCTTCAAGGTCTGCCGCGCCTTGTTCTCAACTTTCTCTTCTTTCAGTTCCTCGTCATCGAACTGTACGATTTCCTTGATCGAGCGCGCGCCGTTGCGCAGATCGTCCGCAATCCCCAGCAGTTCCTTGATAACGATGGGCGAACGTGTGATGGCCTTCAGCACCAGGAACTGGCCCCGCTCGATGCGCTTGGCGAGGGTGACTTCGCCTTCGCGTGTGAGCAATGGAACGGCGCCCATCTCCCGCAGATATACGCGCACCGGGTCGTTCGTCTTCTCGAGGAGTCCCGGCGTCAGGTCGAGCTCCACCTCATCGCCGAGGGCGCCCTCCTCCTTTACTTCCGCTTCCAGGGCTTCGGCGGCTTCCCGCGCGGCGCCTGCAGCCTTCGCGGCGGAAACATCTTCGTAGATGTCGATGCCGGAGCGCTCGAGAGTCAGGAGCAGATCGTCAATTTCTTCCGACGAGTAGACTTCGGCCGGCAAAATGTCATTCACCTCACCATAGAGCACGTATCCACGTTCTTTGCCCATACTGATGAGGCTTTGGACCTGGTCATGCCTGTCTTCAATTGCCCGCGACAAGAGTTCTCTGTTTCGCCCAAGGCAAGCTTCGTTGAAGTAACATTAATCTTAGTCTTCCCGGCGTATCTGAAATTGCGCAGGGGTTTTGGCCTGCTGCCATTGTGGTAGTCAGCCAGTTCTGCGTCCGTCACGCAGAACCTTGGGTACTTGCGGAGCTGGGTCAAGGCACTCGGAATCCAAATAGACGATTTGCTTCTGGTTATCGAGCGTGACGCCATATCGGGAACCGAGCACAATCTCCAGCACCGTCGCAAGTCGCGCGACGTATCCGCCGGGGCCCTTTTTGTTAACGACAACACGCGTGCCGACGCCAAATTCTCGATTCCGTTCTCTCTTTTTCATGTTGTTCCTCGGGTGCATTCCGCGACGGTGATGACACCGTCCTGGCCCACTTTCTTCGCCGCTTCCGCGATGGTGTTTCCGATCTGCTTGTCTTTGGGCGTTGATCGCACTGATGGTGTCGCCGACCACGTCGGGCGTCATCGATGCCACCTTGCGTACCAGGTTTACCAGCGGGGTTCGTGTGGCTGGCGCGCCGATTCGCGATAATCCTCGTTCGAAAACCTTTCGCGGCCGCTGTTGCCGCGCGGCGGCCCAAAGCCAACTGAAGGCCCACGACGCTCCGACTTGGGGACTGCTTCATTCACCCTGAGGGCACGCCCGCCAACTTCTTTACCATTGAGGGCGGTGATGGCCTTGGACGCCCCATTGTCATCCGCCACTTCTACAAAAGCGAAGCCGCGGGACCGCCCAGTCTCTCGATCCATGGCTACGTGAACACGTGTGATCTGCCCAAACGGCTCGAATAGCCCACATAAGTCACTTTCCGTCGTTTGAAAACTCATGTTGCCAATAAATAGGTTTTTCATCCTTATGTATCTCCGTTTTTCCAATGCTCTATCTTTGCCGTTGGTGGCGCCAGTTACACTTACTTGGTTTCTTGCGCGAGTTCGGTTGCCGACGCCGCTTCAGCTCTGTTTGCGCCACGTTTCCTCGATGCAGCCTTTCGCAGGGAACGAGGGAGGCGCGAAAGCGCTTTGGAGGCTTGCGGAAATATGGGCTTTTGCAGCTTCGCTATGTTGCCTCTACCAGTTCCAAGTCGCCCAGCGCCTCTTCACGTTGAAACCGCGTTCGGCTGGGATCCCGCACGGTTGACAGGTACGTCTGCCTTCTCTGTTCCAGTTGTCGCGATCTCGGAATCGACGGCGCCGCCGGTGAACTCTCCATGGGCAAACTCAGACGGCGTATTCTGTCGTAGGAATACAACGCGCTCGCTACCGCCCCCGCCGTCGCGACACATCCAATCTCGCCCACGCCCTTCGCGCCGTAGCCACCGATCTCATCGGGCACTTCGATCAGGATGACATCTACCTGCGGCATGTCTTTCGCTCTCAGAATGCCGACGTCACGCAGGAGCAGCGAGTGCGGCACGCCGTTGCTAGACGGGAAATTCTCAGACAGCGCATAGCCCAGACCCATGTGGACGCCGCCCTCCATCTGTTCTGCGCAAAGGCGTGGGTTGATGGCCCGGCCGACGTCGTGCGCCGCAATGACGCGCTCGAGCCGGCCGTCTTCGCCGAGGATCACTACTTGGGTGGCGTAACTGAAGGTCAAATGCGTGGTTGGGTTTTTCAGTGCCTCGGGAGTGCCAGGCTTCGTGGTGAAGTCGCAGACATAATCGGCTGAATACTCGCGCCCAACGAGTTGCTCCAATGGCGACTGCTTGAGGTCGGCCGCCAGCTTTCGGGCTGCCTGTTGGGCCGCTGCACAACTCAGCGTCGTACCCCGCGAGGCCCACGTCTCGCCACACTTGTTGCCCATCTCTTTGTCCCAGATAACCTCGACCATCTCCGACGGCAAGCCCGTTTCCTCGCACACGGCCTGCCGAGTAGCCGTGTACACCCCCTGGCCCATCTCCGTATAGCCGTTCAAAACTTTCAGCCGGCCACCCTCCGTTACTCGAATCTTTACGTGTCCGCTATCGATCGTGCCGTTCCCAATGCCGGTGCTCTTGATGCCACAACTAATCCCGGCATATTTCGCATTCTTGTAGACGTCCTTCACAGCTTCGAGCGACTCCTGCAAGCCGCGGGCGCTCTCTCTCATAATTTGCCCGGTGGCGAACGCATCACCAGGCTTAAGAATGTTCCGCTCTCGAATGTCATAATCGTCCACGCCAACACGCTCCGCCAGAATGCCCATCACTCCTTCTATCGCGAAGTGCGCCTGATTGCTCCCGAATCCCCGCATCGCGCCGCTCGTTGGGTTGTTCGTATAGACGGCTTTGGACTCGATGTCCACGTTGGGCACGCGATAAGGACCGCAGGCGTGACACGCCGCGCGCAGCAGACACTTGCCGCTGGTACCTGCATAACCGCCGGCATCGCCCACGATGCGGGCGCGCACGGCGAGCAGATGGCCCTCGGCATCGGCTCCGACTGTGTAATGCAAAGTCATCGGATGGCGCTTGACGTGATGCTGCGTGGACTGTTTTCGCGTGAGAACCGTCTTCACCGGCCGCTGCAGCAGATATGCTGCCAGTGCTGTCTGCGCCTGGATGGAAAGTTCCTCTTTGGCGCCGAACGCTCCACCGCTCGCAGCTAGTGCAATTTCCACTTCTTCGAGCGGCAAATTCAAAACCTTCGCAATCTGCTTCTGGTCGAAAACCGACCCCTGGCTCTGAGTATGTACCTTGACGCCCTTCCCCTGCGGCAGTGCCAGGCAAGCTTCCGGCTCGAGAAACGCCGGCTCAATCGGCTGCGTCTGGAATGTCGCTTCAATCACGTGCGCCGCAGCAACAAACGCCACATCCACATCGCCGCGGGAGAAAGCAGTAGCGTCGATTAAGTTCTCATGCACGTACATATTCCCCGGAGGATGAACCTGCGGCGCGCTCGGCTTGAGTGCCTCAAACGGATCGGTTAGCGGCGGCAGCACCTCGTAATCGACCTTCACCCTATCCGCAGCCTGGTGCACGTGGAACTGCGTGTCCGCAACCACCATCGCCAGAAAATCCCCGACGCAGCACGTGGTTTCCCCAACTGCGACAAAAATAGGCAGATCGGCATAGGTGAGGCCCGTGCCCCGCTCGCAGGGAGCATCGCCGGCAGTGAAAACTCTCACAACCCCCGGCATGGCCAGAGCCGTAGAAGTATCGATCCCCAGCACCTTAGCTCGCGGATAGCGGCTGAGCACCATCGCTCCATGCAGCATCCCCGGCACACGCATGTCATCCACGAAAGGCTTGTCGCCCAAAGTTTGCTCGATACCGTGGTAGCGCGACGCTGATACCCCCACGCCGTATTTCTTGCCGTTTCCGTTCGCAAACGCCGGGTTCCGCTTCAGCCCGAACTCTTCGCCGAAATAGAAATGGCGTCGCGGTTCCGTTCGTGGCATTTCGTGGTGGTCGTTCCAGGCTTCGCTGGCGGTTTGAATGGCGTCGATGATCCGGGCGTAGCCGGTGCAGCGGCAAAGATGGCCGTCAAGAGCCTTGGCGACGGCCTCCCGGCTGCATGCCTGGCCGTCTTGCATCAATGACGTTGCCCGCACAACAATCCCGGGAATGCAGAAGCCACACTGCACTCCGCCTTCGAGCACAAAAGCTTCGCCCAAAACCCTGCGCATCTCTTCGGGAATGCCCTCGAGCGTGGTAACTTCATGGCCTTGTAGTTGTTCCGGCTTACGCAGGCAGGAAAGAGCGGGGCGTCCGTCGATTAGCACTAGACAACAACCGCAGGTGCCTTCAGGAGCGCAGCCATTTTTGGCGGAAACAATGCCGCACTCCTCCCGCAGAATCTCCAGGAAGTGCATCCCAGGCTCGTAGGAGACCGTCACCGGCTTTCCGTTCAGGGTGAAGTTAACTTTGGCCATCATGCACCTTTTTCAATTTTTCAGGAGCCGGCACTGGATTAGTACATCCCACTCATCCCGCCGCCGCGACCGCCACCCCCTCTTCCCTAATATCAGCGATCAAAGCTTCCGTGGTTAGCATCAGCGCGGCGATAGACGCGGCGTTCTGCAACGCCAGGCGGGTGACCTTCGCCGGGTCGATCACTCCGGCCTTGATCAGGTCGGTGAATTCGCCGGACTCCGCGTTGAAGCCGAAGTTCGCATCCTTTGAGTCGCGGATGCGGCCGACGACTACGGCACCTTCGTGCCCCGCGTTCTGAGCGATCTGGCGCGTAGGTTCTTCGAGTGCGCGCTTCACGATGTTCACACCGGTGGCTTCATCGTCGTCACGGAGCTTGAGCTTTTCGAGGGCCGGCAGGCAGCGGAGAAGAGCGGTGCCACCTCCGGGAACAATACCTTCCTCGACTGCGGCGCGAGTGGCGTGCATGGCGTCTTCGACGCGAGCCTTCTTTTCCTTCAGCTCCGTTTCAGTCGCTGCTCCCACCTTGATCACGGCAACGCCGCCAACCAACTTGGCCAAGCGTTCCTGGAGCTTTTCCTTGTCATACTCAGACGTCGTTTCCTCGACCTGTGTGCGGAGCTGCTTTATGCGGCCTTCGATTTCGCTATTCTTACCGGCACCTTCGATAATGGTGGTGTTGTCCTTGTCGATGGTGATTTTTTTCGCGTAACCCAAGTCTCCCATTTTCACGTTCTCAAGCTTGATACCGAGCTCCTCGGTGATTGCTTTGCCGCCGGTGATCGCGGCGATATCCTCCAGCATGGCCTTGCGGCGGTCGCCAAAGCCCGGTGCCTTGACCGCAGCGCACTTCAGTGTTCCCCGAAGCTTGTTCACAACCAGCGTCGCGAGCGCTTCGCCCTCAACGTCTTCGGCGATAATCAGCAGCGGCTTGCCCATCTTGGCCGTCTGTTCCAGCAATGGCAGCAACTCCTTCATCGAGCTGATCTTTTTCTCGTGGATTA
>WNGG01005393.1_pt1 | contig 14840 bp, 12 predicted proteins | sample 5400661 | NCBI WGS metagenome assembly WNGG01 (sample SAMN13153372, study PRJNA577476) | soil metagenome | isolation source: 100 cm soil or saprolite under Garry oak tree replicate 1 | place: USA:California | collected 2016-06-15
CTTGTCGCCGCCGGCGAACATGTGCAGCGTCACCGGCGCCGGGATCGTCACCTTCGGCACGCGCGTGGTGTTGGCCTTGAGGAAGGCGAGCGCGCGCACGATCGGGCTGGCGCGCCAGCGGATCGGGCCCGTGATCCACAGCCGCGACGCCGCCTGCTGCGCGCCGCTGGCGTTGCGCCAGGCCATCTCGGTGGTGCCGGCGCGGTCGGCGGCAAACCCGTCCCAGTTCATGATCAGCTCGAGCCACCAGCTGCGCCGGCGGAACTCGCCGTCCGTCACCGCCTTGAGGCCGACGCGCTCCTGCATGGCGACCGCCGCGCGGATGCAGTCGTCCTCGATCGCGCGCAGTTCGCCATCGTCGTGCGGGCCGAGGTGGCGGTCGGCGGTCTGCGCGCCGAGCAGGCGCTCGCGCGCGAGCTTGAGCTTTTGCGGCCGCAGCAGGCTGCCGACCTGGTCGGCCCGGAACGGCGGGCGCGGCGCGGGGCGCGCGGCTTCGAGCGGAAGAGCCATGCGGGCGAGCCTACCGCACGCCAAATCCGCCAGCCACCGGCCCGGCGTGGTGCGGGCGGTTAACCGCGCGTCCTAATTTCGCCCACCGCCCGGGATCGAATGACCGCCATCGTGGTTATTCTCCACGCGCGCGCCGGTACGCTGCGGCCCGCAGGGGATCGATCCATGTCGAACCATCGCGTCCTTGCTCTAGCCATCGTCGTCGCCGGCATGGTCGTGTCGGACGCATCGGCCCAGGATTGCGACCGCTACGCCTATGGATGCCGGGGAGCGCCGGGACCGCAGGCGCAGCCGGGTTGGGGGCCGCCCGCACGACAGGGCTACTACGGGCCCGGCTACCAGGCCTATCCGGCCTATCCCGCTTATCCCGCCTACCCCGCCCCGTCCTATCCGGCGTACCAGTCCTATCCGCCGTATCCATCCGAACCGAGCTGGGGCCGGCAGGCCTACCCGCCGCCAGAACCGGTCCGCCCGGCCGAAACCCAGCGGCCGAGCTACTCCTATGATCCCGCCCAGGCGCAGCGCTTCGCCTCGCTCTACGCGTCCGTCGGCGGCGAGCCGTTCTCCGTTCCGGCCGTGCGCTCCTCCGACGTCGATCCGGCCTTCATGCGCGCGACCGTGAGCTATCCGACCGACGAAGCGCCCGGCACGATCATCATCGATCCGCAGAACCACTACCTCTATCTGGTGCAGGGCGGCGGGCAGGCGCTGCGCTACGGCGTCGGCGTCGGCCGCCAGGGGTTCGGCTGGTCCGGCACCGCCACCATCCACGACAAGCAGCAATGGCCCGACTGGTATCCGCCCAAGGAGATGCTCGCCCGCCAGCCTGAGCTGATGCGGCAGATGAGCGAGCTGCAGGGCGGGCTCGGCATGCCCGGCGGCCCGCGCAATCCGCTCGGCGCGCGCGCCATGTATCTGTGGCAGGGCAACAAGGACACGCTCTTCCGCATCCACGGCACCTTCGAGCCGTGGACCATCGGCCGCAGCGTCTCCTCCGGCTGCATCCGCATGATCAATCAGGACGTGATCGACCTCTACCAGCGCGTGCCGGCGGGCGCGAAAGTCGTGGTGCTCGGCAGCGGGGTGGGGTAGGGCGCGGCCTCGACATTCATCAAATAAGTTTGCAAGAATTCATAGTGTCGGCCATTGGCCGAGCATTGCTACGGCCAAGAGCTGCCATGCGACAGGATATCGGCATTGCACGAATTGCGCTTGCGTATTCGAAGCTCGCGTACATCCACGCGCTCTATTTTGGGGTTGGCCTGACCCAGGAGGGATTTTGCCTGTCGAAAGGGAATACCTGGCTCGGGATAGGTCGCCTTGATCGAGCCATCCGCTGCTATCGCAACTCGCTCAAGGCCGAAGAGAATCCGCGAGTGCGCGCCCTTCTCGGCTGGTGCTACAGCCGTGCCGGAGACCAGACAGGCGCGTTGGAAAGCTACCGGCTGGCCTACAAAGCTCGACCGCGGCACGAAATTGCCTTGGGCTTGGCGTCGCTTGAGTTCTCGGTCGGAGAAAAGGAAACCGCCTTCGCGGTTCTGAGAACGTTACAAAAGGCGCGTGACACGCTGAATCCGAAGCTCTTGACGGAACTGAAGAGGCTCGAAGACGAGTTCGGCGCCGACTTGAAATAAAGCGGCTTTCTGGAGGCGGGCACCTGCTTCGACTTCGACCGGTGCTCCGCTCTTCGGTTATGTTGATTGGCTTGGATCGCAGCCGTCGAGCCGTGGTTGCGGCCGACTCACGGAAACCCCGCGATCCGACCTTGTCAGCGCACCACGCCCACGTCATGCTGTGCAGCAAAGAACAGCAATGCTTTGGGGCGCGAACGGGGCGCTCCGGAATGCGCTTGCGATGAGGGGAGGGCTGTCGGTGGGGACTATCACATCCAATCGTGTCTGGCTTGCCGCCGTCCTGATCGCCGGCGCGTTTGTCCAAGCCTCCGCGCCCGCCGACGCCGCCGACACCCTCAACGTCTATTCCATCTGGCCGGAGAACTATGCGCGGCCGATGCTCGAGGAGTTCGAGAAGGCGAGCGGGATCAAGGTCAAATTCATCCGCTTCTCCTCGGGCGAGGCGCTCGCCCGGCTGATCGCCGAGAAGGGCAATCCGCGGGTCGACGTGCTGTTCGGCGGGCCGGTGGAAACCTTTGCGGCGGGCATCAAGGAGAACATTTTCGAGCCCTACAGGCCGCCGGCCTTCGCGGCGCTGCAGGACCGCTTCAAGCATCCGGACGGCCAGTGGATCGCCATCGCCGACGACCCGCTCGTGTTCATGAGCAACCGGCAGTTTCTCGCCGAGCATAAGCTGAAAGCCCCGCAATCGTGGGACGACCTGCTCGATCCGGCCTACAGGAACATGCTGCAGATGGCGGACGCGCGCACCTCCGGAACGGCGGTGACCCGCATCTTCTCGATCCTGGAGGTCAACGGCCGCGACGAGGCCAAGGCCTTCGCCTACATGAGAAAGCTGCGGCAGAACGTGCAGGTCTATACCAAGAGCGGCGGCGGCGGGACCCTGCCGGTCGGCCTCGGCCAAGCCGGCGCGGGCATATTCTTCATCGTCGACGCGCTCGAGACCCGCAACAAGGGCTACGAGGTGGAGATCAGCTTTCCGCGCGAGGGGATCGGCTCGTCGGCGGAAGCGATCGCGCTCGTCAGGGGCGCGCAGAACGCGCAGGCGGGCCGCAAGCTCATCGACTTCGCCACCAGCCCGGCGATGCAGTCGCTGCTCGCGCCCAACAAGATCAACTTCGTGCCGGCGCATCCCGACGTGAAGACCGAGGCGGGCCTTGCCGACATCCTCAAGGGCGCGAAAATCGTTCCGATCGACGAGACTTTCGCCGGCGCCAACCGCAAGCGCATCGTCGATCGCTGGATCGCGGAAGTGCTCAACGCCCAGCAGTAGCGGTGTTTACCTCCCCCTGCAGGGGGGAGGTCGGCGCGCGAAGCGCGCCGGGTGGGGGTGAGCTTGCGCAAACGTTGAACGGCGTGGTGCTGAGCCCACCCCACCCCGGCTCGCTGCGCTCGCCGACCCTCCCCCTCCAGGGAGGGTAAGGGCGCGGCGCTTCAGGGAGCAAGAAAGTGCGAGCGCCTAGCTCAGCTGCGATCAGGACAATGCGCCGCCTCGCCCGCGATCCGCTTGTCGCCATCGCGGTCCTGCTGCTGTGGCTGCTGCTCGGCATTTTCATCCTCTATCCGCTCGCCTGCCTGCTCGTGCGCGCGTTCACCGACGAGGGCGGGCTGACGCTACGCCCGTTGCTGGCCGTTGCGGGCGACCCCAACAACCGGCGCGCCTTTGCGAACAGCCTGCTGCTGGCCTTGATCGTGGGGGCCGGCGGCACCGTGCTGGCGTTCCTGTTCGCGTTCACGGCGGTGCGCGCCCGCCTCCCGCCGCGCGCCCTGGCGGTGCTCGACGGCGCGACCTGGCTGCCGCTGATCTCGCCGCCGTTCACGATCTCGGTCGCGATCCTCTTCTCCTTCGGGCCGCGCGGGTTCATCACCTATCGCCTGCTCGGCATCGGCAATTTCACCGCCTATGGGCTGACCAGCACCGCGCTCGCCGAAATCGTCACCTATTTTCCGATCGCCTATCTGACCTTGCGGCCGGTGCTCGCCGCGATCGACCCGAATATCGAGAACGCGGCCTTGAGCATGGGAGCGACGCGTTGGCGCGTGTTTCGCACTGTCACGGTGCCGCTCGCAGTTCCCGGTCTTGCCAACGCCTTCCTGCTGCTGTTCGCGGCGTCGCTCGCCGATTTCGCCACGCCGTTGATCCTCGCCGGCAATTCGTTTCCGGTCCTGCCCACCCAGGCCTATCTGCAGATCACCGGGCTGTTCGACCTCAAGGGCGGCGCGGTCCTCTCCGTCCTGCTGCTGCTCCCCGCCGCCGGCGTCTATCTCCTGCAGCGCTCCTGGGTCGGGCGGTCGAGCTACGTCACCGTGACCGGCAAGGCCGGTCCGCAGACCGGTGCGCCGGCCCTGGCGCCGCCGGCCCGCGCAGTGCTCATCGCGGCGTGCGCCGTTGTCGGCGTGGCGATCGTCTATTTCTACGCGCTCCTGCTCTACGCCTCGCTGGTCCTCGCGTTCGGCGCCAACCACGCTTGGACGCTCCAGCATTACCGCGTGATCTTCACCGAGGGCTTGCCGGCCATCCGCGACACCCTGATCATCGCCGGCATCGGCATGCCGCTCGGCGGCCTCTACGGCGTGCTGGTCGGCTATCTGGTTTCGCGTAAACGTTTCGCCGGCCGGCAGGCGATGGAGATCGTCAGCATGATCAATTACGCGCTGCCCGGCACCATCGTCGGCATCGCCTATCTGATCGCCTTCAACGCGCCGCCGCTGGAGATCACCGGCACCGCCCTGATCATCATCGCCTGCTACGTGTTCCGTTACAGCCCGACCGGCATCCGCGCCACCGTCGCGCAGCTGCAGCAGATCGACCGCAGCATCGAGGAAGCCTCGCAAAGCCTCGGCGCGCGCTCCGGCACCACCTTCCGCCGGGTGACCCTGCCGCTGATCATGCCGGCCTTCTTCGCCGGCCTCGGCGTGGTGTTCATCCGCTCGATGACCGCGATCAGCGCGACGATCTTCCTCGTGTCGATCAGCTGGACGCTGATCACCGTGCGCATCCTCGAGAACATGACCGAGCTTGCGCTCGGCCCGGCGGCGGCGTTCTCGATGTTCGTGATCGTGATCGTGTTCGTGGTGATCGCCGCCATTCGCATGCTGCTGTCGCGCGTGCGCGCGCCCGGCGGCGCGACGGTCGAGACCATGCTGGGCGGATGAGGTGACACGATGACCCCGGTCGCCATCCGCCTCGCGGGCCTCACCAAGCAGTTCGCTCATCGCGTGAAGGGGCAGGTCTACGCCGTGCGCGACGTGAGCATCGCGATTGCGCCCGGCGAGCTGCTCACCCTGCTGGGCCCGTCCGGCTGCGGCAAGACCACGACCCTGCGCATGATCGCCGGCTTCGAGGACCCCGACGCCGGAACGATCGCCATCGGCGAGCGCGACGTCACGCACCTGATGGCGAACGAGCGCAACATCGGTTTCGTGTTTCAGAACTACGCGCTGTTCCCGCATCTCTCCGTCTACGAAAACGTGGCCTACGGCTTGCGCGTGCAAAAGAAGCCGCACGGCGAAATCGCCCGCGCCGTGGGCGAGGTGCTCGGGCTGGTCGGGCTTGCCGGCTACGAGCGCCAGCAGCCGCACCAGCTCTCCGGCGGCGAGCAGCAGCGCGTCGCGCTGGCGCGCGCGATCGTGTTTCAGCCGCGCGTGCTGCTGTTCGACGAGCCGCTCTCCAACCTCGACGCCAAGCTGCGGGTGCAGATGCGCGACGAGATCCGCCAGCTGCAGAAGCGGCTCGGGGTGACCACCGTCTACGTGACCCACGATCAGGAAGAGGCGATGGCGATCTCCGACCGTATCGCCGTGATGGACCGCGGCGAGATCGTCCAGGTCGGAACCGCCGAGTCCCTCTACCACAGCCCCGCCAACGAGTTCGTGGCGCATTTCATCGGCCGCACCAATCTCTTGAGCGCGCGCGTCACCGCCATCCGCGACGGCGGCGTCGAGGTTGAATTCGGCGGCCATGCCGTGCGGGTGCCGGGCGACGGCGCCGGGTTGGCGATCGGGCAGGCCGTGCGGCTCGTGGTGCGCCCGGAACTCATCGCCCTGAGGCCGCCGACCGACAAAGGCTTCCGCGGAGCCGTGCTGTCGCGCACCTTCCTGGGCGAAAAAGCCGAGTACCGGGTCGGCGTGGGAGATCAGGTGTTCCAGATCACCGAATACACGCGGCCGCACGGTACGGCCTTCAAAGTCGGCGATGAGGTGACGCTGGTCTTTCCGACCGATGGCATGCATGTTCTCCCGGAATAGCGCCGGTAGGTTGATGCCATTCGCGCGGGCCGATCGCGAGATGATTGTATCCGCCGCATCCGCAAAATAGGATCGTGCCCCGATGCCGCGTCCGGACAGCGCCGGCGCAGGGGAAATGCCATGAAACTGCACGCTTTTCTGCTCGCGAGCGTCCTTGCGGCCGGGTCGCTCTCGCTCGTCTTCGCCCAGCAGCCGCCGCAGCCACGCCCGGCCCAGCCGGCGCCGGCGCGCGCCGCGCTCCAGCAGTCGCCACGCTGCATCCCGCAGGATCCGGAGGCGGCCATAAAGAAACTGAACGACCTCGAGGTCGTCGAACAGGCCGAACATGCCGAGCTGTTCGCGACAACCAAGATTTTTCCCGCCGGTGCAGTGGTCGATCTCGTCCTGCAAAGGCCTTACGATAACCACCTGAAATACCACGTCGTCGTGGAGGAGCCGCTGCTCGGCGACGTCGGGCTGGTGATTGCAAGAAAAGCGCCCGAGGATCATCCGCTCATCAAAAGCAAGCGAGTGACCGGCGAGGCGACGCTCATCGCTTTCGAGCTTCCTTCCGACCTCCAGAGCGCATGGGCGCACGCAGAGGTGCACGTGGTCGGGTGCAAGGGGGAGCGCATCGAGTTCGACTCGAGCATCACCAAGCCGATGAGCTCGCGACTCTACAGCAACCTGCTGGTATGGCCGCTGCTCGGCCTGCTGTACGTCTTTGCCGCCTTTGCTTCCGCTAAGGCCGACAAGCAGAAGCTCAAATGGTTCCGCTATCTCGATCCGGTGGTGCTCACGGCCGGCGCCAACGGCAAGGGCAGCCTGACCAATCTGCAGATCCTGTTCTTCTCGGCGATCGTCGTCGGCCTGGTCGGCTATATTGTGGCGCGCACCGGGATCTTGTCCGATCTCTCGATGACCATTCTCACGCTGCTCGGAATTGCCGGCGGCGGCGCCGCGCTCTCGAAGGCCGCCGATGCCAACCGCAATCGGCTCGAGTTTCAGAACTGGGCCTGGTTCATCCGCAAGCGGTGGCTGCCGCCGGACGGCATGTCGTCGGTGAACGAGGCGGCCTGGAAGGACATCCTGACCACCAATGGCGAGTTCGACGTCTATCACTTCCAGAGCATGACGCTCAGCCTTGCGGTCGGCGGGGCCCTGCTCACCACCGGGTTCACGGATCTCGCCGCGTTCACGATTCCCGACTCGCTCCTCGGCGTGCTCGGCCTGAGCCAGGTCATCTACATCGCCGGCAAGATGGTGGCGCCGCCCACCTGCAAGGAGCTCAACGACGCGACGACCGAGCTGCGCGCGACGGAACGCGAGTTCGTCAACGCCGCCAACGCGGCCGATCCGGCGGCCCCGCCCGGCGCGCCGCCGGTCCCGCCGCCGGACCTGAAGGAGGCGGTGCGCCGCGCCGGCGCCGACAAATACGCCGCCTATATCGACAAGGCGAAGGACGTGCAGATCATGTTCAAGGCGGTGTTCGGCCGCAACGTGCCCGACCCGCTGATCCAGCCGGCGTTCAGCCATTATTGACGGAATCCCTCCCCTGAAAGGGGAGGGTGGACGCGCGCGCAGCGCGCGGCCGGGTGGGGTTCTTTCTGCGAGCGCGGAGCGGTGGGATAGACCCCACCCCCGCCGCTTCGCGGCGGACCCTCCCCCTTCAGGGGAGGGATTCTTCACACCTGCAAATATTTCGCCCGCACCGTCGCGTCGGCCGCGAGTGCCGCCGACGATCCCGTCCACACAACGTGGCCCTTCTCGATCACCACGTGGCGGTCGGCGAGCCTGGTGAGCGCGTCGAGGTGCTTGTCGACCAGCAGGATCGACTGGCCCTCGGCCTTGAGCCGGCCGAGGCGCTGCCAGATCTCGGCGCGGATGCGCGGCGCCAGCCCTTCGGTGGCCTCGTCGAGGATCAGGAGCTTCGGGTTGGTCATGAGGCCGCGCCCGATCGCCAGCATCTGCTGCTCGCCGCCGGAGAGCTGATGGCCGTAGTGCGCGCGGCGCTCGGCGAGGGTGGGAAAGAATTCGTAGACGCGCGCCAGCGTCCAGCGCGGCTCGCCGAACCGCGCCGCCGAGGTGGCGATCAGATTTTCTTCGACCGTGAGCGTCGCAAACACCTGTCGGCCTTCCGGCACCAGGCCGAGGCCCGCCTGCGCGATGCGATAGGGCGGCAGTCCGGTGAGCGCGCTGCCCGCGAAGGTGACCGCGCCGCCGGTCGGCGGCAGCAGGCCCATCACGGCGAGGATGGTCGTGGTCTTGCCCATGCCGTTGCGGCCGAGCAGGGTGACGACCTCGCCGGTGCCGACCGCAAAGCTCACGTCGAACAACACCTGCGCCGGCCCGTACCCTGCCTGCAGGTGCGCGACGGAGAGCATCAGAGGTCAGATGTCAGATGTCAGATGACGGATGACAGACGATTCCACATCTGCCCTCTGTGCTCTGACATCCGACATCCGTCCTCTGACATCCGTCATCTGTCTTCACTCCATCTCGTCCCCGAGATACGCCGCCGCCACTTTGGGGTCGGCGCGGACCTCGTCGGGCGTGCCGCTCGCGAGCACGCGGCCGTAGATCAGGACCGAGATGCGGTCGGCGAGGGCGAACACCGCGGTCATGTCGTGCTCGACCAGCACCATGGGAAAGCGTCCCTTGAGGTTGCGCAGCAGGCCGACCAGGCGGCCGCTCTCCTCGCGCCCGGTCCCGGCCATGGGCTCGTCGAGCAGCAGCAGTTTCGGCGCCATGGCGAGCGCGATCGCCAGCTCCAGCGCGCGCTTCTCGCCGTGCGACAGGTGGCCGGCCGGCACGTGCGCGCGCGGCGCCAGCCCGACCTCGCCGAGCGCGGCGAGCGCCGGCTCGTTCAGCTCGGCCTCCTCGGCGGCGCGGCCGAACATGCGAAAGCTCGAGCCCGCGCGCGCCTGGGCGGCGAGCGCGACGTTCTCGAGCGCGGAAAATCCCGGCAGGATCGAGGTGATCTGGAACGAGCGCGCCATGCCCGCCGCCGCGCGCGCATGCGCCGGCAGCGCGGTCACGTCGCGCCCGGCGAACAGGACGCGGCCGGCGTCGGGCGCGAGCAGCCCGGAGATCTGGTTGATCAGGGTGGTCTTGCCGGCGCCGTTCGGCCCGATGATGGCGTGCAGTTCGCGCGCGCCCACCTCGAGCGTGAGATCGTCGGTGACGACGAGGCCGCCGAAACTCTTGCGCAAATCCTCGAGGCGCAGCACCGGCTCAGCCATGGCGGCGCCTCCACCGCACGCGCGCGAGGAGCCCGACGAGGCCGCCGCGCCCGAACACCACGACGAGCACCAGCATCGGTCCGAAGATCACCTTCCAGTATTCGGTCAAGCCGGACAATAATTCCTCGATCAGCAGATAGGACGCGGTGCCGATGATGGCGCCGTAGAGCGTGCCGATGCCGCCGAGGAGCACCATGATGATCAGCTCGCCCGAGCGCTGCCACGACATGTAGGCCGGACTGACGAAATCGGCTGCGTTGGCGAGCAGGAAGCCGGCGAGCCCGCACAATCCGCCGGAGATCACGTAGGCGGCGAGCTGAAAACGGTACACCTCGAAGCCCAGCGTCGCCATGCGGGTCGGGTTCTCCCTGGCGCCGCGCAGCACGCGACCGAAGCGCGAGCCGACGATGGCGCGGCACAGGAAGAACGTGCCGATCAGGCACGCGAGCGCGACGTAATAGAGCGCGCGCGGATATTTGAAGAGCGCGAAGCCGAGCAGCGTGTTGCGCGCCGCGATGGTGAGGCCGTCGTCGCCGCCGTAGGGGGCGAGCGAGGAGGCGGTGAAGAACGCCATCTGGCCGAACGCCAGCGTGATCATGATGAAATAGACGCCGCGGGTGCGCAGGCTCACGAGGCCGGTCAGGTAGGCGAACAGCATCGACACCGCGAGCGCGAGCGGCAGCGAGACCAGCGTCTCCCCAATGCCGTGCGCCGCCAGGATGCCGACCGCGTAGGCGCCGAGCCCGATGAAGGCGGCGTGGCCGAACGACACCAGCGCCCCGTACCCGACCACGAGATCGAGCGCGACCGCCGCGATCGAGAAAATCATGATGCGGGTCGCGAGGTCGAGCAGATAGCCCTCGGGCACCAGCAGCGCCGCGACGGGCAATCCGGCGAGCACGCCGAAGATCAGTCCCGGTACCACGATGCCGGATTTGTCTGCCGCCGCGCGGATGCGGGCGGCCGAAACGGCAGGCTTTGCCGAAGGTCGGAGCGAGCCGGCGCCGGTCGCCATGGTCAGCGTCCCTTGACCGGGAACAGACCGGCGGGGCGCCAGTAGAGCACGATCGCCATCAGCACGTAGATCAGCATCGAGGCGAGCGCGGGCCCGACCGTGCGCGCGGGCGACGGTCCCATGAACAGACGCAGGATGTCGACCGCGAACGAGCGGCCGAGCGTGTCGACGAGGCCGATGATCAGCGCCGCCAGGAACGCCCCGCGGATCGAGCCGATGCCGCCGATGACGATGACCACGAAGGCGAGGATCAGGATGGTGTCGCCCATGCCGGGCTCGACCGACAGGATGGGCGCGATCATGATGCCGGCAAAGCCCGCCAGCATGGCGCCGAAGCCGAACACGATCATGAACAGGCGGCGGATGTCGACCCCGAGCGCGGAGACGAGCGGGGCGTTGGTGGCGCCGGCGCGCACCAGCATGCCGATGCGCGTGTAGTTGACGAGCCCGTAGAGCCCGGCGGCGACCGCGAGCCCGGAGCCGATGATCACGAGGCGCCACACCGGATAGAGCAAACCATCCATCAGCACGACCGAGCCGGACAGCAGGTCCGGGATCGGCAGGCTGAGCGGCGCCGCGCCCCAGGCGAGCTTCACCCCGTGATTGAGAAACAGGATGATGCCGAACGTCGCCATCACGTGGTCGAGATGGTCGCGGCCATAGAGCCGGCGGAATACCAGGAACTCGAGCGCCAGCCCGAAGGCGAGGGTGGTGGCGAGCGCGAGCACCAGCGCAAAGAAGAAGTTCCCGGCGAGGGTATAGAAGGCGACGGCCAGGTAGGCGCCCAGCATGTACTGGACGCCGTGCGCGAGGTTGATGAAGTCCATCACCCCGAACACCAGCGTCAGGCCCGCCGCGATCAGGAACAGCAGCACCCCGAGCTGCAGCCCGTTGAGGATTTGCACGAACAGGAGGGCGAGGGACATTAGGCTCAGACGACGGAGGACGGACGACGGAGGACGGACGAAGAATGACTTAGCGTGATCCCCTCCATCATCATTGTGGCAGTATCCGTCGTCTGTCGTCCGTCATCAGTCCTCCTTATTTCATCGGGCAATCCTTGGCGTGAGGGTCGCCGTAGTTCTCGAACACCCTCTGCGCGATCTCGGTCTGGAACTTGCCGTCCGGGCGCTTCGCCACCTTGACCAGATAGAAGTTCTGGATCGGATAGTGGTTGGTGTTGAACTTGAAGCCGCCGCGCAGCGACTTGAAATCGGCCTTCTGCAGCGCCGCGCGCAGCGCGTCCTTGTCGGCGAGGTTGCCTTTCACCGCGCGCACGGCGCTGTCGATCAGTTGCGCGGCGTCGTAGGACTGGAACGCATAGGTCCCCGGCACCGCCCCGTGTTCCTTCTCGTAGGCGGCGACGAATGCCTTGTTTTGCGGGTTGTCGAGGTTGGGCGCCCAGTTGGCGCCGCCGAAGAACCCGAGCGCCGCGTCCTGCTGCGCCGGCAGCGTCGACTCGTCGACCGTGAAGGCCGAGAGAAAGACGGTCTTGTCGGCGAGTCCGGCTTGGCGGAACTGCTTGACGAAATTGACGCCCATGCCACCCGGCAGGAACACGAAGATCGCGTCGGGCTTGGCGGCCGCGATCTTGGTCAGCTCGGCCTGATAGTCGAGCTGGCCGAGCGGCACGTACACCTCGTCGAGGATCTCGCCCTTGAAGTAGCGTTTGACGCCGGCCAGCGCGTCCTTGCCGGCCTGATAGTTCGGCGCCATCAGGTAGAGCTTCTTGATGCCGGTGTCCTGCGCGTACTTGCCGAGCACCTCGAAGCTCTGGTCGTTCTGGTACGAGGTGACGAAGAAGTTGGCGTTGCATTCCTTGCCGGCATAGTTCGACGTGCCGGCGTTGGGGCTGATCAGGATGGTGCCGGAATCGGTGACCGGTTTCATGATCGCCTGCAGCATGTTGGAGAAGATCGGGCCGACCACGAAGTCGACCTTGTCGCGCTCGACGAACGCCTTGACCTTGCCGACCGCCACGTCCGGCTTCAGTTCGTCGTCGGCGACGATCACCTCGGCCTCGCGGTCGCCGAGCTTGCCGCCGAAATTCTTCACCGCGAGCTGGAAGCCGTTGCGCAGCTGTTGGCCGAGCACCGCCGGCGGGCCCGAGAACGTCGCCACGATGCCGATCTTGAGCTTGTCCTGCGCCTGCGCGGGCGCGGCCGCGGCCGCCAGGACGGCGGCGAGCGTCACCCCGGCCGCTCCGAGCCCTGTCTTGAAGCCTCTATCCATGTCCCACCTCGTTTGAAGGTTACTGTTCGTCCGGAGATCACTTTATGCTTAAAATATTTCCCCTGTGAAGCGCGGGCCGCGCGGGCCGGGCCGGAGCCTGCATCGAGTTTACGCTAAAGCCAAGTCGCCCTCGCGCCCGGTTCCGGCGCCGCGGGCTTCGTGCTTGAATAAGCGCGTCCAACGAGGGGAGTGACCGTTCCATGCAAGCGATGACGGCAGGCATCACCAAGGCGGGCACCGGCATCGACGGGATCGCCTGGAACATTCTCGGCCAGACCTACGTGCCCAAGCAGGTCAGCGAATCCTCGTTCGCCTGGCACGCGACGTTGCCGCCCGGCACCTTCGTGCCGCCGCACATCCATCCGACCCAGGACGAGTTCATCTACATGCTCGAGGGCCGGTTCGACCTCGTGCTCGACGGCAAGGAATTCGTCGCCACTTCCGGCGACCTGATCCGGCTGCCGCGGGAGATCCCGCACGGCATTTTCAACAAGTCCGACCAGACGGTGAAATGCTTCTTCTGGGTGGCGCCGACCCGCAAGCTCTACGATCTGTTCTGGGCGATCCACAGCATGAAGGAGCAGTCGCCGCCCGAAGTGGTCGCGCTCTCCGCCAAGCACGAAGTCGTCTTCCTCCCGCCGCCGGCGTGACGTTCACCCCTCTCCCCGCTTGCGGGGAGAGGTCGACGCGCGAAGCGCGTCGGGTGAGGGGCCTTTGAGGAGAGCGCGCATCCTCAGAAGCCCCCTCATCCCGACCTTCTCCCCGCAAGCGGGGAGAAGGAGATCACGCCGCCTTGTTGACCTGCTCGCGCGCGAAGCCGGCGGTCGAGGCGTAGCCGCGCACGATCGCCTTGCGCTCCTCGAACGACAGCACCTCGTCGATGTTCTCGAACCCGTCCGGCGCGCGCGCCTCGACCGCGTCGATCACGCCTTCCGGGCCGCCGCGGCGGTTGAGCCGCACGATCTCGGCGGTCATCGGCAGCCGCTCCTGCTCGTAGGCCCACAGCGCGTGCATCGGATGCTCGGCGCCCTTGAGCCGCTCGGCCAGCGCCTTGGCGTCGAGGATCGCCTGCGAGGCGCCGTTCGAGCCGACCGGATACATCGGGTGCGCGGCGTCACCGAGCAGGGTGACGCGCCCGTGCGACCAGCGCGGCAGCGGGTCGCGGTCGCACATCGGGTATTCCCAGAATTCGTTGGTCGCCTCGATCAGCGCCTGCGCGTCGATATACGGAATGAGGAAGCGCTGCAGGTGCGGCATCAGGTCCTCGAACCGCCCCGGCCGTGACCAGTCCTCCTTGCGCGGCGGCGGCTGCGCGCCGTCGCCGATCTTGGCGGCGACCGCCCAGTTGGTGAGGCGCCGGTTCTCGCGCGAGCCTTCGCCGATCGGATAGATGACCGGATAGATGACGAGCTTTGCCGCCATGCCGCCGGCCACGATCATCGAGCGGCCGGTGAGGAACATCGGCCAGTCGATCGCGCCGCGCCACAGCATGATGCCGTTCCAGCGCGCCGGCCCTTCGTTGGGATAGAGTTTCTCGCGCACCAGCGAATTGATGCCGTCGGCGCCGATCAGCACGTCGCCGCGCGCGGTCGCGCGGTGCGACCCGTGGCGGTCGAAGAAATAGGCGGTGACGCCGGCGTCGTCCTGGGAAAACGCGCCGAGCCGGTGGCCGGTGCGGATGCGGCCCTCGCCGAGCCGCGCCCGCGCCGCCTGATGGATCACCGCCTGCAGCTTGCCGCGATGGATCGAGAACTGCGGCACGTCGTAGCCGGCATCGAGCCCGCGCGGCTCGCGCCAGATCTCCTGGCCGAAGCGGTTGGTGTAGAACAGCTCGAAGGTGCGGATGCCGACCGCGTCGAGCCGCTCGAGCAGGCCGAGCTCGGCGAGTTCCTTGATCGCGTGCGGCAGCGTGTTGATGCCGACGCCCAGCTCGCGCACTGCGTCGGCCTGCTCGTAAACCTCGCAATCGATGCCGCGCGC
>WNGG01004980.1_pt1 | contig 14839 bp, 11 predicted proteins | sample 5400661 | NCBI WGS metagenome assembly WNGG01 (sample SAMN13153372, study PRJNA577476) | soil metagenome | isolation source: 100 cm soil or saprolite under Garry oak tree replicate 1 | place: USA:California | collected 2016-06-15
GATTGCCTAACGGCTGTGAAACACGGAGATCCCATCCTACTTGGATCTCCGCCTGTCGAATACTGTAGTCCTGTTGGCTGGCGAGGTCGCCTATCACCCAGATGGAATATCCAGCAATCAGGGCCACGAGGAAGACCAGGGCGGTGACACGCCGAGGGTTTCGGAATACGCTCTTTGACGCAAGAGATGCGATATCTCCTACCAATCGTTTTGATATGGAGGCGAACGCTTTGTGGAAACGGATTGCTAGCCCCGTTGACAGTTGAGTGGCTCCGTAGAGGAAGAGAAATGGGCCGATGATGTTCAGCCCGTAATCTAGGACTGCCATGATTATCAGAACAATTGCGAGCAGGAAGTTTACCCCGAAGAGGTAGCGGCCGATGTTCTGGAAGTTTACGCCGAGGAGAAGGAGGATTATCTTGTAGAGGCCGAGGGAGAAGGCGATTATTGCGCCTCGTTTCTTGGATGGGCGAGTATCTTCAAGATACACGTACTCCCTCAAAGACTTCGCAGGGTCCATTGTTGCGGCAGCGCGGGCGGGAGAATAGATCGCAAGAACGGTAAGAGCGAGGGTGAAGATTATCGTGGCGACAGCGGTGTCCTGGCTGAGAAACGCTCCGCTTTGATAGCTGCCGCTGAGGATCTGTACAAAGTACGGGTTTAGCAGTACGACCGCGGCGAGTCCCAGACCTCCTCCTATCAATCCGACTAGGAGGGCTTCGACGAGGAAGTGTCTGAACAGTTGGGTCTGGGAGAAGCCTTTGGTCATGAGTAGCCCGATTTCTCTTCGGCGGAGGTTGAAGGATGCTTGGGAAACGGTTCTCCCAACGAACCAGGCTACGAAAAAGACCGGAATCGAGAAGATGACAAACTGAAGTCTCAGAGAAAAGATACTAGACGAGAAGCTCTCCAGAGGATATATCAAATTCGGCTGCGAGCTGAAACCGTTGAGCGATGCTACGTTTGAGACCTGATCGTCTATCTGCCGTACTTGTGCAATGCTGCCTTCGATGTTGAACGCGCTGATAAGTCTCGCTCTGTCAAGGTAAATGTTCACTGTCGCTGTGCTGGAATAGTCTGCGTTTTTATGCGTGGTTTGGTTATACTCCCAATCGAGGATTGGGAGGAATGTCTGGTCCCAGCTTACGATGAGGGCGCTAATCTTGGTCGAGGTCCCTGTGCCTGGTATGTAGGCGTAGGTCACGCCGAGAGTGTTAACGGCTGCATCGTCAAGTTGCACTACGCCGACTATTTTCAATGTGATGTTGTATTCGGGGCGTCCGAAATATCCAAGAGTATACTTGATAGTGTCGCCGGGCTTATGTGTCTGGGCTAGCTGCGAGTCTGAATTGATCAGGGATTCATTCGTGTGGAGAGTCTCTTGGCCACTCACCATTGTGAAGTGTTGGTAAAGAAGTGAACCATCTTGTACGGCCTTGATGGTAGGAGACGACCCGTTGTAGCTGAATTGTCCTCCTACGCTTCCGATTGGCTCGGCCGCGACCACTCCATTTACTTGTTTGACGCTTTGAGCAACGGTTTGGAAGGAGGAACGGGGCGCTGAGATCCCGGGAGAGAAGGGTCTGAGCTGGATGTCAACTGGTGTGTTTGCTAGCTCTGCGTCGAGAGCTTGTTTTCCGATGGTGTCCGCGCCCACGTTGATTCCGCCGAAGAATGTGGCGGCGAGCATCATGCCGAGTATCAATGATGCGTAGAGTTTCCAGGACCTTATGATTCTCTTGAACGCGTAGGAAAGCATCGGGAAAGGGTCGCTTTTGCTCGACCGAACGCCTATTCAGCTTTTCCGAGGAGTTTTTGAGAGAATCTTAGAACATCCGGACGACTTCCCTTCCACTCTAATATAGCGAACTTACTTCCAAGGGAAGGTTGAGAGAGAATGCGCGCAGTCGTCAAACTCGGAGGCGCACTATTCCGCCGCGAACCAAACGTGACCGCGCTCAAAGACATGGGTAAGGTTCTAGGAGGGTTTGTCGCGGACGGAAACCAGCTAGTACTGGTCGCGGGCGGAGGAGAGAACGCGAGAACGTATATCGCGACAGCGAGAAAGCTTGGCGGAGACGAGTCAACTTGCGATCTTCTCGGAATCCAGATCACCAGAGCGAATGCGGAGCTGGTGCGTCTAGCACTTGGCTCAATAGCATCCTCGAAGATTCCCACCACTTTGTCGGATCTACCTCACTTCGTTGGATCGGGGAAGGCTGTGGTTATGGGTGGACTGCAACCTGGCCAGTCGACTAATGCCGTGGCGGCGCTTGCGGCTGAGATTACTCGGGCCGAGATTCTTGTTAATGGTACGGATGTGGACGGCGTCTACACGGAGGACCCCAAGAAGAACCCGAAAGCGAAGCTCATCCGATCTGTTCACGTGGACAAACTGTTGAACTGGGCTATGGGCGGGGAGGTTTTCGCCGGCCGATACGAGCTGCTGGATCCTCTCGCAATCAAGATAATGCAAAGGGCAAAGATTCAGACTCGCTTCGTGTCGCTCGGAGATCCGGGCAATATCCTCGCTGCTCTACAAGGGAAGGACATCGGGACCAAAGTGGTCTATTCCTAGGTGAGGTGGGAGGGTTGAGGTTGGTTGATCTGTTTCAGTCGAAGGCTCAAGTTCGGTTGGTAGAGCATCTGCTTCAGAATAGACAGAAGGTCTTCAATCAGGCCGGCCTCGCCCGGGTTCTCGACGTGTCACCTTCGACTGTTGCGAGGATTGCTGAGCCGTTGGTGAAGTCTAGGATTCTATTGTTTGAGAGGTATGAGAAGGGGATGAAGATCTTCGCCTTCAACCAGGAAGAGCCTGCGGCGCGTAGCCTGGTCGAGTTTTATGAGAAGATAAGCAGACTCTGACTACGAGTATCTTACCACAGAGTAAGAGAACGTGCTGCCTCGAGAGGATAACAGTATTATTGTGTAGGAGTTTCCTGTTGAGAACGTGAACGCGGTTCCCGTATTGGTGCAGCTGCACGCCGAGGAGATCAAGATCTGAGCCTGTCCCAGCGTCGTCGGGGTTATCGAGGGCGGGCCCGTCCACGTAGCTTTCGCGTACTGGCTAGAGGTCGAGTCTTTCACGTAGTAGCTTACGAGACTGATCGGGGCGCTTCCAGTGTTCCTCAAGTATAGGGTGACGTTGTAGGTCGGGTTGTTTGGTCCGAAGCTGGAGAATTCCAGGCTGAGAGCTTCCTTCTGAAGGTTCGGTGGCTGGGTCAGGGCGCTGAATAGCCCGGTGGCGTAGACGAATACCATGACTGAGGCGGCGACGACTATGACGACCATTAGGAGCGTAGCGAGGATTGAGTCGATTCCCTTCTTGTTCCTAACTAGCTTTCGAAACATAGTCTCCTGGTACTCCTAGAGATAGGTCGGCAAGAATCATTGAGCGTGGGTCTGGTCAAATGCTTCTATCGTAACCTACTCCAATCCAACAGGGTAACAGGCTCGGCGATCTCGCCGGCAAGCGGAGGGCTCTTCCCCAAGCATGCTGGAATCAGCAATTCCAAGACGGGATCGCGGTTGTCCAGTATGGTTTCGTGAAGGGCGGGGCGCGGGAAAATCGACCACCCCGGGGGGTCGAGAAAAGCATGCTTATTTTTGGTTCAAGAATGGCAACGGGAAAAATGAAATTCTAGAAAGAGACCATGTTGTGAACGGGGTATCACTTGTTCTCGGCGTTATTTACTTCCCCGGAGCCTCTTCTGGACTTGGGGGCTTTTCAGCTCTCGAAGGGCGTCTGAGGCAACCCACTTTGCACTTCCCGACTCCATTTTCTGTATCTTGAGCGCGGTGGACACTGCGGCCTTGTTGAGTTTGAGATCGCGCTTTCCTATCTGCCTCAACGACCAGTTAACAGCTTTCTTGACAAAATTTCTCTTGTCAGACGCTCCATCGATTATCAGGGGAAGGAAGTCAAGGAAGACTTGGTCTTTCGCGTTCTTGTCATGGACTGCAAGCTCCGCCATCAATACAAATCCCGCCCTCTTCTCGTACTCCGCCTCCCGCCTACACCATTCCTTAGCCTTCCCGATGGCAAACGGGGTCTTGTCGAAGAGATTCCCACAGCACCCGTCCACAATGTCCCATGAATCAAAATCTCGAACCCATTTCTCCATCTGGGGTATTGTCACCTGTCGAGGATCGTCGATCATGGTCGCTAGGAGTCGAGCATCGTGCAACCCGGTCTCCCACAATTTCAGTGCTAGGTGATGACCGTGTCCGAGCTCCCGTGCGAGGGTCCGGAGTTCGGGGACAGAAACCCCGAATGAATTGCTTGACTGGATTCCGAACCTGGTCATGCCCTCGACCGCTTTCGGGTCCCCGATCGATCTCAGCCGGTCGACGACCTCGTTGACTTCCAATGGCTGAGTTCACCCGCGCTCGGGCACGTCGGGTTCGGTTCTCTTGTAGAGGAAGACCAGCCAGAATCGGGACTTGGTTTTGCTGGACAGTTGGAAGCCGTTGTCGACGAGAAGCCTATCGAGGGAAAGCAGTGGATGGAGGTATAGCCGGAAACCGGTTTTTCTCAACCTCTCAACCAGATTGATGAGCCCTGTTCCGATCCTCATCAAAGGCCTCATCAGCCCTTCGTCTCGCGGGACAACGAAACCCAATAGATCACTTGACGATGCAGAAGCGGTCTTCAGAAGAGAGTCAGCGTCGGGATAACAGCAAAGGACCTTGTCCATCACGACAATATTAGAGCAGGGGTGTTGAGTGGAAGCTGCGTCCGCGACTTCGAACCTCGCTCGATCTTGAAGGCCCGATTCCTTGGCGAACTCGTTCGCCTCGTGGATCGCGGCAGAAGAGAGGTCAACGCCTATACACGAAGATGCTCCTTGTCTGAGCGTCTCCAACGCGAAGAAGCCTGTTCCGCAGCCAATGTCAAGGACGGTCTTTCCAACTAGGCCATTCTGGGTAAGGAAACCCAGCAGCAGTTCGCTGCTCGCCGTCAGGCCTTTGGACTTGTACTTGCAGCATCGATCATGCGCTAGATCATCAAACGTCTCAGCAATCTTTTTCGTTTGAATTGAGTCAAAGGTCATCCGTTAATCGGAGTCCTGCTTAGCGAACTTTCCCGAGACCAGGAACACAACATCTGCTTCAGGTGATACTGTTTTCAGAACCTCTCGCACCCGATCCCTAACATCCTCAGAATCTGATTCCAAGTAGACGGTAAGTCGTCCTTTTGGGACACCGATTCCGCTGACTCCAGGTACCTGCAATATCTGCGAGGATACCTTCCGTTTTAGGGCTCTGGGATCAATGGGAGTCTTGGGTTGCGCCAACTATCTCAGGATAGGACCCAGCACAATCTTTCACTTGAACCTATCCTGCAAGCTGGATTTGGAGTGCTGTCAGAACATCCGAGATGTGATTAGCGATTGTCGATTTGGGTGAGCCGCCGAAGAGTAGACCTGTCGCTCTGCCTAACCCTCGGTCGACAATGAGCGAGCCTGAGTCTCCGGCGTCCGAGAACATCTGACCCTGGTCTGGGGCGATCAGAATCTGTCCCTGAAAGGTTAGCGTTCCAATGTCGTATTGTATGTTCACATCTGCGCTAATGTCCAGCACGGAGCCGGTGGTGTAGCCTGTCGTCCGGCCGACCTTGTGGACCTTCATTCCATCGGTAGCGTCGATCGGGGAGGTTGTGGCGAGCTTGCCTACTTTCGGCAGGACCGTAGGGTCTGAGGGGACTGCTTTGTCGATCGCGGCTATGGCACAGTCAACGCTATTGTTTCCCTTCGATGAGAGGGGGACCGTCTTGGATAGAGTCGCGACCTGGTCCGTCGTCTGGTTTCCCTTGTCGAGAAGAGCGGGTTGGAAGATTGCGGTTCCGGCTGGAAGCTTGTCCTCGTTGGCAAGCACGTGGTTGTTGCTCAGTATGTACTGGGCGCCTCCGCTCTTTACAATCGCGCCTAGAGTTCCCGCCTCAACCATATTTCCGATTGGGGGAGGGCCAATGGACGTTCCCGGTCTGATAGGCCGGAAGCGGTCTCGAGGAGAGGTTGGTGGTGGGGTGAGAGCGAAGGCTCGGAACCGGCCTGTCTCAACGACGTCCGTTGGGACTCCTCGTATTGCCGTAGGCACTAGTTGTGGTTGGGGAATCTGGGCTTTGGGAAATTTCCGGTTCACATACACTCGAACCGCGTCGGTCGCCGTTGGTTGTCCGCCTTTTATCTTCTTACCTATTCCTACTCCGACAATATTCAGGTCGAGCTGGTAGGAGACTGCTCTGGTCGAATAGGCGGCTCTAGCGCTGCTGGTCAAGAAGCGGGTAGCGGCCTCTTTTTTCGCAAATGCTAGTTGTGGAGGAATGTTTTCGCGGTTCATCAAAATTGGAAAACGGGCGTTCTGCTGGTTAAGACTTCGTTTACATCTGGCAATCTAGTCAGTCGAATCTGGTCAGGGTTTCCGCGAGCGGCATCGAAAACGTAATCGGGTTGATGTTTTTCCGGACAATAGACGAGTTACACGAAAATGTGAATCTGAGGGTTCCGAAGGGGCATTTCTTGTCGCCGGGAATGTAAACTTTGTCGGGCAGGGTGTCCATCCTTCATCTACTATCTAACAACGTGAGCATTCGGTTCGCATTACTGGTAATATAGTGTCGAGGGCAACGCTCCAAAAGTTCGCAAGCACCGATCATTTTCCTGCCAATCTGACGACACCGATGATGCTGGGTGCAACTTGATCTGCAAATGAATCTCTTACCAAACCCTCAGGCTACGGGCAGTTCTCGACCATGATCCTAAGCTTTGCGAACAACAAAGGAGGAACCGGCAAGACCACGACCGCCGTCAACCTCGCCACTGCGTTGGCACAACTAGGAAGAAGAGTTCTGCTCGTTGACCTTGATCCGCAGGGAAGTGCTACCGTCAGTCTTGGCTTCCAGAAATCCAAGCTTCTCTACACGGTCTACGATGCGCTTGCTCAGTCGCGAAAGATCGAAGAGGTAATGCTTGGAACCAAGGTCGAGAATCTCACTCTTGTACCTAGCAATCTGGACCTTGCCGGAGCAGAGGTCGAGCTATCCTCTATTCCCGGCCGCGAATTCGTATTAAGAGAGGCTCTCTCTGTTGCGAGGCGGAAATACGACGCGATCCTGATCGATTGCCCACCAAACATCGGGATCCTTACCGTTAACGCGATCGTCGCCTGCGACCTGATGGTCGTGCCGGTACAATCTGAATTCCTGTCAATGGACGGGCTGCCGACATTGCTAAAGTTCATGCGAATCGTAAAATCCCGTGCGAAAACTGATTTCGACTATCGAATACTACTCACGCTCTATGACAAGAGAACAGGACTGTCAAAGAAGGTTGTCCAACAACTCAGAACATCGTTTGGAGAACACATACTCAAAATCGTCATCCCGAGATCCATCCGGATGGCAGAGGCCCCCAGCAAAGGAATACCAGGCATCATCTACAGCCCAAGAAATGGGGCTTCGGAGGAATACCGGCGTCTCACAAAGGAACTGTTGGAAGGCTCTCTTGCAGATACCGTTCTAACCAAGCTTGGATCCGCAGCGGACTGAATCATCCTTGGCCAACAGCGTCAACGGCGGCGCTAAGAGAAAGCGGCGGCCAGCCCAGAAGGGCGTTCAGGCGGTATTCACGCCCGACGCCGGTTGGAAGGGACGAGCTCAGGTTGCAATCGGGCTCATCACGATTGGAATCGGCGCCGTTGCTTGGGTCTATTCTACGCGCGGTCTCAGAGGATTGGGACTGAGCGATCAGATCCCATGGGACTCTTCTGTGTCGGCTTTTCTCCTCCCGCTCTCCATACCTCTTTTGATAGGTGGAGTAGGCCTTTGTACCTACTACCTTGCAATGAGGAGAACTTGGCGGGCAAGCAGTCGGATTGAGTCGGCTTTGTACGAACTCGAGGTATTGGTTGGGCAAAAGAGCACTTCGCAAGAATCCCCAGCTGTCGTTGGAGTAGTCATGGAGGCGAAGCAGGCCGGGAGAAAGTGGTTCGGTCTGCCATCAAGGGCTCTATCGATTGCGCTTGTCGAAGCCATTGTAATGATCATAATCTACGGTGGCCTTGTGCAAGAGTATACCTCGAATGTGAATATGCGGAGCTGGGTCCGAGCCAATTTTGCTTTGGGGGGTTACTTTCTCAACTACTATGGAGTGCTGATCCTCGCTGGGCTCTTGGGGGTCGCAATAGTTCAACTCATACCGAGAAGGCTTCAATCAAGGAAACTCCAAGCCTAGTTCCAGCGCCTGGCGAAGAAATAGCGATGGGGTCGTGATTGTCCATCGGCACGGCATTCCACCTTATGCCTGAGAATACTCCTACTAGGCCGCGATCTTTGCCGGAAGAACCTTCTGGAAGATCTCTAACGCATCCGTGGCGTATTCTCGAAGAATTGTTTCCCTAGTCTGGGTTTGTCTTCTTGGCTTGAAATACGCCCCCAAGGGCACCATGTAGAACTTTATCATTGTCTCAGAATTTGGACTCTGTCGATAGACCAACTCAAAGTCATATACCTGGAACACTTCCTTTTGCATTCTCATCGTCAACCGGACAAAAAAGTCGTACTTGCGAGATTTCTGCTCTTCCTTCTTCAGCGTAAGCGAGATAACCGCTTCATGAGGGACTGTCAGGTTGGCAGTATCCGCGGTCAATGAATCTAGGCTGGTCTGCTCGTAGTCTTCAAGGGTCTTTGGCACTATATCAGTGACCAGTGCGGTTCCATAGCTCATCTCGCGACGAAGCCAAAAGTTGCCTCTCGTACTGTTCTGACGGACGAAGATTGAGCTGCGATCAGTCAATAGAATGGCGTACTCTTTTGGATATTCTTCGTCCGGCACGATGACCCTGTGGATCAGCGCCAGCCTTGTCTCAGTTGTCACGCTGGTCATCTCTCACCCGGCTCCGCTCGACCCTTGTTTTTAGTTCTACCCCTCAAGGGCTTGGAAGTCATCGGCTGAAAATCTTGACCTTAGTTTTCTTCGGGTTGAAGAACAAAGAACGAGATCTGATACTAGGTCAGCTTGTTACCGCAGTTCTTGCAGTATCTAGCTTCGGTCGGGTTCAATGTTCCGCATGATACGCAGGATGCCGAGGTTAGCAATGCTCCGCATTTGATGCAGTGTTTTGCGCCTGCTATCAGTGGTGCGCTGCATCTTGAGCACTTGCCGGTGTTCGGAGATTCTTCTGGGGGTTTGGGTGGTGCGAACGCGCTTGGCGAGAACACATCTGATAGGATTACCACGTCTCCGACCGTTGCGATTTTCTCGTGTCCCAGTTCGAACTCGCGCGGCAAATCCCTCTCGTCCAACAGGGTCTTGAATTGTTCCTTGTCGACCGAGAGGACGAATGATCGGACATCACCGATATCGTTTGAGATGGCTTTGCGGACCCGGCCGACGATCATGCCGTGCGAATCTATTACCTGGAGCCCGTTGAGGGCCTCGATCCTGGCGTGTGCGTCTTTGATGAGGGTCGGCTCTGTAGGACGGTCAACGTATTTCTCGCAGGCGTAGCAGTACCATCGCTTCTGGTGGGTTTTGGTCCGGATGAATGTGAGGGATTGACTGCAGTCTGGGCATCGTGCCTTTGGTTCTTCCTCGAACATGGTGGGTATACCGGATTTCAAGAAATAGTCTTGCCGGAAATTGCCAATATGACCATTTTACATAGTTAACATCTTCGCCAAGACCGCGGATTATTCCTCGCACGTGTCAAGATTGCGAGAGAGGACGATAACACGATTCCAGAAAGGGGTTTGACTCATTCCAGTCAATCCCTGAGCGTTTCTGTAGTCTTGTTTTCAATCATGGCAAGGGTTTACCAAACTACTCTATTTACGTAAAAAAGTAGTCTTCGGGTCTCTACATGCCCTTTTTGCCGGCCCAGGCAAACTAGCGAATCATGAGCTGAGAGGACTGTTAGGCGTTAATACTCTGCGGCCTCGACGGCGTAGGTGAGATCTTGAAGAAAAGCGTTAGGCAGTTGCTCAGGAAAATTTACGGTGTTCGGGCTGATGCTCATCTGGACCTTTACGGATTGTCGAACGAGCATCGGCGTAAGCACGGACGGGGTTGCGACATGTTCCCTAGCGACCCACTACAGGCGCCTCTGTGGGCAGTGCTCGCGTCATTAACACACGCCCGGCGGATATTGGAGGTTGGTTGTGGTCATGGATACACGGCTGCTGTGATGGCTTCCGCGGCAGGACCTGATTGTCGTGTGGATACGATAGAAGAAGATCCTGATCATGCGAATCTTGCTGAGCAGTCTTTCGAGCGACGAGGCCTCTCTGCACGCATCCGCGTCCTCCGAGGCCGCGGACAAAACGTCCTTCCCAGGCTAAAGGGCCGGTATGACATAGTGTTTCTGGACGGTGACTGGCGCGAATATCCGGGATACATTCCACATCTTCGCCGTCTCGCGCGTCCCGGCAGCATTGTCGTAACCGCGAATCTCAACCCACTCTTTGGCGGCTGGGGAGGAAGGCTGCCCGGAAAGCCAGCAATACAATCCTACCTTACACGCCTTGTCAGAGATCCGCACTTCCACACATATGTGGTTCCCGGGGAATGGCACTCAATCAGTGTCCGCGTGTAGAGTACGAAGCATAACCTGCCGAGTGGACAATAGCAACTGGGTCATACGGCTCAAGCCAGATTAGTTTCGGCTGGCTACCTGTCTACGTTCTTGTCAGCGCATTGACGAACTGATAGTCTTGGGTCTAGAATGCATCCAGTTGGCTCGTCATTTCTTGGAGGAAGTTCTCCAGACCTACGAGGACTAGAACGGCAAGGATGGCGTGCCGCCGAAGCTTCAGGAACTAATGATGGTCCTGCAGATCGAGCTCTTCGACCACTACAAATGAGCCACGTATTTTTGGTTGGTTAGACAACGCCCACGTTTAGGGGATGGCCTCACAAGTAGCCGAAGTAGTTGTTCGTGCTCGAATAGCTAGGGAGCCCACAATTTGTTTCTCGCCCAGAGTAATGTCAATAGATCCTTGCGACCAGGGCAGGGCGGATGCGTGGTGAATATGTTCCGAGTTGACTCCATGACCCAGCATCTTCGCAAACGCTTCCCTCCGAGTCCAGAGTTGATAGAAAGCGAGACTACGTTCGCCCGGGGATGAGCACTTGACTTGATCGATATCCCAATGGTCAAGACAAGCTTCGCTAATTGCTAGGACGTCTATACTCGGATTCACAACCTCAATGTCGACACCAACATCATAGCCCAAGGCTGTGGCAATGATGAGAAAGTTTTCCGAGTGCGAGACATTGAACCCTAACAAGTTCTCTGACGGTAGATGCCGCGTAGCGCCTGGCGGGTTTAAGCAAGGCTTACCACACTTGTCCGTGAGAATCTGCACATTTTCAGGGAGGATACCTGTCTCGTTGCTCAGTACGCGTCTTATGAATACGCGGCTAGCATTGTATCGCCGGCGGTCCTGCGGCTTTTTCAGGCGGGCCGCTCTGACATGCTCGCTCGTCGGGAGCCATGAGAGCTGAGCAATGTCAGCCTGCTGTTTATCTAGATCCGCGAACCAGACGCGAACACTCGCATCATTACCGGGCACACCGCCGAAGCGATGAACGAAGTCGGTAACTGACCCCATCATCGTCAATGTCAATCGCTCCTTCTAGCGGGTATGCCCGCCCATGCCGTGCCAGCAGGAAGTGTTTCGCCCTTCATCAGCAGGCTGAGCGAGTCGAGATGGGAGCGGTCTTCCATCTGGCTGTCGTAGAGGACGATGGAGTAGGCGCCGATATCACACCAGTCCCCGACCGTAAGATTACTCGCTTTCAAGACGCGGTCCTCGAACAGATGGGTCTGCAGAACAGAGTCCTGGTTGATGCAGCAGTGGTCTCCGATCCTGACGAGGTCGAACTCGATCAGCCCTGTTGTGTGAACATAGACACCTTTGCCAACCTTCGCGCCCAACAAACGGAAATAGAGAGGCAGCAGAGGCGTCCCCTGCAGCGCATCAAGGGCTAGTGGCGTGGCAAGGAACTCGTAAAGTGCGTTAACAGCTTCAAGCCGCCACACATAGGTTGTATAGAGAGGATGCGTGAAGGGACGGAAACGTCCCATGACAAGCCACTTGGCCGGTACAACAGCTAGAGCCACGACCGCGCAGGCCACCCCATATGTCACTGGTAAAAGTAGCAGTGCTTTGACGAGTCCAAGCTCGCCCATCAGAGCGAGGGTTGCTGATATAACCGTCGTTGTGACGATTATGAAGCCGGCTGAAGGTAAAGTCACGCGGAAGGCTTCGACAACGGCACGGACGAGGTGAGCTCTGCGCGTTGGCCGGTAGGTTCGCTTCTCAGAGAAACTAGTGCTGGGTTCTCGGTGTGGAAGCTGGACTGGTGGGCTGCCGAGCCACGAGCCGCCGGGCTCGGAAGCTTGGCTGGGGTCTTGCGGTGGAAGCGTTAGGACACCTAGAAGCGAGTTCTCGCCGATCGTGGTGCCTGCAGGGACAACTGCGCTATTGCCGACGAATGCTCGTTTGCCAATCTTTGTAGGGGCGATTGTCATCCAACCATTTTCAACACGGGACGGTCCTAGGTCGACCTCGTCTGCGATTGTAGCACCTTCTTCGATCGTAAGCAGGTCTGGTGTAGGCGTGGCGGCTGTCGAGAGTTCTACGTTACGGCCCAGCTTCGCTCCCAGCGCCTTGAACCAGGGCGCAAGGTAGAGAGTGGCGCGTAGCTGAGCTGTCAGATCAAGACTCAACGCGTAGAGCTGTTCAACCAGCCAGTTGCGGATGTAGAATGACCCGTGGACCCGGTAGGTTCCGGGCTTAACGCGCTGGACTAGGAGCCATTTGACAACCACGACCTCCAACATGATGAGGATTGAGAAGGTTGCTCCAACCAGTGGGACAGCGGCCGCGTAATAGACTGGATGGGCGAGAGGGTTCATCTGGACGAGGACGAGGACGCCGGGCAGGATAGCTGCGAGAAGAAGAACTGGCAGGATGAGGACTAGGCCGATGTATATGATCGGCGTTAGCGCGCGCCGAAGCAGGCCAGACCGAAGCCGTTCAGTGCGCCAAACATCCGGGCGAGAGACCTTGTGCGCGGGAGACCCTGCCCAGGACTCCCCAGTGGGGATGCGCGCGTCGGGCTGGAGTAACGAGAGGTCCTCGAGCCGTGCATTGTCCTCCATTTCTGTTTCTTCAGACAGAACGCTACGTGTCCCGACGAAGCAGTTGCGGCCTACGCGGACAGGCCCTATGATCAGCTGTGCTTGTTTGACAGTATAGCCGAGAAGAGACGCATCATCGTCGATACATGACCCATCGCCTATCGTAACTTGGTCGAACGCGGCGATGTTCTCAGTCGCAAGCTGAACATCACGCCCGACGTGGACGCCGAACAGCCGATAGACGAATGGAAGCAGCGGGGTCCCCTCGAGATAGTCGATCGGTATGGAACTTACGAGAGATTGCACGAACCACCAGCGGACATAGTACCCGCCCCACAAGGGGTAGCGGCCAGCTTTGACCTTACCGATCACGAGCCACTTGGCTGCAACTGCTGCAAGGAGAAGAACAGGAAAGATGATGACAGCCCCGGCAACGGCCCACGCGACAGATGAAAGGATTGAATGTCCAGTTAGTTGGAGATAAAAGAAGACTAGGTACGGTGTCATCCACTCCAAGGCTCGAAAGCCGAAGACGAAGTAGAGGAGGAAGGTCTGGACGAGGCCTGCCCCGAGATTTCCCCTTGTTTCAGCCTGGGCTAGCCTGTTGTCTAGAGCCGTCTCCTTCCTGGAGACTGTTCTTGAAAGTAATGACTCATCGAGCTTGGCGGCGAGGGTTGAGATTGTCGGGTTTTCGTAGACATCAGCCACCGAGACATGGGAGTAGAGGGGGTCTTTTCGAAGCTCGGAAACCATCCGTGCGGCGAGGAGAGAGTGGCCGCCGAGGTCGAGGAAAAAGTCATCTTCGACAGAAACCGGCTGGGGGTGAAAGAGAGTGTTCCAAGCCTCCAAGATTCGACTTTCAGTCTCGTTTCGGGGAAGTTTGAGGTCGGAGCGTTGGGGCGAAAGCAATGTTGGCTTGGGGAGTGACGCGCGATCCAGCTTGCCGCTGGGAAGCCTGGGCAAAGCCGTGACCGTCTCAATGAGCGCCGGAACCATGTAAGCTGGCAAACGGTCACGAAGGCGTAGTCGGAGACGATCCGGGTCTATGCGAGCCCGATCCTTGGAAACAACGTAACCGACCAGCTGCTTAAGACCCAGGGTATCTTCACGAACGACGCAGGCGGCCGAGCGGACGCTCGCTTCCTCCATCAGCACGGATTCTATCTCGGATAGTTCTATCCGGAAGCCACGAAGTTTCACCTGGCTGTCACTGCGGCCGAGGAATTCGAGGTTTCCCTCCGCGTCAAACCGGCCAAGGTCGCCTGTCCGGTAGAGTTGCGTTTCAACCTCACCTTTCTGCACAAACGGATCCTGGATGAATCGCGCCATGGTTTCCTTAGGTCGTCCAACGTATCCGCGCGCCACTCCGATCCCGCCGATGCAGATCTCGCCGGTCGCGCCCTCAGGTACAGGTTGCAAGGTCTCGGCGAGAATGCGGACATGATACCCAGGTAGAGGTCGTCCGATTGTTACCGGTTTTCCAGGTGCGAGGTCTGAGTAAGTTGCGGTGACAGTGGTCTCGGTGGGACCATACGTGTTGACTAAACGCCGACCAGGACGAGCCCAGCGCGTGACTAGGTTTTCAGGGCACACTTCTCCGCCGAGAATGACAAGATGTAGAGTAGGGATCTCTTCCTCAAGCATGCTAAGGAGGGTTGGAACGCACGAGATGACAGTCACCTGGTGCTCTACT
>WNGG01009552.1_pt1 | contig 14839 bp, 11 predicted proteins | sample 5400661 | NCBI WGS metagenome assembly WNGG01 (sample SAMN13153372, study PRJNA577476) | soil metagenome | isolation source: 100 cm soil or saprolite under Garry oak tree replicate 1 | place: USA:California | collected 2016-06-15
CCTCGACGTAGTCCTGTGCGTCCTGGCCCAGGCCCTCACCGCCGCCTTCCGCCTGCGCCTGCCCGGCAACTACCACGGCGCCACCCCCGACACCCTCCAGCGCCGGTTCCCCGGCACCCCCGGCGAGATCATCAACAACCGCGCCAGCATCACCATCAAGATCAACCGCCGCGCCTACTCACCCATCCTCCGCCACGCCGGCCTCCCCGCCGACACCGCAGTCCCCTGGTGGGGAGGACGCCTGCTCCACTTCGAATTCGCCTGACCCAAGGGCCGAGGCACCGGTGCGGAAATCCGCGCTAAATCATGAGAAATCACTAGGCAAAGATAGGCCTCGCCCGAGGCAGGCGCACGAGCGTCCAGAATTCAGTGCTCGGCGGCACCGCGGAAGGCGAGCGCGACGCGTGCGAGCCTGCTCTCCAATGCTCCGGGTTCCGCCACCAGTGCCAGGACCGACGAGTCGTCCCAGGCGCACATGGTTACCGGAACGGTAGCCGACGTGCGCACGCCACAGCGGAGAACCCCGCCCAGCGGACCCGGTGGGAAATCGTTCGCATTGGGGACTCCTGCACCCAAGAAGAATGAGTCGAGCCCCTCGGAAGGCGGTTGCGACCGCAAAATGGAGGCAACCTGCGGGGTGCCGGTCACTGAAAACCCAATGAAGATGAGCCGCGACGTAGCGCCGGCCCTGGTGTAAATGCCGATCTTCGCCACGGCGTAAGCCTCCGCCCATGCGTGGCTCACCGTCGCCGCCCCGTTCTCCGCCTGTTTTCTCATCGCGGCCGCAAGCCGCTTGGTGACGTTCCCCGTCGTGCGGGTGTAGCCGGCCACCGACGCCGGAGCCATGATCGTGTGCGATGCTGCGGAGCGAGAGGGACTCGCGCCACCCCTTGATCTCGTCCCGCCTTTGCCGTTGACCACCGCCGCTGACAGCATGCCCACGGCAATCAGCACGATCGCGGCCGCGATGCATGAGCCGATAATCAGGCCAGTACGGCGCCTTTTTGGCGTCTGCGGATCCGGTCCGTATGGCGACGGCGGAAGGGCACCGCCCCCTGGGGGCGGGGTGAGCCATCCAGGCGCCCGGGTGTGAAACGGGGCAATACCCGGCGCAGGTGTCGGACCCTGCGGTTGCGGCCAAGCCTGACCGGGCCTGTCCGGATCCGGTTCCTGGCCATGTGTGCCCACTTACAGTAATCTCCTTGCGCGCAACTGGCCCGCGAACGGTAGCAGGTCAAATAGCGCCGTTCACAGCCAAAACTCCCACATTCGGCGGATCGCCCTTCGATCCGTGGATCGGGTCCACAGCCGGATGGGCGCCGACCTCGAGCCAGTGGGTGCGGTGTGGCGCTGCCGGTCGGCGTGTTCGCCGTGACGGTGTCCGCATGTACTGGTGTCTGCCTCGATGGGGCAGTGGGAGCGGCTAGGATCTGGGGGTGCCGTTAGGATCTGGGGGTGCCGTTAGAGCTGTCGCCTGGGGACTTCGGCGTCTTGGCGGATCGGGTGTGCCGGGCGGCGGCTGGCTACCTGTGTGGCCTCGACGGGCGGCCGTCGTTTCCGGTGACATCTGGGCCGATGACGGCTGGGGTGTTCGACCGGCCGTTGCCGGAGGAGGGTGCGGGGAGCGCGGCATTCGACGACCTGGCCGCGGTCGCGGATCACTCGCGGCCGGGGAACGCGCGGTTTTTCGGTTACGTGCTGGGTTCGGGTGAGCCGGTCGCGGCGGTCGGGGATCTGTACGCGTCGGTGCTGAACCAGAACGTGACGGCCTGGCGGTCGGGGCCGGCCGCGGTGATGATCGAGCGCACGGTGCTGCGCTGGCTCGCCGAGGCCGTCGGATGCGAAGGCTTCACCGGCAGCCTGGTCGGCGGCGGGTCGTCGGCGAACCTGATGGGCCTGGCGATGGCACGCGAGGCCAGAGCGGCGGCGAACCAGGACGGTGCCCGGCCCTGCGCGGTTTATGCCTCCGCCGAGGTCCACATGTCGGTGCCGAAGGCGCTGGCGATGCTCGGCACCGGCCGCGCCAACCTGCGGCTCATCCCGGTGGACGAAGCGTTTCGCATGCGTACCGACGCGCTGGAGATGGCCATCGGGCAAGACCGCCGGGCGGGGATCCCGGCGATCGCGATCGTCGCGACGGCGGGCACGACGAGCACCGGCGCCGTCGATCCGCTCCGCGAGATCGCTGGCATCGCGCATGCTCACGACCTCTGGCTGCACGTTGACGGCGCCTACGGCGGCCTCGCGGCCCTGGCTGTTCCGGGGCTGTTCGCCGGCCTTTCGCAGGCTGACTCGATCTGCCTGGACGCGCACAAGTGGCTGTACCAGCCGCTGGATTGCGGTGCGCTGCTCTACCGCGACGCCGGCGCAGCGCGCCGGGCCTTCGCCTGCACCGGCGACTATGCCAGGAGCCTGACCGGCGACCCGGTCGAGGGCTTCGCGTTCTTCGAGGAGTCCCTCGAGCTGTCTCGCCGATTCCGGGCGCTGAAGCTCTGGCTGTCGCTGCGCTACCACGGCGTCAGCCAATTCCGTGCGGCGATCCGCGAGGACCTCCGCCACGCCCAGCTGCTGGCACAGCTGATAGCGGCCGAGCCCGCGCTGGAGCTGCTGGCACCGGTTGAGCTCAGCACGGTGTGCTTCCGCTGGAACAACGCCCGGGACGCGGAACTCGATCAGCGCAACGCCGCGATATTGCGCGAGGTACTCACCCGCGGGCGCGTCTACCTGTCCAACGCCAGCATCCGCGGTGCCTTCGCCCTTCGCGCCTGCATCGTGAACCACCGCACCACCGACGCCGACATCGCCGCCGTCGTGCAGGAAGTCCTGGCCGCAGCAGCCGCCACCTCCGCCTGACGGGGTTCATGACTTCTCGACAGCGCCGGTGAGTGGACGGTGTTTACGTAGCGGCGTCAGCTGCCACTGGTTATAACGGGCTCCTTGCTACCGGCTTGCAACCTCGCGGGACCGGTGATGATCCTCCCGCGCGGCAGGCTGAACACCAATCACCGAGATCTTCAGGGCTGGGTGATTGGCGTGCTCTGGAGGGAGTGGAAACTCATGCAGACAATCAGTGACGCTTACCTCCGCCTCCGGCCCGCGCATATGCCGGTCGAAAGCAGGACACCGGACGGGAAGACCAGACTCAGCTGCGCGGATTCCAACTGCGCGGCCTGGGATCCCCGGCCGTGTGAGTCGCGGTGCGAAGCGCAATTCTGGTATGACAGGCACATCTCGCAGCCCCTTATCTACCACCTCTGAGGATGAATCTCTCGTTCGCAGTCAGGGGCATGTCATTGGACGTCTACGTCGCGGGCCCGGACATGAGCGTCGACCACCCGCTCGGCGTGGGCGGCGAACGGCTCCGCGTGCCGCGGGCGTGAATGGATGTGGCGCACGCTGCCCGGCCACGCCCGGCACAACGCCACAAGATCTGCAAAGCCGCCCAGGACTCAGCCAGGCGTTAAACGGCAAGCTTAGAGCCCGTTTAGCAGACATGAACTGCGGAGATACCAGAACGGGGGACGAGTTGCTTGCGGGCCATGAAACGGCTGAAATCGCACAGAATGCGGCACCGCGCCAACGGCCGCCCGCACTTGACACCGAAGACGCCGGCAAGCAGCGGCGATGGACCGCTGCTGTCCGGCTGATACTGCTGGGGGTTGATAGCCGAGTGACCGCGCGCTGAGGGGTCAGCGGCGCTGGCGCTGGGGTCGGAGGCCGGGGGCGGAGGCTGCGCTGTTCGGGGCGATGCTGGTCGGCTGGCGCTCGAGCTAATCGTTCGCGGGCCAAACGGTCGTTAGCCACGCATCAATCTTTCAGGGATTGCGATGGTCAAGACCAAGCGGCAACCACAAGGGCAGAAGGAGAGCGAACCACGGCGCGAGCTCGAGCTCACCTGCTGGAGCAACCTGCTGTCCTGTACCGAGGAGAGCGTGTACTTCAAGGACCTGCTGAGCCGGTTCCTCTTCGTCAACGCAGGCTGGATCGCCGCGTATGCCCCGGGCCGTGCCGCGGAGGAGCTGATCGGGAAGACGGACTTCGATGTCTTCAACGACCAACACGCCTCCGCTGCCTTTGCGGACGAGCGGCAGATTATTCGCACCGGCGAGCCGATCGTTGGGAAAGTGGAGCGGGTGACCTACAGCGGCCGAGCGGACGCCTGGGTGTCGACCACGAAGATGCCGCTTCGGGACAAGCGCGGCCGGATCATCGGCACCTTCGGGATCTCCCGCGACGTCACAGCACAGATCAAGGCTGAGAACGCCCTGGCCCACCAGGCTCTGCAGCTGAGCGCCCAAAACGAGAGCCTGCGCACGCTAGACCGGCTGAAGGACGAGTTCATCGGGCTGGTCTCGCACGAGCTGCGTACACCGCTCACCTCGATCATCGGGTACGTCGAGCTGCTAAGGGATGAGCGCAAGAGTGGGCTGAACGCCGACCAGCGGAACTTCGCGGAAGTAATCGAGCGGAACGCGCAGCACCTCCTGCGCCTGGTCGGGGACCTGCTGTTCCTGTCCCGTATCCAGTCGGGGAAGATAGCAATGGAGTTCCGCAGTACCGACCTCACCGACATCGCCACCCGTGCGGTGGAAGAGATGCTGCCCGAGGCTCAGCGCAAGCACATCGACCTCGTCCTGTCCGCCGCCCCCGTCCGACGTTTCGCCGGCGACCCGACGCGCCTTGCCCAGCTGCTCGGCAATCTCATCTCCAATGCCCTGAAGTTCACCCCGGACGGCGGGACCGTCGAGGTCAAGCTCGCTGTGGAACGGGACCAGGTTGTACTCGCTGTCGCCGATACCGGCATCGGCATCCCCGCCGCCGACCGGGAGAGGATCTTCGAGCGCTTCTTCCGCACCGCAATCGCCACCCGGCAAGCCATCCCGGGCACAGGCCTGGGGCTCACCATCACCAGGGCCATCGTGGAAGCGCACCGCGGCACGATCGCGGTTGATAGCAAGGAGGGCCGCGGCACCACGTTCCGGATCTTGCTTCCGCTCCTGCCGGTGCCCTCACCGGGTACCGAAGACCCCGCTGGCAGCCGACCCCACAGTGAGTGACCCCGCCAGTCCAGCCGGCAACGGCGGCCAAATGTCGATCAGGCGGCCCGCAAAGGCGCCCAGCACTGCTTGATCTGCGCTGCTTACCCATCCCAACCCAAGCGCCGGGTCACTGCGGTTCCGGCTGGTAGCTGAGGAGCAGTACGCCGGTGGTGGTCGGTGTGCAGCCGGTGAGCCGCAGCGGGATCGGCCGGGGGGTCTGCCGGAACAGCCGCTTCCCGGTGCCGAGCACCAGCGGGTGGACGAACAGCTGGTACTCGTCGATGATGTCGTGGGCGATCAGCGTCTGCACGAGGACACCGCTGCCGAGCACGGCGATGGTGCCGTCCCCGTGCTGTTTCAGGTCGTTGACCGAAGCGCCGACATCGCCCCCGAGCAGGTGGGAGCCGGCCCACTCCAAACTGGCCAGCGTCGCGGTCACGACGTATTTCGGGGTGGCGTTGAGGTGTGCCGCGATCGGGTTGGTGTCCGGCGCGGTGGGCCAGTACGCCGCCATCTTCTGGTAGGTCTTGCGGCCGAAGAGGTAGGCCGTGGTCGCGGCCAGCCCCTTGGGATGCTACGCCTGACTCGCACGACCATTCTCGTGCTATCGGAAAAACCGGCAAACAGTACGGAAGGCACCCAAAGAGACGAATGCGCATATTTCCGGACGAGGTCGCATGTAGGTCGGAATTTATCCGGGATGAATCGAACGGAGGACACCTTCCCCGGATGTCAATCTCGTGCTTTGCCGCGCCTCCAATTGATTCCCGTTGGTCAACCTCTGCCCTCGTGGCCGACGAAGAACCGAACCGGCTGGCCAAGGACTACTGCGGCAGAATCCAGATCGGCGAGCCGCGCGGCCAGCGTGGCAGCCGCAAGGCGCTTGGGGAGGGCTTCGTTGAACTTCAGGCCCGCCAGGGCACGGTCGTCTACCTCAGGCAGGCAGAGCCGTTCGGTGGCGTCGCCGATGGCGGCCTTCCACATCTCGCGGGTGAGGTCCGCGCGCATGCGGATGGCGGCATCGTCGAAGCGCTGGCTGCTGTCGGTCAGCTCGGAAAGGGTCGCCGCGAGCGTGGCGTTGGCGCGGTAGCCGGCCCAGGTCCACCAGCGCACGTCCTCCCCTTCGCGGGTGATGACCGTTCCTCCCGGGTGCACAACGGGCGTGTGCTCCTCGCGGACCTCGGCCAGTGCACGCTGAGCCCGCTGGGTCAGGGCGACAGGCGGGTCCGCGCCGAGCAGCACGTCGCGGGCAGCGCGGGTGAGAGCGAAGCCCGCCCCGGAGATTCCGGGAGTCAGCCAGCGAGCCTTGCCGCCACCTGCGGCGGGTTCGACGTAGCAGCGGCGGCGCTGCCAGTCGATCCAGGTCACCTTCCAGCTCCGCCCGCCGAGCAGGAGCAGCCGCGGGCCCTCGGCCTTCTCAGTAAGCAGCATCGGGTCGGTTCGCCCGATCTCCTGCCGGCCCGTGAGCACGGTGAACTGTGCGGGGCGGTGAAAACGGCGGTCATGCCCATAAAATGCCGGCGCCCGAACCGCAGCTCAGCTTCAGGGCCGATGAACAGCAGTTCCCCGTCTCGGTCGATAAACCCCTGCTCGACCAGGTAGCTCAGGATGGGCGCAGCACTGCGGTCGAAGGGTGCGAGGCCGTTCCATGCGTCGACCCATAGTCGGCTGCCGATCCGGTGTTCCTGCAGGCACAGGGCGAGCAGTTGCTGTGCGACGATATGCCGTGGCTCTGGCGGCGCCACCACCGGCTCGACATATCCCTGGCCCCATAGATGCAGCAGCCCTGCCGACCACAGGAGCGATCCTTTGCCCAAAGCGAGGAACAGGCAGTTGCGGCGGCCCTCGTCGCGCCGTCCGGTCCGGCCCATGCGCTGCAGGAAGGCGGCCACCGTCGGCGGGTCGTTGACCTGGATGACCCGGTCGAGGTCGCCAACGTCGATGCCGAGTTCCAGCGTTGAGGTTGCCACGATCACGCAGTCGCGCGACTGCACGAACGCCTGCTCCGCGCGGTTCCGCTCATCGACCGACAAAGAAGCGTGCGATAGAAACGTCGTCACCCCTCGTTCCCGCAAGGCGGCGCCGATCTCCTCGACGAGTTGCCGGGAGTCGCAGAACACTAGCCGCTTCTCGCCCCGGTGCAGCGAAGCGATCACCGTTGCCGCGTTGCTCACCGATCCCACGTAGTCAAGCTGGACCTCTCCGTGCGGAGCCCCGCCCGGTGTCTCGTCAGGGGCGCCACAGGCACGCACCGACCACACGGCGGTTTCAGGCGCGACCACCATGGCGGCACGATGACCCCGGCCGGATCCTTGCAGCCAGTGCAGCAGCTCGGCGGGATTACCGACCGTCGCCGACAGGCCGATCCGCTGCACCGGCCGCCCCGCCAAGCGCGTGAGCCGCTCGAGCACGGCGAGCAGGTGCCAGCCGCGGTCGTCACCGGCGAAAGCATGGACCTCATCGACGACGATCGCGCGCAGGTCACGCAGCAGCCGCCCGTGCTCGACCTTGACGCTGATCAGCATTGCCTCCAGCGACTCGGGCGTGGTGAGCAGCAGGTCCGGCGGTTCCCGCAGGATCCGCTGCCGCGCCGATGCGGTGACGTCGCCGTGCCAGATCGCGGCGCGCCGCCCGAGCCAGCCCGCATACTGCTCCAGCCGGGGGGCCAGATTGTTCAGCAGCGCCTTCAGCGGACATACGTAGATAACAGAAAGCCCGGACCATCCCTGTTCCTGCATCGCGGTCAGCAGCGGGAACACCGCGGCCTCGGTCTTGCCCCCCGCCGTGGGCGTTAGAAGCAGCGCGTCAGCGCCATCAAGCACCGGAAAGACGGCCTCGCCTTGCAGCGCGCGCAGCGACCGCCAGCCCAGGGTGTTGACGATGTGATGCACGACGACCGGATGCAGCCGGTCCGGCCCGGAACTCACCCCGGACCGCCCAGGCGACGCCAAAACGGGCTCACGGCACGTCGAGGTCGATGTCGTCAGCCCGCGCCGCGGCCGGCATCGACAAGGCAGCGGCGTTGCGCTCCACGTCGGACAGCTCACCCGCAGCCAAAGTCAGCGTGTAATGGCGGCGCGGGTCGAAGTCGGCGAACTGGTCGACACGGTCCAGGACGTCGGCGACGAGCTTTTTGAGGAACACCCGCGGCGCAATCCCCACCTTGCCGCCGAGCGACCCGGTTACGGCGTCGGCGAGTTCGCCGACATACCCATCGTCAACGATCTTCAGGATGCGCTCCGGCGCCGCCGCCCCCGCCGCGAACAGGTCGCGCACCTTGACACCAAGCGCCAGCAGCTTGTCACGATCGAAACCCGGCAGCCGCAACTGCACGGCGCGCGGGTTATCGAAGCGCGGATCGGTGGAGAAGTCGGTCGCCAGCCGCTGCGCCAGCGGAGGCAGCCGCGCCACGCCGCTCGGGCCGTCGTAGAACGCGGGCGTCCCGGTGATGACCAGAAACAGCCCTGGGTAGCGGCCGGAGTCGAGTTCGTCGAGCAGCTGCCGCAGCGCGTTGAGTGCCTTGTCGCGGACGTCACCGCGGACCCGCTGCAGGGTCTCCACCTCGTCGAGCACGAGGAGCAGGCCGGGATGCCCGGCGTCGCGGAGGACCTCCAGCAGCCCCTGCAGGAACGCCATCGCGCCGAAGTGGTCAAGCTGGCCCCGGATCCCGGCGGACCGCTTGGCCGCGGCGGCGACATGCGGCTGGCCTGCGAGCCACGCCGCGAGCGCATCGGCCAGCGGACCATTTTGATCCCTAACTGCTGCGCGGTAGGCCCGCAAGGCTTGGGCGAACGCCGGCGTCCGGGCGGAAACCGTGGCCAGCCGCTGCTCAAGGAGCCTGTCGACAGCGCCGTTCAGCGCGTCCTGCCCACGCTCGGCCAGGCCGGGATCGGTGGCGGTGACGTCGGACTGCAGGGTGAAGAACCAGGAATCAATGACCGGCCGCAGTGCGCTCGGCGGGAACGCGGCGGTCCGCAGCGCCTCACCGATCCGCCGGTAGACCGTCTCCAGCTTGTGCAAGGGAGTATCGGTTTCTGACACCTGCACCTCCGCCGCGCCGAAACCCCGGCGCAAGGCCCGTTCGGCGAGGTAACGGGCGACGAAGGTCTTGCCGGCTCCGTATTCCCCCCGCACCGCCTTGAACGCCGCACCGCCCCCATCAACGGCATCCAGGTCGGCGTCCAGGGCCGGGGTGAAGCGTTCCAGCCCCACGGCGAAGAGGTCCAGGCCGTTGGCGGGTACGGTCCCACGGCGCAGCGCGTCGATGACCTCGCGCCGGCGCCGGGGGGAGACGTGGGTGTTCACGAACTGATCCCGAACTGCTCGCGCAGCAGCACCTCGTCGAGAATCACGGTGGACCCGTCGGCGTCGACGCGCAGCACCGGATAACCCTCCACGTTCAGCAGCCGTTGCGCATGCAAAACGGCGCCGCGCAGGGTCACCGGCGAGACATCGAGCGCGGTGGCCGCAAGTGTTGGGGGGAGCCGGTGGCCGGGCGTCGCCAGGAGCGCGTCGAGCAGGCCGCGGATCTGGTCGTCCGTGGTGGACACGCGCCCGGCGATCTTCTTCTGCGCCGTGTAGGCGGGCGATTTCAGCACGGCCGCCGCGACCGGGCCGACCGGCAGGGCCTTGCGCGCCAGGACCGGCGGTGGCTCGGGCTCGCCGAACAGAGTGGGTGGCTCGTCCTTGTGACGCGCGCGCGGGCCGGCGGCAGGTTCCCGTCGGCCCGCGTTGATGACCGCGGGTGACGGCGCAATATCGTGGGCGGGGGTATCGACCGGGTCAATCCACCAGGCCGGCTCCTGCGGCGGCGCCAACCGCAGGTCCACATCTTCGGGAACGGCACCAGGAACGAGAACGGCCACGGGCACGACGGCTTCGGCAGGCGCGGCGCCGCCGTGGTAGCCCGCCTTCAGCGGTCCGTACCGCAGCTGCTCGTCGACGGCGAGCACGGCCCGGCCCTCGTGCAAAAGAACCCGCCTTCCAGTGACCAGCACCTCATCATCCGCGGCGGGTTGTGTGGCGGCGCGGGATCGCCCGCTTGAGATGGCGGCGTAGGCACGCTGCGTGCCCTGGCGGCGCTCGGCGACGAATCCGTGGTCGGCGGTGAGGACGACCACCCGGCCGACGTGCCGGGCGCGGTCGAGCAGCGGCACAAGGTGCTTGACGGCCTCGGCGCTCCACTCGGTGCCGACCGGGTCGGACCGGTCGAGGGCGTCGTCGATGGTGTTCAGCACACACGTCACAAGGGGATAGCCGGTCACGTCGCCGATGGCGGCGGCGACGTCGTCGGCCAGGGCGTGGCCGAGCCGCGACGAGTCCAGCGGCTTCTTGTGGAACAGGGCCGCGCTTACCAGGCCGTGCGCCCGGGTCAGGGCCCGGTAGCAGCGCTCCTCGACGTCCCGGCCACCGGTGCGAAGCGGTCCGCACAGCAGTGAGGCACGGCTGACCTCGGTGACCGTGGGCAGCACAGCGAGTGCGGCCGCCCGGCGGGTCTGCCCCGGCAGCAACACCTCGGCCCAGCCCTCGCCGGCCCGTGACAGGACGCTGGCAGGACGAGCAGGAGTACAGGCGTGTTCCGGGCCAAAGGCAGAACAACCTCGGGAAGCAGGTCCTCCACGTGCCACACGCCGCTGTGACTTCCGGATACGGCGTCAGGGTCGCGGCCGGTATGCGCGGTAAGCGCCGCGGCGAATGCCAGATCGTGCGCAGCACGCCGTATCCGGACGGCGGCAAGAACGGCGGCGAGCCCGGCACCAAGGTCAGGGTCGCTCACCCCGGGCGCGGCGTCGTTGACAGCCGAGTCGGCCCACGTGTCACCGTCGCGGTGGCGGCCGAGCAGGTGCCGCAGGGACGTCCCAGTGGCCACGGAGTCCGCTGCCAGCCAGCGTGCCAGCCGTACCGCGGCATGGAACGCGGGCGTGCGGCCGTCGGCGTCGGCGAGCCGGTGGGCGGCCACGCGCGCCCACGCCTGCTCAACGTCGGCCAGCGCGGCGGCCGGGATCTGTGCAGCATCGGGATCTCCAGTTTGCCGGGACGGAGCGCGTGCCGACGCGGCGCGCAAGGCGTCCGCGAGCGCGGCGAGCCGCCCGGTCAGCCCGGTTGGCAACAGATCAGAACGATCGGCCGCGGCGGCGCCATGCACGGACATCAACAGCTCGTCGGCCCGCGCGAGCAGCGCCGTGCCGTTGGCCTGGTTCACCGGATCGCGGAGCATCTCCCCGATGACAGCGGAGGATTCTCCCGCCCACGAGCGCAATATCGCGGTTGCCGGGGCGACTCCGCCAAGTCGCGGTTCGAGCCGGATCAGGGCCTCACGCGCCACTTGCGCGGTCTTACCCGCCGCGCTGTCGCGAGCCCCGGCGAGCAGCCCGGCGACCATCCCGAGAGGCACCACGTCCCGGCTTTCCCCTGCCCGCAGCAGGTGCAGCACGTGCTGACCGGCTGCCCCGGTGCGCCCGGCTGCCCAGTCGAGGACGGCGTCGGCCAGGGTATTGCCGGCCAGCGCCCGCAGGTCGGCGATTCGCGCCGCGCCCGCCGGGTCGCCGGTCCAGCCGAGAACGCTCGTGGCGTCGATGACCGGGTCGGCCAGGCCCAGATGGGCCGCGGCGACGGCGCCGAGGGCATGGTCGCGGGTCAGCACACCGCCCGGGGCAGGTGGCCACCCGGTCGGCGGTGTGGCAACCAGGAGCCCGATGGCGATCTCACGATCATTGGCTGTGGCGGTCAGCGCAGGATCGATGCCGGTGGCGGCGAAGCGGTGCCGGACCGCCTCCCAGGGATCGGGCGTGCGCAACCGGTGCCACACCAGATGGCTCAGCACACCGGCGCCAAGGTCTTCGTCCGGCCGGTCGGTCAGCACGACCAGCCACTGGCCGCGCACCCGTTCGAGCAACGCCTCGCGAACGGCGAGCGCGGACACACACGGCACGACCCGCACGTGTACCTCGTCGTGCGTGAACGTCGGCGCCCCGGCCCACTCCGGGCGGGCCCGCACGCCGAGCACCCCGGACGCGTAGTCCTTGCGGCGTGCCTGGTCGAGCAGCGCCCGCAGGACCGGAAGCGTTGCCCGGGTCGCCGTCTGAGTCACTCCTGCACCCGCCACTCCACGACCACCTGATCATCGCGATGCTCCTGGAGGAACGACGTTAGCTTGCCGAGGACGTAGCTGTCGGGCGCGCTCTTTGCCCTGGTTGCTTTGCCGCTCGCGCCGGGACCAGGCGGTGGCGGGTCCGGCGTCTGGTCTTTGAGCCAGTCGAAGATGGCGTCGTCGGTGGCCGACAGGGTCGGCCGCAGGCGTGTCGCGAACTCGTCCGAGGCCACCGCGTCTCGCAGCGCGCTCAGCGTGCCAGCAGCGGACCGGCCGCGCTGGTCGGGTTGGCGCTCGGCGGCACGAAGCGGAGCGAGCCGGTCCCAATGGAAGGTATCCAGCGCCGCAGCCACGGCGGCCGCCTGGCTCAGCGAGTTCGCGACCGCCGTCTCGGTCCCTGGCAGCGCGGTCCGGGCCAGCGTCTCCACGAGGCGGACCCGGTCGGGCGCCCTGGTCAGCGCCGCTACGAGCGAAGCGCCAGCGCGGGCAGTCGCCAGCCGTCCGGGGGGGCCGGCGGGCAGGCCGAGTTGCTTGTAGGCCAACTCGACCTTGGGCACCAATGCGGTTGCCACGTCGGCCACCGCAGCGGCGTGCGTGCGGATCTGCTCGGTTAGTTCGGCGACGCCGGCGGCGGTGAGGTACGGATTGATGTGGATGCCGAACAGGGACTCGGCGCGCGATGCGGCGAGCTGCCAGTCGGCCGGGGTAGGCAGCGGTTCGGGCCTTAGTTCCATCTCTGGGCGTACCGCACCCGGGCGCGGCGCGGGGATGGGCCCGCCGTGCTGGTACCAGGCCCGTTGGCGCAGGGCGGCCCAGGCGAGCACGACGAGGTCGGCGACCTCGTCACGCAAGCCCAGTTCCGGGCGCATCGCGCCGATCCAGTCCCGGATCCGGCCCACGGTTACCGTGTCCTGTGGCTGCAGCCCGCCACGGGCCGCCGCTCGCTCGAACTCGGCACCCCACGGTATGAACCGGTCATCGCCGAACAGGAAGTGCGTTTCTCCCGCGGTTCCGACCCGCAGCGCGTTGGCGACGCGCCGGACCGCGGGGATGTCGCCTTCCAGCCGAACCCGCCCGTCCCGGTCGGCGACGGCCCGCTCGACGTGCGCATACACCGCAGCCAGATCCCTGACGGTGACTTCGGTGTCAGCAGGCTCGAAGCGTGGATGTCCCGGGTAGGTCGCGCTGAAGGCCTGGTCGATGAGGTTGCCGAACGCAGCGGCGAGGTCCGCGCCGACCGGCACGGCGGGGGAGAAGCTCGGGTCGAGGCTGACCAGCACCCGGTCATGGGCGGGGTCGTCGGCCAGCGTGCCGGGGGTGGGTGCGGCGGCGCCATAGCACTCTTGCACCGCGCGGCGCAGACCCTCGCGCAAGGCGGTCCGCTGGGTTTCCAAGATCGCCATGGCCTGGGCCCGGTCCACCTCGGACAGGTGATCGGCGTGTGTCGTCCAGCGTTCGCGCGTACCGCTGAGCAGCCAGTCCAGGACGACCAGCCGCCGCACGTCCCGCATCCGTTCCTCGGAAAGGAACCGTGGCAACCACACGATGGTCCGGGAGGTGAGCCCGCCCTCGGCCATTCGGTCGACCCGGCCGAGATCCTCCGCCGCCGAATGCCCGGCCTCGTCAAACGGGTGATCGATCACGACCCGCCAAGTGCCCGGGCGGGCACGGAAATGATCCTCGGTGAGCCAGGCGGCGTCCCGGACGTTGCCGAACAGCACATCCACCGACCGGCGCGAGCCGCGCCAGATCGCCCGGTGCGCGTAGGCGCCGAATACGTCCGCGTCCCGGGTCGTCATCCCGAGCGCGTCGCGCACCAGGTCCTTGACGAGTTCGCGGCGTCGGCCGTCGTTGTCTTCGCCCTTGGCGTTCTCCACCACCGACTCGTAGTCCACGTCGGACAGTTGCACCCTGATCACCGGGTTGACCGGGGGATCGCTGCTGACGTGAATTTCCGGCACGCGCCGCGCCCATTCTCTGACCTTGGCCAGGACGATGCCGGACTCGCTGCCCGGCAGGGGCGACTTGATCGAGCCGTGGTTGAGTGAAGCCAGCCTCGTGGCGGTCAGTTCCTTCAGTGCGGGCACTTTGGGGGCGACCGCGGCCAGCAGGAGGGTCTTGGCCAGCCGGTCGTCGGCGCGAAATCCTGGCGGCAGGTGTTCGGGATCCGCGGCGGCCTGCTCCTCGGTGAGGTTGTGACCGGCCAGCAGGATCGGCCGGAGCTTGTCACGGTACAGCGCGGCGGCGGAGCGGAACAGCGCGGCGGCCTGCGGGTCCAGCGCCTGGGTGCCCTGAACGATGTAGTCGAAGGAGTCGCCCACCGGCACGACGTCGTCCACGGTCAGCGACGCGCGCCGGTCCACGAGCATCTGCTGCATGACCTTCAGCGCGGTGCGCTCGCGCTGCATGACGCTGGCCAGCGACCGCAAGGTCGACACCAGGGCCGGGGAGAACGGGTAGGTCAGCCGGAAGGCGGCCTCGTCGGCGCCGCGATGCCGGTCGTCGGTGTTGATTCCATCCAGCAGCACGTCCCAGATGTCGCTGCGGCGGTCGAGCCGCGAAAACGCGTCGGCGAGCACCTGGTCGGCCTGCGGGTTGTCGGGCCGCCGGCGCAGCAGCCGCTTGTTCGCCACATAGGGCAGGTTGTCGTCGCCGAGCACGAGCGTGCCGAAACGGCCCTCCTGGTGGCGGAACGCCCGGTCCAGCGCCT
>WNGG01007872.1_pt1 | contig 14836 bp, 12 predicted proteins | sample 5400661 | NCBI WGS metagenome assembly WNGG01 (sample SAMN13153372, study PRJNA577476) | soil metagenome | isolation source: 100 cm soil or saprolite under Garry oak tree replicate 1 | place: USA:California | collected 2016-06-15
TCGGCGAACATCGTGATGTGCTTGTCCACCGCCTCCTGCTTGGACATGTTGGCGTGTGCCTGGATCAGCGCCGCGCGGACGGTTCGCATCGGTGAGCTCCTCTCGGCCGGGTGGTGTCCCGGCCCTGCTCTGCAGTTCGCTGCTGCCCTGTGGCCGGCTGGCGGGCTGGCCGGCCCGATGAGGGCGTACCCGCTCGGCCGCGTCTCCTAGCCTGCGCCGGCCGGGCCCTGGTCCGCCAGCCCGGACCGCGAGCGGGCTGGCCGGCCTGGCCGGCTAGCCCTGGCCCGGCCCGCCAGCGCGGCCCGCCCGCCTCGGCGCGGCGAGCGCCGGGATGATCTCCGCGGCGAAGCCGCGGATCAGCGCGGCCGGGTCATCCACCATCGAGTAGATGTTGAACTGGTGCACGCCCAGGTCGCGCAGCTGGCCGAGCTTGTCCCTGACCTGCTGCGGGGTGCCGAGCACGCAGAACCGGTCCACGACGTCGTCAGTGACGAACTCCGCGTTGTCGGATCCGGCCCGGCCGTGATGGGCGTAGTCGTAGCGTTCCCTGGCGGCGATGTAGTCCGTCAGCTCGGCCGGCAGGTCGGTGGCGGCGTACCGCTTGACCAGGTCGACCACGTGGTTGGAGACCAGCGCGGGGAACCAGCGCACCTGCTCGCGGGCGCGGCGAAGGTCGTCGGAGAGGTACGCGGGCGCGGCGGCCATGACCTGGATGCCGGCCGGGTCCCGCCCGGCCTGCTCGGCGCCCTCGCGCACGTACTGCAGCGCCCACTCGATGATGAACGGGTCGGCGAGCTGCAGGATCACGCCGTCGGCGATCCGGCCCGCGCAGCGCAGCGCCAGCGGGCCGTAGGCGGCGACCCACACCGGCAGCCGGTGACCGGCCGACCACGGCAGCCTGACCGCGGTGCCGGCCAGGTCGATCTCGCGCCCCTCGGCCAGGTCGCGGATCTGCGCGCAGGCCTGCTCGAGCGCCGACACCGGCACCGGCTTGCGGCCGAGCACCCGCTGCGCCGAGTCGCCGCGGCCGATTCCCATCTCCATCCGGCCGCCGGAGATCTCGTTCAGCGTCGCCATCGCCGACGCCGTCACCGTCGGGTCCCTGGTCACCGGGTTGGTGACGCAGGGGCCGATGTGGATGCCGGAGGTCTGCGCCGCGATCAGGGTGAAGATGGGGTAGACCTCCTGCCAGAGGATGTGGCTGTCCCACAGCCAGACATGGCTGAAGCCGCTTTCCTCGGCGAGCACCGCCTTGGCGACGACGTTCGAGACCGGCGGGTCGGCCATGAAGGTCACACCGAAGCTCAGCATCACAGGCCCCTTTACCATTCGCAGGCAGCCGGACACTATTCCTGATCCGCAGGTGCGTCAACGATGGCCCGCCGGGCCGCTCTCTCCTGATCACGAGGGGGCCGGGGGCGGCGCTCCCGGGTCCCGGGGCCGGCCGCGATCACGGGGTCATCGGAGCAAGATCCTGATGCCCGGGACTGGATCGGAGATCATGTCTATTCTCGGAAATGTCGTCACAAAGCCGTGCACCACGGGCCGGGCCAACGGAGGCCCGGTCTTGCGGCGCGCGCCGGGGCGGGTGGTCACGAGAGATGAATAGTCCGGTCATCGGCCAGCGGGCTGCCGGTACGCCAGCGGCGAAGGTGCCCTGGCCGATCCGGTTAGGAGTAGTGCCGCCGCTGGCCGGGGTGTTCAGCCCCCGGCCCGAGACCGGCCTGGGCCTGGCCAGCCTCAGCCCGGGCGAGGTGACGGTGCTGAACCCGGCACCGGACCCCGTGTTCCCGGATCCGCTGGCGGTCATGGGCGGCACCGGCAAGACGCAGCTCGCGGCCGCGCTCGCGCACTCACTGTGGCAGGCGCGCGCGGTGGAGCTGCTCGTCTGGCTGACAGCGTCCGGGCGGGACGCCGTGATAGCGGGCTACGCGCAGGCGCTCCGCGAGGTCGGCGGCACCGCGGGCGGAGCAGCCCCCGGCGTCGCCGCCACCCGGTTCCTGAGCTGGCTCAGCGATACCAGCCGGCCGTGGCTGGTCGTCCTCGACGACCTGGCCGATCCCGCCGACCTGGACGGCCTGTGGCCGGCCGGGCCCGCCGGTCAGGTGCTGGTCACCACCCGGCGGGACGACGTGGCGCTGCAGGGCCATGGCCGCAGGATCGTTCAGGTCGGGGTCTTCTCCCGCCGCGAGGCGCTCAACTACCTGACCGCGAGCCTGTACGACAACCCGGACCAGCGCATCGGGGCACTCGACCTGGCCGAGGACCTCCGCTGCCTGCCGCTCGCGCTAGCGCAGGCAGCCGTGCTGATGGCCGACCGCGGGCTGGGCTGCCGCGACTACCGGGCCCGGTTCGCCGAGCGGAAGCGCCGCCTGCCCGGCCCGGCCGCGGGCACCTACTCGGCGATCACCGCGGTCACCTGGTCGCTTTCCCTGGACTACGCCGACCAGCTTCGGCCGGCCGGCCTGGCCAGGCCGGCCCTGGCGCTGACCTCCTTGCTCGACCCGAACGGCATCCCCGGCGCGGTGCTGACCAGCAGGCCTGGATGCGAGTTCATCACCGGCCGTCCCGGCAGTGGCACGGCCGCCGACGAGCAGCACGCCCGTGGCGCCCTGCAGAACCTCGCCCGCCTCGGCCTGGTGACCATCGACCCGGCGAGCGCGGAGCGCACCGTGCGGGTGCACCCGCTGGTGCAGGCCACCGTCCGCAGCATGCTGCCGTCCGGGGTGCTCAGGCAGGCCACCCAGGCCGCCGCGCAGGCGCTGTTCCAGGCCTGGCCGGTGCACGACACGCACCCCATGCTCCCGCAGGCGCTGCGCGACAACGCGGCCAGCCTGCACCGCTGCACCGGCGACCTGCTGCTGGCACCGGAAAGCCCGGCGCTGCTCTTCCGGGCCGGCCGCAGCCTGGACAACGCCGGGCTCGCCGAGCAGGCGATCGGCTACTGGCAGCAGATGATCGACTCCGTCGACCGCGTGCTCGGACCCGGTCATTCCAAGGCGCTGACCGCCCGCGACCGGCTCGCCGCCGCGTACGACGCGGCGGGACGCCACGACGAGGCCATCAGCGCGCACCGCCGCTGCCTGGAGGAACGGGAGCGGCTGCTCGGCTCCGGGCATCCCGATACCCTGACCTGCCGCGGTGACCTGGCCCGCGCGTACCTGTCGGCCGGGCGGCTGGACGAGGCGATCCCGCTGTACGAGCGGACCCTGGCCGGCCTTGAATGGGTGCTCGGGCCCGAGCACCCGGACGCGATCACCGCGCGCAGCAACGTGGGCAGTGCCTACCTGTCGGCCGGGCGGCGAGACGATGCGCTGGCCATCTTCCAGCGCACCGCGGCTGACCGGGAGCGGGTGCACGGGCCCGAGCACCCGGACGCGCTCGCCGCGCTCGGCAACCTGGCCGCCGCCTACCATGCCGCCGGACGGCTGAAGGAAGCCATCGGGGTGTACGAGCGGACCCTCCGTGACCGCGAGCGGGTACTCGGCCCGGACCACCCGGACACCCTGACCTCCCGCGGCAACCTGGCGTACGCGTACCGGTCGGCGGGGAAGCTGAAGGACGCGATCCCGATCTACAAGCGCGCGCTCGCCGACCGGGAGCGCATACTCGGCCCGGACCACCTGGAAACCCTGACGTCCCGCGGCAACCTCGCCGCTGCGCTGCACACGGCGCGGCGGACGAAGGACGCGATCCCGCTGTACGAGCGCACGCTCGCCGACCGGGAGCAGGTACAGGGGCCAGATCACCCCGATACCGTGACCGCCCGCGGCAACCTCGCCGCCGCCTACCACTCGGCGGGCCGGCTGACCAGCGCCGTCCCGCTGTACGAGCGGACGGTCGCGGACTGCGAACGCGTGCTCGGGCCGCATCACGAGGACACGCTGACCTCCCGCTGCAACCTCGCCCACGCGTACTACGACGCGCGCCGGCAGACCGACGCGATCGGCGCCTTCGAGCGCACGCTCGCCGACTGCGAGCGGGTGCTGGCCCCGGATCATCCGCTGACCCAGACCGTCCGCGAGAGCCTCCAGGCCGCCACGAAGGAGTTACCGGCAGCCCCGGCAGGGCACCAGCCAGCGGGGCTGTCCCGGCCTCGCGCGGGCCGGGCTGGTCAGGCCCTGCGTGCCTGGCGGCCCCTGGCGACCAGGGCGGCGGCCGCGGCGATGAGCTGGTCCGCGGGGACCGGCTTGTGCAGCATCCCGTCGGCCGCGTCCCTGAGCTCGCGGGTCAGCGGGTCGGACGGCTCATGCGCGGTGATCACCGCGATCTGCGGCGCCGGTGACAGCTCGCGCAGCGCGGCCATCAGCTCCAGCCCGGTCATGCCCGGCAACTCGGCGTCCGTCAGCACCAGGTCCCAGGCCTGCGATCGCGCCAGGCTGAGCGCGGCGGCCGGGTCGGGCGTGTGCCTGACTTCGAACCCGCCGCGCCTGCCTAGCACGTGCAGGGCGTAATGCGCGGCCACCGGGTCGTCCTCGATGAGCAGGATCCGTCCCGGCAGCCCGCCGCGCTCACCGTCGGTCATCTGCCCGCCTCCCGTGGATCTTCATGCCTGCCCGCCGAGCCGGGCGCGGCAGGCGGCAGCGATGTCGCCGACGTCGACCTGCTGGAGGATCGGCTCATGCCGGTGGTCGTGCGGGTCGAGCGTCCGCAGCACCCGCTGGTAGGCGCGCCGCGCCGCCACGGCGTCTCCCGTTTCGTCGCAGGCACGGCCGAGCACGAACGCGGCCAGCGAGAACGCCGGGTCGACGTAGAGCGCGCGGCGCAGCGCTGCCGCCGCCTTCGCCGGCTCGCCCGACTCCAGCGTGACGAGCCCCTGGACGAAATGCGCGTCGGCGTCCAGCGGGTCGGCTGAAAGCATCGCCGCGACCTGCGCCAGCGCCGCGGCACCGTCGCCGACGCCGGCCGCATCCAGGGCCGCGGCCAGGCGTTCGTCCCGCGACGGCGCCGGCTGCCGGCCGAGCGGCCGGCGCAGCGGGCGCTTGTCCGGCCGCGCCCGGCCCTGGCGCGGGACAACGCGGATGGCCGGCGGCACCGCTGTCCGCTGGGGGGCAGCCGCCGCTGTCCGCTGGAGCGCATCCGCCGCGCCGAGCAGGAGCATCCCGCCCGGGCGCAGCGACCGCTCCAGCGACTCGATGATCTTCCCCACCTCCGGCTGCTGGAAGTAGATCAGCACGTTCCGGCAGGCGATGAGGTCGAACCCGGCTTCGCCCAGCGGCGGGAACGGGTCGCCGGCCAGGTTGTGCCGGCGGAAGCGGACCAGTTCGCGCAGGCGCTGGCCGACGAGATACGTCCCGTCCACCGGCTGGGCGAGGTAACGGTCCCGCAGCGCGGGCTCGAGCGAGCGCACCGCCCGCTCGCGGTACCGGCCGGCCGCCGCCGCCTCAAGCGCAGCCACCGAGATGTCTGTTCCCAGCACGTCGACCGGCGCCTGCAGCACGCCGAATGCCTGGTCGGCGAGCAGCGCCAGCGTGTAGGCCTCCTCCCCGCTGGCGCATGCCGCGCTCCATACCCGGACGACGGCCGAGCCCGCGGCCCGGGCACTTCGCAGCAGGGCATGCCACCCGATCTTGCCGAGCTGGCCGCGGTCCCGCGCGAACGTCGTTTCCTGGACGGTGACCTCGTCGATCAGGCGGTCCACCAGGTTGCGGCCGCGCACCGGATCGGATGCGGCGCGGATGAACTCGGCCGGGCTCAGGCCGGGCGCGGCGCGGGCAACCGCGGCGAGAATGGCCGTCTCCCGCGCGGCCGGGAGGGCGATGCCGGTGCTGCGTCGCACCAGGTCGGTGACGTCGGTCAGGAACGTATTCACCGCTGCACCAGAAACGGCTGGTGGGTCAGCGCGATCAGGGCACTGGCGATGCCGTCGGGCGGCAGCACGACCGTGACCCCGCAGTCGGCGGCGGCTTTCGGCATCCCGTACACGGCCGATGACTCCTCGTCCTGCGCGATCGCAAGGCCGCCGCGGGCCGCTACCGCGGCCGCCCCGGCGGCGCCGTCCGTGCCCATGCCGCTGAGCACGATCGCGACCCCGGCCCGTCCCGCGGCGGCCGCAATGCTCACCAGCAGGGCATCAGCGGACGGGCGGTGCCGGCCGACGACGGTGCGCCGGTCGAGGGACAGCCACCCGGTGGCAGCGACCTTGAGGTGCGCGCCTTGCGGCGCGATCCAGGCGCCGGGCCGGGCGCGCATGTCCGCGGTGGCCACGGCGACGGGCAGCCGCGCCGTCTGGTTCAGCCAGCTGGCCAGTCCTTCGGTGAACCCGGCGCCGATGTGCTGGACGATGAGGATCGGGATCGGGTAGTCGGCCGGGAGAGCCCCCAGCAGGCCGGCCAGGACCTGCGGGCCGCCGGTCGATGCGCAGATGCCGATCACGGACGCCCGGCGGGCGCCGCCGGGCACGCCGGACCGGACCTTGAGCTCGGCGCGCAGATGCCGGATCACGTGCGCCCGGCTGAGCACCTTGACCCGCTGCCGGAACGCGGCGCCGGCCGGGCCCGCCGGGTCACGCAGGTCGAGGTCGGCCTTTGAGATGGCCTCGAGCGCGCCGGCGGCGAGCGCCGCCGCCGCCTTGCCGGTTTTCGCCCCGACGTGGGCGGAGAGCACCAGGATCGGCACCGGCCGGGAGCTCATGATCTCCTCTACCGCCTGCAGCCCGTCCATGCCGGGCAGCTCCAGGTCCATGGTCACCAGATCCGGCGTGACGTGCGGCAGGGCGGCGATCGCCTCCCGGGCCGTGCCGCAGACCGCGGCAACGGTGATGTCGCCGTCTCGTTCGAGCATCCGGACGAGGCCGGCCGCGTAGAGGCGGGAGTCCTCGCAGACGAGCACGCGCGGTGCCGGCATCTCGTCACCGGCCGACGAGTTGCTCGACAATCGCGAGCAGCTCCTGCTGGTCGAAGGCCTGCTTGGCCATGTAGGCATCGGCGCCCGCCTCGATGCCCCGGCGGCGGTCCTCCTCGGAAGCGCGGGAGGTGACGATCACGACGGGCAGCGACGCGCGTGCCTTGTCCGCGCGGATCGCGCGGGTCAGCTGCAGCCCGTCGAGCTCGGGCATCTCCAGGTCCGTGACGACCATCGCGATCTCGGGGTCCCGGCCGACCGCGGACAGCGCGTCACGGCCGTCGCGCGCGGTCACGACCGGGTAGCCGGCCGCTTCGAGGATGCTGCGCTGGAGCTCGCGGACGGTGAAGGAATCCTCCGCCACGAGGATCTTGGGCGCGGCCGGGCGCGGCGGCGCCGCGGCGGCCGATGCCACGGCCGCGGCCGCGCCGGGCCTGGCCGCAGCCGCCGGGCCGGCCGGCTCCGGCTGCGGGGCGGCCCGGTGGCCGCGCCGCGCCGCGCGGGCGAGCATGGCCGGGTCGAGGAGGAGGGCGATCCGGCCGTCGCCCAGGATCGCGGCGCCCAGGTATCCCTCGATGCCGCCGAAGAGCGGTCCAAGCGGCTTGACCACGACCTCTTCCTTGCCGAGCACCGCCTCGCAGGTCACTACGGCGCGGCGGCCCGCGGCGGAGATGACCAGCGCGGGTGCCTGGTGCCGCAGCGGCGGCTGCGGCGCGCCGACGAGCACGGTCACGTCGGTGACCGGCAGCGGCCGCCCGCGCACCTCCAGGGCCGGCCGGCCCTCGAGGCTGAGCGTCTCGGTGACGAGAACGACTTCGTGCACCGCGACCAGCGGCACCCCGTAGACGGCCCCGGCCCGCTCGAAGAGCAGCACCTCGAGGAGCGCAAGCGCGAGCGGGAGCAGCAGGACGACCTGCATCCCCTGGCCGGGCTCGCTGCGGACCTCGAACCCCCCTCCCATCGACCGGACATAGCTCTTGACCGCGTCGAGGCCGACGCCGCGCCCGGCCAGGTCGGTCACTTCGGCCGCGGTCGAGAACCCGGCCCTGGCCAGGACGTCCCCGAGCGACTCCCCTTCGTCCCTGGCCTGCCCGGCCACCTCGGGCGAGACGCCCCTGCCGTCGTCCGCGACGACGATCTCGACAAGGCTGCCGCGCGGCTCTGCCCGGACCTCCAGGTGGCCGGCCGCGGGCTTGCCCGCCCTCACGCGCTCCGCCGGGGGCTCGATGCCGTGGCTCACGGCGTTGCGGAGCAGGTGGGCGAGCGGCTCGTAGAGGCTCTCCAGGATCACCCGGTCGATCTCGGTGTCCGCGCCGGTGACGACAAGCTCGACGTCCTTGCCCGCCGCGCGGGACAGGTCCCGCACGGCGAGCGGCAGGCGGCGGGTGATGACCTCGAGCGGGAGCGTCCGCAGCCCGATCGCGGTGTCCTTGAGCTCGTCAAGCAGCCGGTCGCTGCTGCCGAGGGCGTCGGCGACGTCCTGGGAGGAGCCCGCCTGGAGGCCGAGCCAGTGCGCCAGCCGCCCCCGGTCCTGCATGACCTCTCCGACGACGTCAAGCAGCCGGTCGATCTTCTCGGCCGGGACGCGCAGCAGGCGTTCCGCGGCCGGCCTGGCCTGCCCGGGACTCGCCGCGGGCGCCTTGCGGCCCGGCGCCCTGGGCCCGGGCAGGCCGGGCAGGCCCGCCAGGCCCGGCAGCCCGGGCCCGGCCGACGCTTCCGGCCGGGATTCTGCCGCCGCCGCGGGCCCGTGCCCGGTACCCGGCGCGGTGGCCAGCTCGGACGCGGTGGCCAGCCCGGGCGCCGCAGCCAGCGTCGCCTTGCCGCCAGCGAGATCGTCGATAAGGTCCGCTACGGGCGCCGCTTCCCCGGCGATCAGCTCGCGCAAAGCGGCGGTCGCGCGCAGCAGCGGGGCGGCGAGCTCCGGCCGGAACACGCCGCCGTCCCGCACGCCGGCCAGGACATCCTCGACGGCATGGGCGAGCGCGCGGACGTCGTCCAGGCCGAGCATCCCGGCGGCGCCCTTGATGGTGTGCGCGTTGCGGAACAGGGAGTCGACGTGCTCGGCGCTCGCGTCCCCGGACTCGACGGCAAGCAGCGATGTCTCCATCTGGTCGAGCCGCTCGGCCGACTCGTCGCGGAAGATACCGGTGAGGTCGTCGTCGAGCTCGCTCACTGCGGCGCTCCCTGCAGTGCGTCAAACTGCAGCGCATCAAAGACCCGCGGCACGTCGATGACCCCGATCAGGTCGCCATCGGCCAGCGCGGCGCCCACGAGCAGGCTGGACACCGCCTCCTCGGTCGGCTCACCCAGCTCACCGACCCCGCTGACCTGCTCGACGGCGAAGCCGGCCCGGCGGCCCCCGTCCTCGGCGACGAGCAGCCGGGCGGGCCGCCGCACCTGCCGGATACCGAGCAACAGGGCAAGGTCGACGACCGGCAGGATCTGGCCACGCAGGTTCCGCACGCCGAGCATCTCCGGCCTGGCCCGGGGGACGGCCGCGACCTGGCCGAGCTCGGCGACCTCGATCACGTGCTCGACGGGCATCGCCAAGGCTTCGGAGTGGACCCGCAGCCGCACGTAGACGCTCACGAGCGGCCGACTCCGCCGTCTCCGCGCAGGACGCTCTCCAGCTCGTCCACCAGCGTGTCCAGCCGCTCGGCAGTGCCGGACCACTGCGTCTGCTCGGCCGCGAGCTGATCGGCCGCCTCGCGGATCTGCTGTATGGCGCTGTCCACCTGGTCGGCGGCCGACTTCTGCTGCTGGGTCGCGAGGATCGACTCATCGAGCATGGTCACGGTCGAGGCCATCAGCTCGCCGACCTCACGGGCCTGCAGGGTGCCCTGCTCGGTGGCCATGATTGTCGCGTTCGTCTCATCCTGCACACCGGTGATGATCACGCTGATCGATTCGGTGGAGTGAACGGAGCGCTCCGCGAGCTTGCGCACCTCGGCCGCGACGACGGCGAAGCCCTTGCCTGCGTCTCCGGCCCTCGCTGCCTCGATCGCGGCGTTCAGCGCGAGCAAGTTGGTCTGGCCGGCGATGTCGTTGATCAGCTCAAGGATCTCGCCGATCTTCTGCGCGCGCTCGCCGAGGGACAGGGCGCGCGCGGCGATCGTGTCGACCTTCTCCTGCATGTCGCGCATCGTGTCGCCGGTCCGCTCGGCCGCCTTGGCCATGGCATGCGCGTTGTCGGCGATCGATCCGGCCGTGGTAGCCAGCTGCTCGATCGTCGCGGACGTCTGCGCCACCGCCGAGGACTGCTCGCTCGTGACCGCCGCGGCGCTCTTGGCCGCCGCCCGCAGCTCACCGGTGACCTCGCCGAGGACCGTCGAGGTGGAACGGAGGCGGCCAAGCAGGTCGCTCAGCCGCCCCAGTGCCGCCGTCAGCTCCCGCTGCCGGTCGAAAGCCCGGTTAAGCAGGCGGAGGGCGAACAGAGAGAAGATGATGCCCGCCAGGACGGCAAGGACGGCCGCCGCCAGGCCGATCCCGAGCGCCTGGCTGGCGGCGGAGCTGGCCGCCGCCCGCGACGTCCGGTCGCGCCGGACCTGTGCAGCATCCAGCTTGTCCAGCGGGCCGAGTACGATGTCCTCGGCCGCGCTAAGCCGGGAGGCCGCCCGGACCTCCCGCGCCAACGACGTCCCCGCTGCCCCGCGCACCCGGTCGAACAGCGCCACGAACCGCGCGTTCCCCGCAGCTGCCTGCGCCTGGCGCGGCGCCTCGGCCGCTGACTCGATGACCAGGCTGGCGGCGGTGTCCGCATACTGATTCCGCAGGCTGGCTACTTCTTGCAATATCGATGGTGACGGGCGGAAGAAGTACTCGTGCATCGCCTCGCGCTGGTGCCAGAACGTAGCGGCGAGCCTCGTGGCGAGGATATCGTCGCCGCGCGCTTCGATCGCTGCGCTCGACCTGGCAAGGGCCACCTCGTAGCGCCAGATGGTCACTCCAACGGCGGCCGCGATAACGGCGACAACGGCCACGCTGACCGCCATGATGCGCCGCGCCGAGTCCCCCAGCAGTTTTTCCGACATCGCCTGTGCGCTTCCCGCCCGTCGTGGCAGCTGCCCTTGCGGCGCCGCCCTGAGCAGACATACCCATTGGTTGCGCAGACGTACCAGTTCGCTACTATACGTAGTCACAAGTCGGCGGCCGGCCGCCTCATGTTTGCGGCGCTGCGGGCCTGCCCGGGCTCGCATCGGGCTCCCGGTCAGCTCAGGCCGTCACCGCCGGCTGGCGACGCTGCGCAGCTGGTGCTCGTGCGCGTCGCGCAGCCACTGCTGGGTGCACCGTGGATCGCTGAACGGCTCGCCCGCCGCCAGCAGGTCCAGGTAGCGGTTGTCGGCGTCCAGCCGGCGGCGGAACTCCGCCGCGTCGGCGACGTGCCCGTGGCCGGGGATCATCCACCGCACCCCGGGCACCGCCGCGAGCCGCCGCAGGCCCGTCCGGTAATCCCCGAGCGGATCGCGCGCGGCCGTGTCCAGGAGCGGTATCTCGATGTCGGAGAGCATGTCGCCGGCCACGAGCACGCCGGCAGCGGGGACGAACACTGCGGCGTGCCCTGGCGCGTGCCCATCATGGACGATCACCTGCGCAACCGGGCCGTCCCAGGGCAGGTGCCCGGCGCCGTCCGGCAGCGCGACCAGACGGCCGAAGAGCTCCAGGTCATGCCCGGGCGCGCCCTCCTCCAGCTGGGCGACCAATGCCTCGCGCCCGGACTCGGCGGCCGCCACCGCGGCGGGTGCCGCGTACCGGGGCACGTCGCCGAGGTCGCGGCTCCACAGGACGTGATCCCAGTGCGGGTGGGTCGCGAAGCCAAGCCGCGGCCGCAGCCCCGCGCCGCCGGTGTCCGCGGCCAGCGCGGCGAGGTCGGCGACGGACACGGCCGGGTCGATGAGCAGGCACCCGCCGTCGTCGGCGACCACCGCCGTGCTGGTGGACCCCGGGCAGCCCGCGAGGCCATCAGGAACAGCCCGCGAGGCAAGCTCCCCGGCGGAGCATGGGCCGGCCGGCCCGCCAGCCCTTCCGGCCGGCCCGCTAGCCTTCCGGCTGGCCTGCTATCCCGGCCGACCGGGCGGCTGGTAGACCTGAGCGGCGTTCTTGGCCTTGGCCAGCATCTGGCCTAGCTGGTCCTGGGTGAACAGCTCATGGGTCTCCAGGTGCTTGAAGGCGCCGGTGCTGCCCACCACGACGCTCACCGCGGCCGCGCTGAGCGAGTCGGGGGCATCGGCGATGGCGATCCCGTCGTGCGCCCCGAACATCCAGTAGAGGGAATCGAGCGACCCGCCTACCGAGTCGAGCAGCTGCCGTATCGCCGCGGACCTATCGCCCGGCGCGTCGATCATCCGCGCCCACGTGTCACTGGAATAGCTGAAGAAAATTGCATATTTCGACATATTCTCCCCTCACCCCGTTGGCCCTGACGTAATAGGCTCCCGGACCTATACCCCCTGATCAGCCGGGTAAGCCGCCGTCGCGCGCGGTCGGCCGGGGTGCGCCGGACGGCACTATGCAGGCAAGAGCGGCGACGCTACTCTCCTATCGGTTTAGCCGTTGAGGTCAGGGGAGATTTCGGCCCGCTGTCGCTGTGATGAGCATCTGGGAGGTCGGCATTGCATAGGCAACGGCCATGACGGCCAGCCCAGACCGGGCTCACTCCAGCCCCGGTGAGATGGTGATCAACGTCTCCGGCCTGCGGATGCGATACGGCTCCTTCGAGGCTGTGCGCGGCATAGACCTGCAGGTCAAGCGCGGCGAGGTGGTCGCGTTCCTCGGCCCCAACGGCGCCGGGAAGACCACCACGGTAGAAATACTCGAGGGCTATCGGCTGCGCACCGGGGGCGAGGTCACGGTCCTCGGCCAGGATCCCCGGCAGGCCGGGCCATCGTGGCGGGCCCGCATCGGGGTGGTCCTGCAGGAGTCCGAACCCGAGCATGACCTGACGGCGGCCGAGTGCCTGCAGCTGTATGCGGGCTATTACCCGGCTCCCCGGGACGTCAGGGAAACCCTGGCCCTGGTCGGGCTGTCCGACCGGGCCGGCTCCATCGCCAGCCGGCTCTCCGGCGGCCAGCGCCGCCGGCTGGATGTGGCGCTGGCCCTGATCGGGAACCCGGAGCTGCTGTTCCTCGACGAGCCCACCACCGGCTTTGACCCGTCGGCCCGGCGGGCCGCCTGGGACATGATCTCCGGGCTCCGCGCGCTGGGCGTGACGGTCTTCCTCACGACGCATTACATGGACGAGGCCGAGCACCTCGCCGACCGCGTGGCGGTGATCGCGCAAGGCCGGATCGTGGCGGAAGGCACGCCGGCCACGCTGGCCGGGCGCGAGCGCGCGGCCGCCGAGATCCGCTTCAGCCTGCCGCCGGGCGCCGGCTCCGACGAGTTGCCCGAGCCGGTGCGCAGTGCCCTGGCGGGCACGGACGGGCGCCGGGTGCTGGCGCGCGCCACCTCGCCCGTCTCGGTCCTCGGGCCGCTGATCCGGTGGGCCGAGGCCAGGGGCGCCGACCTGGCCGACCTCGACGTGCGGCGGCCCAGCCTCGAGGACATCTACCTGTCGCTGACCGAGGCAGCAAAGGACGGCAGCCGATGACCGCGGTTTCCGGCCCGGTGCGCGGCGCGCGGAGATCCGGCGCCGGCCTGGTGGCGCGCCTTGCGCTGCATCAGTTCCGCTACGACCTGCGCGCGTTCTTCCGCAACCGCCAATCCCGCTTCTTCACGCTGATCCTGCCGGTCCTGTTCCTTGTCATCTTCGCGAACGTGTTCGGCGGCGGCAACACGGTCCAGGTCACCGGCGGGCGCATCAACACGTCGGTGTACTACGTCCCTGGCATCATCACGCTCGGGATCATCGCAGCCGCGTTCGTGAACCTGGTGATCTCGGTGACCGCGCAGCGCGAGACCGGGGCACTGAAACGGCGGCGGGCAACGCCGGTGCCTGCCGCCGCCATCATCGCGGGGCGGGCGCTGACCGCCGTCGTCGTCGCGCTCGCCATCACAGCAGTCCTGCTGGTCATCGGCTGGTTGTTCGTCAATGCGACCGTCCCAGGACGTACCGCACCAGCGCTGGTAGTTACCGTTATCCTCGGTGCGATCTCGTTCTGCTGCCTCGGCTTCGCCCTTGCCTCGATGATCCGCGACCAGGATGCCGCCCAGCCCATCACGCAGGCGTCGATGCTGCCGCTTTACTTCATCTCGGGCGTGTTCGTGGCCGTCTCGGCGCTGCCGCACTGGCTGGTCGACGTGGCGGACGTCTTCCCTGTCCGGCACCTGGCCGCGGCGCTGCTGACCGCCTACAACCCGCACACCACGGGGGCCGGCTTTGCCTGGGCGGACCTGCTCATCGTCGCGGCGTGGGGCCTGGGCGGCCTGGTCATCGCCCTCTGGCGATTCAGCTGGGTGCCGCTCAGCCGCTGAGCGCGGAAAGTCTGATTCGGGCAAGGAGGGTGCCATGTCGGCAGAGGTAGAGACCAGGACCGGGCAGTGCGCGACGCACGGGACCGTCGAGGCGACCAGGGAGATTCCCCAGATGGGGTTCCCGTTCATCGTGCTCGGCGCACTCCGCGCCATCGCCAGGCGGCGGCCGTTCCGGTGCCCGGAATGCCGCGAGCCGGTGACGGGCTAGCCTTTCCTCACTCAGCCCGCAGCAGCTGCGCCGGATGCGACCGCGCGGCCAGCAGCGCGGGGACGAAGGCGAGCAGGTTCGCCGCGGCGAGCACCCCGGCGGCGAGCGCGGCCAGCGGCAGGGCCTGCACCACCGGCAGCGGCACCACGCCGAAGTTCGTCGCGAACACCCGCCAGATGACCTTGCCTGTCGCGATTCCCAGCGGCACCCCGGCGGCGATCCCCACCAGGGCTACCGCAGTGGCCTGCCAGCTGACCACTGCCGCGACCTGATACCGGACGAACCCGAGCACCTTCAGCAGGCCGGCCTCGGTGCGCCGGCGGGCCACGCTGACCAGCAGCAGGTGAACCATCGTCGCCGCGCCGAAGAGCGAAA
>WNGG01004994.1_pt1 | contig 14826 bp, 15 predicted proteins | sample 5400661 | NCBI WGS metagenome assembly WNGG01 (sample SAMN13153372, study PRJNA577476) | soil metagenome | isolation source: 100 cm soil or saprolite under Garry oak tree replicate 1 | place: USA:California | collected 2016-06-15
GATACCCTGGCGCGCGACGACGGCCACGGCCGCAACCAGCGCCGCGACATCACCCTCATCGCGCCGGACTTTGCCAGCTTTTCCGCGCACGGCAGGGTCATCGCGTCGGCCACGTTCAACCAGCGCCTAGCGGTCCTCTCCAGCTTCTACACCTACGCCAAAGCACACGACTTCCTGGACTACAACCCCGTTGATGCCATCGACCGCCAGAAAGTGCAGCTACCAAGCTCAGAGCTGAGGGAAGCCAGCGTGGAGCCTGTCGGCTCCCCTGGCGGTAATTCTGCACTGCTGCTCCGATACTACCTCCAAACGCCAGAATCGCGCACGCAACGACAAGCACATCGCCTGCAAAGTGAGCAAACCCTCCGTTTGGACCCTTTGGATTGGCCAGGCTTTCAATCACATAGGGCTGTGTGCAGATCAGGTAGAGGTTATACCCACCCAGCAGGGTACTCACCAACGGTGCCCAGCGGAAGCTGGTTGCGAGGATCACTGCGATTGCCAGCCAACACACCGTCGTGATGACGATGTCCCGACTCGGGGAACCGCTGGCGATTGTGAGTGCTATTGTACCGCCAAGACTTCCAGGCCCTCCCACAACGGATGCCCAGAAGGCGATCTTCCCAAAGACAGAGAGGGGTTGACGAGTAAACAGGTGTGTCTGTGTTGCTTCTACGTTTGTTGCTGGTTCTTTTTCCTTTGTTGTTTCTGTGCTCATGGCTATTTCCTTTTCCTTTCTACTGTGCATTTGCACTATCGGAAGATGACCACCAGATTCATGCTTTTTCACGCTTCAGCACCTGGTCTTCGACGAACCGGCTGGCCTGGCTACAACAGTTCACATGGAGCTTTTATTCGTTCGACTCGGGCACGCTATCCGACTCCGACAACATCGTGAGGAGAAGAGGCACAAGTGCGGCCCAGTCGCGAAAGTAGCGCACGTCCCCGTTGGATAACAATTGCACTTTGCCCCGCCACTCGGTCTGATCAGTCCCGATCTCTTCTTCCCACACGCGTACTGTGAACAGATGGGAACGAGGACGCGGCACCCTCTCTGGGGGAGAGGTAATAGGTTTATCCATGGCGCATACACTCCTTCTTGTATCTCTCCTGCAGAGCAACCACGTGTTCTGCAGGGATGATAACGTTGTTGTTCATCTTGATGAGAGTGTAGAACATTCACCGTTGCTGAATCGTTGCTTCCAGGCGTTCCTTGATGAATGTACGAGAGAGAGGAGCGTTCCCTTGACCTTACCAGCGCAACCCCCTGACAGACCATCCCCGTTCCGTTGACATCATCACAACTCGCATGATAAGATTTTGCATGGCACAATGGGCTGGCCCACTGCCATGCATTTCCTGGAAACTATCCATCATCGATCACCCATCGCCGTGTGATCTGGTTAACGTGTGGTCGAAGCTGCCCCGCAATGTATTAAATGGCTCGTCGAGGGCCAGATGTGAGTGTGTACAATTAATGAATCGTGAGTATCATCGTTGGCATAGCCCTTCCCTGGAGCGAGACATGGAATTGTTGGTATTCGGCCATGCAGGCGCTCGCGTTCTGGCCTTCCCAACTTCAATGGGCCGTTTCTTTCAGTGGGAAGATACGGGTATGGTCGCTACTCTTGGTCAGCAGCTGGAACAGGGCCAGCTTCAGCTATTCTGTGTAGATAGTGTTGATGGCGAGAGCTGGTACGCTAAAGGCCGCCCCCCGGGTGAACGGGCATGGCGACATGTGCAGTACGATCAGTATCTTCTGAACGAAGTCCTGCCCTTCACTACCCGGCAGAACTCCAATCCCTTCCTGATCACTGCTGGGGCGAGCTTCGGAGCTTACCATGCCGTCAATTTCGCCTTCCGCTATCCCCAGTTGGTCGACCGGACTATCGGGTTGAGTGGGCTTTACGATATCAAGCGTTTCACGGGTGGGTACTCAGACGACAATGTCTATTTCAATAACCCCTGCGACTTCATGAGGAACGAGCATGATCCAGCACGCCTGGAAATGCTTCGGCACATTGACATTATCCTGGCCATCGGTCGCGACGACGGAGCGTGCGCTAATAATGAGTACCTATCAGGCATCCTCTGGAGCAAGGATATCTGGCATGCCTTACGCATCTGGGATGGCTGGGCACACGATTGGCCATGGTGGCAACAGATGATCCGCATGTATATCAGTGGTCACGATTGACGGGACGGAGAATAGCCATGACTTTGAAGGTTGGCCTGATTGTCGGGCGGGAATGGTCCTTTCCTCCTGCCTTCATTGAAGAAGTTAACCGCCGCAACGAAGGCGTTACTGCCGAGTTAGTCAAGTTGGGCGGCACACGCATGGACGAACCCAGCCCCTACGCGGTCATTATTGACCGTATCTCGCACGAGGTCCCGTATTATCGGCTCTATCTCAAGTATGCTGTGCTGCAGGGTGTGACAGTGGTCAATAATCCTTTCATGTGGACTGCGGATGATAAGTTCTTTGAGGCAGCCCTGGCCACAAAACTGGGTGTCGCCAGTCCAAAGACTATAGTTCTGCCTAACAGAGAGTATGTCGCCGGGATCGTCCACACCGAGAGCCTGCGTAACCTGGTCTACCCGCTGGATTGGCAGGGGATCATTGACTATGTCGGTCTACCCTGTGTGCTGAAAGATGCCCTGGGAGGTGGTTGGAAGGATGTATTCATCTGCCATTCCCTGGAAGAGCTGCTGCATTACTATGACCACTTTGGCCTGCGAACGACGATTGTTCAGGAATTTATCGAGTGGCAACAGTACGTTCGCTGCATCTGCCTGGGGCAAGAGGAAGTTCTGCCGATCAAATATGACCCGCGTGAGCGCAAATATTATGTGGAGCATGAGCATCTCAGCCCTGAGCTCGGCCGCCGTGTTGTAGATGATACTCTGAAGCTCGTGCGTGCATTAGGGTATGATATGGATTCCCTGGAATGGGCCATTCGTGATGGTGTCCCTTACGCCATCGACTTCATGAACCCGGCCCCTGACATGGACATCTATTCGTTGACCCCATTTTACTTCGATTGGGTGGTGAAGCATATGGCTGATATGGCGATCCGGTTAGCGAAGCAACCACGCCCACAACGACATGATTTGCGCTGGGATGGCTTTCTAGCTGCAAACCGCGACCTGGCTGAGGAACGCTCAGCCCCGGATGATGCCGCAGCTACTGCCTGATCTGGGGGCGGGATAATGCATATTGACAAACTACTGTGGCCAGACCGTAGGGGCCGATTTATCGCCGCCCACCGCCGATTGATCGGCTAGTGGGTATCCGGTTATTTTGTCAATATGCATAATCGGGCCCCTACGGCCTATTTTTTCTGGAGGTGCACTATGTCTCTGCGAGAAGCTATTGGAACCTATCACGATCTCCTGACCGATGAGTTGGCACAGGCATCCCAGGCTCAACTTGAGAACCAACAACGGAGACGCAGACTGTTCTTCGGTCAAAGGCCATTGTGTACCGTGCTGCGACCACGCTTCATGACACCTGAGCAGTATCGCTTCCTCCAGTCGCGAGTGCGGGTCTTGATGCATGCCTTCGACAAAGCATATCAGGCTGCTATGGCGGATGCGACCTTCCGCTCCCAATTCGGCCTGTTTGACTGGGAAGAGGAACTCGTGCAGCACACCCCCGGTTTCCAGAGTCCTAGCCAGACCTCGCGTGTGGATACGTTTTTCGTCACTGAGCGCGGCGGGTTGCGCTTGACGGAGTACAATGCTGAAACACCGGCAGGCGCAGCTTACAACGATGTGCTCACAGAGGTATTCTATGGGCTGCCTGTGATGCGAGAGTTCCTGCGTCACTATGAGGTCCGCCCGTTGTTGGCCCGCCAGGGCATCCTCCATGCGCTGCTGGATGCCTACCAGCAGTGGGCTGGTGGACGCCGCGAAGCACCACGTATCGCCATCCTTGACTGGCGCGAGGTGCCCAGCTACAGTGAATTCGTACTGTTCGCTGAGTACTTCAAATCGCAGGGACTGGAGTGTATCATCACCGATCCACGCGAGGTGGAGTATCACGATGGCCGCCTTGTTGCTGGTGATTTCCCGATTAATCTGATCTATAAGCGCGTGCTCATCAATGAACTGATCGAACGCGGTGGAATGGATCAACCTGTCGTGCGTGCGGTACGCGATGGGGCAGTATGCATGGTCAACCCGTTCCGCTGCAAAATCTTGCATAAAAAGGCCAGCCTGGGCGTCTTGTGCGACGAGCGCAATGCCAGCCTCTTCACTGCCCAGGAGCAGGAGGCCATCGATGCCCATATCCCCTGGACGTGTCGCGTCGAGTACCGTCATGCTCGCTATCGCGGTCAAACAATTGACTTGATTCCTTTCATGCTTGAGCATCGTGAGAACCTCGTCCTCAAACCAAACGATGAGTACGGTGGCAAAGGAATCGTCCTGGGTTGGGAGACGGACTCCACTGCCTGGGAACAGGCAATCCAGACTGCTTTGACCGAATCGTACATTGTACAAGAGCGGGTGGCCGTCCCCAGCGAACCCTTTCCTGGCATATTTGATGGCCGACTTCAATTGATCGATCGGATGCTGGATAGCAACCCATTCGTCTTCTACGGTGACTATGTGGATGGTTGCCTTTCGCGCCTCTCAACTGAATCACTGTTGAATGTCACAGCGGGAGCAGGTTCGACCGTAGCGACGTTTGTGGTAGAAAAACGCTCATGAGGAGAGAGGAGATATACCCATGAAACCCCCATCGCTCACCATCGGCATCGAGGAAGAGTATCAAATTATCGACCCGCAGACGCGGGAATTGCGCTCCTATATCACGCAGATTCTGGAGGAGGGTCGGCTGATCTTGCGCGAGCAGGTCAAGCCCGAACTGCACCAAGCCATGGTCGAGGTCGGTAGCACAGTCTGCCAGACACCGGCACAGCTTAGAGATGAGCTAATACGCCTGAGGCGCTCGATCATGGAGCTGGCAGCGAAGAACGGTCTGAAGATTGCTGCTGCTGGTACGCATCCCTTTTCCTCCTGGCTGACACAGGAGATCACTCCAATGGAGCGCTACGCAGGTGTGAAGCAGGATATGCAGGAACTGGCTCAGCGTCTGTTGATCTTCGGCACCCATGTGCATGTCGGCATTGAGGACCGGGAGTTTCTGATCGACGCCATGAACGTTGTCCGCTACTTGCTACCTCACATGTTGTGCCTGTCCAGCAGTTCGCCCTTCTGGATGGGGCGCAACACGGGCCTGAAGTCCTACCGCAGCATTATCTTCCGCAACTTCCCTCGGAGTGGCATCCCACGCACATTCCAGTCTTGGGCAGATTTCTCTTACCTGGTGGATACAATGGTTCAGACGAATTCAATCCCTGATGGGAGCAAAATCTGGTGGGATGTCCGCCCGAACTGGTCGTATCCTACGCTGGAATTTCGTGTCTGCGATGTCTGCACCCGCGTGGATGAAGCTGTGTGCATGGCAGCCATCTTCCAGGCCATTGTGGCGAAGCTCTGGAAGCTGCGACGCGATAACCTGACCTTCCGTGTCTATCCTGCTGACTTGATTGAGGAGAACAAGTGGCGTGCTGTACGCTACGGCCTGGACGGAAAGTTGATCGACTTTGGCAAACAGCAGGAACTACCGGCCCGCGACCTGATCCGCGAGTTGATCGAGTGGTTTATCGGTGATGTCATTGATGAACTGGGCAGCCGTCAGGAGGTGGAGTACGCTTACCGCATCCTGGAGGAGGGTTCCAGTGCCGACCGCCAGCTGGCTACCTATCAGAGGACAGGAGACCTGAAGGCGGTGGTCGATCAGTTGATCCAGGAGACAAGCGAAGGGGTCATGGCCTGAGCCATATATTGAGAGGACATTTTCTGTGGACCCAGCCATTAAAAAACAGGTACTACGTAACTTTACCTACGGACTCTACGCCGTCTCCTGTACAGATGGGAACGAAGTCAACATCTTCACTGCCAACTGGCTTACCCAGGTGTCATTCGATCCGCCTTTGCTCGCAGTTTCCGTCGAGAACGTATCGAAGTCGCTGCCGATGATTCTGCGTAGCCGCGTCTTTACCGTCAACGTCCTGCGTTCAGGTCAGCGTGAACTGGCAGGTAAATTGGGCAAGTCGGCTCTGAAGGTTCCCGATAAGCTGGCTGGTATTGGCTATGAGATTGGAGCTAATGGCTGCCCTATTCTGCATGATGCGCTGGCCTGGGTCGCTTGTGAAGTGCGCCACACAGTGGAGGCAGGTGACTCAACACTGATTGTGGCTGAAGTCGTGGATACTGGTATGTCGGGCGAAGGGGCCGCACTGACGATGGCTGAAGCTGGTTTTCGCCATGCTGGCTAACACTGGAAGGTGGAGAGGGGAGCGTATGTTGAGCGAGGAACTCCCCGCTCCGAACGCTACGTTGGCTCCACTGCGTTCCGCTCAACATACGCTCCCCTCCCCAGCCAACAGTGCGATGCGTGGTGGGCGGGAGCTTCATCCTGAAGGATTCTGAGTTAAGATATCTTTCGGTACCGTACCCTTGTCTTTTTCTTAACTCTTCGGTATACTTACAGCAACTCCTATCGGTACTGCTAGAGGATAAACTCATGTCAGATGAAACTCCCTCCTTTACCAATGAACAAGCGCACCTGCAGTTGGTAGCCGCTTTACGCGAGAGCGAGATTCTGCGGGAACTGGCAAAACTGCTGGCATCCTCACTTGATCTCAATCACATTTTACAGGTGCTTGTAAAACGTACCACTGATGTGTGTGGAGTTCAGCGTTGTTCCGTCTGGCTGCTAGAAAATAGCCATCGTGCTTTCATCCCTGCCACTTATTACCTGATCTCGCATAATCTAAGTAGCCAGCATGTTCAGGCCGCTGACTCGATATGGTATCGTAGCTCACTGTCACTCGACGATCCGGTACTGCATCGGCTTCTGGAAAAAGGGACCATTATTCTGGATGATCTGGGGACTGAACCAACTTTGCGTATCGTCGCGGAGAAGTTCCTTGTGCGTTCTGTGATGCTCGTCGCCCTTGTGCGCGAAGGCAGGCCTGTGGGTATGCTATCACTGGATGATCCAGGGGAGTCTCGCACATTTTCGTTGGAGCAACAGCAACTGGTACGTGCTATTGGGCAACAAGCAGCCATTGCTATCGATAATGCTAGGCTCTATCAACAGGCACAGGAGGAACGAAAACGGGCTGATCGACTTATTGAGCGTGCCAGGGCTATTTACGAGGTTGCCATGGCCGTCAACTCGGAGAAAGACCTCTCCGAAGTACTTGAGATTGCTGCACGTCACCTGGTGAACGGTCTGGATGCTGATGGAGGAGCGATTGCCCTTTTGGATGGGGAGACACTGCGGCTGGTCGCAAGCATTAACAAACTACAGGCGCAGCAGAACTTGCTCAGTGCGCCAACTGCACAAACTACTGTGTCCCTGGCAGACTTGCCCAACTGCCTTCAGGCAGCCACTGACAGTGCGCCTCTGTTTGTCACTGCAGCGCAGGTTGAAGGTGCTGAAAAGCTCTGGTACCACACGCTTGGGCTGGACAATGTACTGATTGTTCCACTGATGGAAGCCACAAAGGGAGGGCCTTCTCACACCTCTCATTGTGCGGGTTTTGCTTTTGTGCACTATCACAATCCTGACCATCATCCGTCCAGGGGACAACGTGCCTTCGCCCAGGATATCGCTGCTCAGTGTGCACTGGCTATCGAAAAGGCCCGTTTATTAGCTGAAGCTCGGCAGGCTGCTGCTCTGGCAACCGAGCGAGCTAATACGCTTAATGCTGTCTTCCACGCGATGACAGAAGGGATTACAGTGCTGAGCCAGGATGGGCGGGTTCTGCTGCATAATAGTGCTGCAGCACATTTCCTGGGCAAGGCCCTGAACTCGCAAGACCGACTAAAAGATTTTCTGCAACGTCAATCGGCCCACACGCTTGATGGACAACCAATTACAGCTGAATACTCCCCTCTTGTTCGTGCTCTCCATGGAGAACCAATTCGTGGGGAGCGATTTGTCACCAAACGGGTCGATGGAGCGGAACGTATACTTGAGTTAAATATCGCTCCTGTGCATGATGCGAGCGAAAGGCAGATTGGCGTTGTCAGCGCATTTCGTGATATCACTGAACAAATGCGTATCGAGCAGTATATTCGGCGGGCGCTGGAGACAATGCTGCATGTAGCCGAGGCGGTATCCGGTATCACCGACATTCAGGATATTTTACGTAGCGTTCTCACAATGGCATTGACAGCGCTTAGTTGTGACCGTGGCCTGGTACAACTCTATGATGAGAAGGAAGCTACCTTTACACCTCTGCTCTCTGTTGGCTTTGATGCGTTAGAGGAAGAGCAATGGATTACCGAACAAAAGCAATGGTTTCCTCCTGAGACGGATGCGTCTAGCCGCTTCCATGCTGATTTGATACAGGGTCATGCCACGCTTATTCATATAGAGCAATATTTGCATTTACCTGACTTGCTCAACCGTACAGAAGTCCTCGTTGCCCCCATCACTCATAGAGATCATCTTTTAGGACTCTTGATGCTAGATCGTTCGCCGATAACCGGTTCAGATATCGCTACTTCAGAGCCACGTCCTGAGTTCACCAGCTGGGATATGGCGGTCATCGAAGGTATTGCCCAGCTTGCAGGGTTGGCTATTGAACAAATTCACTGGCAGCAGGAGGCTATCAATGCCCGTGCCAGTGAAACGGCGATGCGCGAAGCAAACATGCTTAAAGATCAATTTCTGGCCATCACCGCTCATGAATTCCGCACACCACTTACGATCATTCTCGCCCACAGCCAGATTATCTTGCGCTCTCTGCGCAAAACAACCGACCAGGAAAAGAATGGAAGTTCGCAACTGCCCCACCTGGGCGAGACTCTTTCTGTCATTGAGGAACAGACGCGCCAATTGACCAACATTGTCAACACCTTCCTTGAGGTGACACAGATCAATAGTGGGCAGCTTCAGCTCAAGCTGGAAGAGGTTGACCTTGCCGAGATAGCAAAGCAAGTGGTGACGAATTATAGCGCAGCTTCTGCAGATCACGAGATCAGTTGCATCGTTGAACCCTCTGAGCATTCCTACCTGGTGAAGGGTGATAATGCACGCCTGCTCCAGATCATTACCAACCTGGTACAGAATGCGATAAAATATAGTCCGCTCGGAGGTCCCGTAACGGTGTCATTGCGGCGGCGCAAAGCCCTCGAAGGGAATGCGAACATTGAAGTCTGTGTAGAGGATAATGGAATTGGTATTCCCAAAGAGGCACAGCCGCGGCTCTTCGAGCGCTTCTACCGTGCGCCCAATGCTCAGGATATGAAGGCGAAAGGTATTGGGCTTGGCCTCTATCTCGTTGCGGAACTCCTCCACATGCACGGGGGGGCTATCCGTGTAGAGAGTAGTGGCGTCTTCGGAGAAGGAAGTCGCTTTATCTTTACGTTGCCTATGTTAGAAAGAGAAACTATCGCTCGTGTTTGAACTCCAGGAACTTCGGAATTGGCTGCTTAGACTTACCCAGGAAATAATGGCTCGTGAGGGAAGTGAGGATGCGGCCCACGACTACGATCATATTGTGCGTGTCATGGCAGTGGCGGATACCATTCAGGCGCATGAAGGCGGAGATCTGCCAACGATCTGGGCAGCAGTTGCCCTGCATGATATCGGGCAGGAGCGGGAACGCCGCTTTGGAGGAGATCATGCTCTAATCAGTGCCGAAATGGCGGCAGAGCTGCTTGCCAGCACCCGATTTCCTCAGCAATCCATCCCAGGGGTGCAACAGGCGATTCGAGAACATCGTATGACCGGAGGAACGATACCACAATCGTTGGAAGGTCGCATTCTCTATGATGCGGATAAGATTGATAGTCTTGGAGCAATCGGCATTGGCCGCCTGTATTGCATTACAGGCCGTTACAACCAGAAGGTGTATTCACCTGTCCCCGGCGATGTCACGGAGCCAGTTGATCCACTCGTGGTGCGCAGTTTGCGCCGCCGCCCAGATTACTCTCCGAGCATTGAATTTCAACTGCTTTTCGGCAATTTACCCGACCGTATGACCACAAACGCCGGGCGTGAATTGGCCCGTGAGCGGTACGACTACATGCAAGAGTTCTTCAAACGTCTGCAGCTCGAGGTGGAAGGGAAGCTTTAAGACATATCACCCGCGAGAATAACGTAATTAAACGGAGTTTTTACCTTCGCGGGTGCACTCAGATGCACAGTGAAGCCTACTTGTGGTTGCAGCGACACATATTGTACAACCACAGGGCCAGGATCCCCTGCCAGCATCACTGCAACTACGCTTGACGAGGTGATGTGCGAGTTGGCAACTGCCACGTCACCCTGTCCGCTCTCAAACATACCTGAACCTGACGGGAAGCCACGTACAACAGCAATCTGCCCCTGAGATGAACCAGATACTGCTGCTACGGGGAGCCTCGTTCCGGCTATTTGCGTATTCGTCGATGCGAGTGTTTCAGTCTGAACTACTTCTGTCCAGGCCTGTCTCTCTGGCCTGTCTGGTTTAGGAACAGCTTTTAGCCTTACTCTGGTTGTCCGCCCAGCCAGTCGCTTCTGGCCGTTTGTAGTCTCTGCAGCGACGGAGGGTTGTGTGGAGGGTATGGCAGCGGCTCCTCCCGGCTGAACAGGTGATAAGTTGTGCGTACCAGGTCTATCCAGAGTGAATGGTGAACCTGCTCCACCGGTTTGAAATGCAGAGCCGATTCCTCCTAAAGATGAGGTGATGCGCTGGGCGATGCGTGCCAGTACGTTTGCATTCTGGGCTCCTGTGCCTGATTCTCCATCTACGGGTGTTGTAGGGGAAGTAAGATGTGTGTAGTTTTGTTTCACTGGTATCAGTGATGCGTCCGGGCGTACTGCAGGCATTGGTTTGGATTGGAGACTTAAGCGAGGGGAAATAATGGCTTTCCTCCCCGATACAGATGCCTGAGCAGAGCTATCCTCCTCTTCCTCCGGCTCGAGATCCTCCCAGGAGGGTTCCTCGGCAAGAGTCGCCTCGACCGAGGCAGAAAGATCTAACCGACTTTGCGCAAGACGGGAACGCCATTGCCACCGCTTCTGTCCATCAGATTCATCAATCTGGGCCATCTTCAGTACTCTCCGTTCAACCGTTTTAACATACAAATGCTTACCTCTCAGATTTGTGGCACAAGGTGAAACACCTGGAGGCAGTATAGCATATTTGCTTCTGGGACACAGTGGAACTAGCACATTTGGTTAAGTTTGGGGTTGATGTGGGCAACAAACCCGGACAAGATGGGAATATTTGATAGGGGTGTGTCTAAGCCCTTGAAAGTCTTATGAGAAACCGCTACAATGGAGCCCTGATCGATTAATCTATTTCGCATTAGAAAAGGTACATATACTGATGCTCTCGAACGATCAGGGGGAACTGTCAGTAATATTTCTTGCGATGTATTTAAGGAAGGGTTCATGAAACTCAACGGTTCACACAAGTTCAAAGCTTCTGGCCAGCAAGTCTACAACGCTATTCTTAATCCCTCAGTTCTCAAGTCCTGTATTCCTGGCTGCGAGTCGATCGAATATGCCGATCCTGACCGCCTGAATGCTCTCATCACTACTCCTCTCCCAGGCCTGAGGGGACCATTCGCCGCTGTTATCCAGATCGCGCAGCGCCAGGAACCGAACCACCTCGTTCTCGAGGTGCACCGTAAGGGGGCAGGTGGTTCAATCGATGCCTCAAGCAATATCGACATTGCCGATGAGCCAGGTGGAGCAGTGCTCACCTACGATGCAGCTGCCGACCTTGGTGGCCCAATCGCGATTGCTAACAATCCTATTGGGAGAGGTATCACCAACAACGCTCTGAAGAACTTCTTCGATAACCTCGATAAGTCTATCGTCTAGATTTATAAGGTTCTGATTAACGGTGCTGGCTGCAGCCAGCACCATTAATCAGAACCTTATAAATCTATGCGGATGATGGCACAGACTATCTTTTCACCTGGGGGCACGAGAGCGCCATCTCGCTCAACCAGCCACGGCTCCACTAATCTCCGCAATTCGCTGCGTGTTTGAGCATCACCAGGCAGAATAAGTTGCTCTAACAACTCTTCTACAGCTACATCAACTGAGGGATAGCGCATGCTTGGTGGGAGTGTCACGGTTTCCACATTCGCATAAATCCCCATCTCGAACAGCACATCCAGCACATGAATGTAAGCCGGGGTGAAGTGGCGCTCTTCTCCATGAAAGTGTCGCCAGAGGTGAGCAGTTGCAGCATCGATGGGAGTGGCACGCACATACAGATAGCAGGAACGGCGTGTAGCTGCCTGCAGTTTTGCCAGGAAAGGCTCTATATCCCTGATGGGGTAGACGACATGGCTGCAGATGACAATATCAGCCGAGAGATCACCGGGGGCATCCTGCCAGTTAGTCTGTAGACACTCGACGTTGGTGAGTTCCCGCTCGTGCAGGTCCTGGCGGAGATAGTCCAGCATACGAGCATTTGGTTCAACGGCGGTGACATGTTGTACCAATGGGGCAAGTGCCAGTGTAAATCGCCCTGTCCCTGCACCAACATCCAGCACGGTCGTTTCGGGGGTAACATTCTGACGCACGTGAAGAAAGAAAGGGTCATTGGCAGCGCTATTTTTTGTGACACGATGGAAGCCGTGCGCACGCCGATCCCAGAAATCTACTGAGGTGCGTCCCAGTCGCCCATAGGCGGCATCCATCTGCTGTGCCCTTGCATCGATGATGGCTTGCCAGCGTTCAACAGCTGTCTGCATCAGGCGCTATCCACCAGCCGAATCTGGTGCCTGCAGCTGGGTTTTGAGGCAATCAAAGAATTGGTTAGTAAGTTTTTCCGCTGTGCCAGTAAGGAGCCGCGCTCCAACACTTGCGATGGTCCCACTCACGACCACGCTGGCCCTCCAATCCATACGTGTTTGACTGCCGTCAAGAGCCGTGAGGCGCATATCCCCGGTCGCATCAACAGCACTTCCGGGTGCTTTCCCTCTGCCTTTCACAACCATGTGGTCTGGCTCATGCTTCTCTGGTCGCGTGACATCCATGGTGAATTTGGCCTTCACCGCTCCAACTCCAACAGCCATTACGGCTTTCCAGTGTTCTTCTCCCAACTCTTCCAGAGTCTGAAAACCAGGCGCGCAGCCTGCTACCTTATTCACATCCATAAGGAATGCCCATACCTTCTCGATGGGGACAGCGATGGTTTGAGTGCCGGAAAATTCCATACCTGTGTTTACCTTTCCTGCCGTACTAGATATTCTTGGGGATTGTTTTCAAACAGCCGCTTGCAGGCAGGGCAGCAGAAATAAAAGTCCAGGCCTTCGTAGCTGCTCTTATGCCGGGCACTGACTATTTCTACTATCATACCACAGACAGGATCGGTAGCGGTCTCAGAAACCGTTGGAGGGCTTTCGAGTTGCTGCGATTCAGAGGATGTACTACCCTGTCCTTTGGTCGTCGGCCCCCGTCGTCGTACCTGCACGAGTTCTGCCAGGATGCTGGCCGCGATTTCTTCTGCAGTGACCGCACCGATATCCAGTCCGGCGGGAGCCTTGAGACGACTAATCTGCTGATCTGTCAGACCAGATGCACGCAGGTAAGCACGGCAAGCGTCGGCACGTTTGCGGCTCCCCACCATCCCTACATAATTGGCCGGGCTGCGCAATGCCTGTTCCAGCACATCTTCGTCGTACTGCCCATGAGTGGCGACGAGAATAGATGTGCGTTCATTGATCTGTACCTGGCTCAGATCCGCCTGGTCAATCTGGGTCACGGCAAAGTCCAGAGCTGAGGCTAAGCGACCCAGGGTAACAGCGACTGGTGAGTTTCCTACCAGCAGGAGTTGTGGTGCGGGAAAATGTGGTTCCATATAGATATCCAGCACTCCTCCACTGGTACAGGTCATAGGGAAGACCCGTACATCATTGCGAGTAATTCCAATATCGGGCGCTCCCAGGCGCAGCAGATATGGATCGCTGCCCTCCCGCAAAACACGCAGAGCCTCGCGTAATACTACGGGTTGCGCACAACTCCCGCCAATCCATCCCGTCACCTGTCCATTGGCCTGGATGATTGCCTGAGCCCCCGGCTTTGCCGAGGTAGGCCGTTCGCACCAGACGACGGTTGCCACTACAAATGGTTCCCCAGCATGCGTCAGCTGGTATGCAAGACCGAGTAGAGAATGAGACATGGTATCCTCAAGAGACAAGGTAGGAATGCAATTTCTTGCACTCCTACCTCATCGCATCAGTCAGTAGCCAACCCCTTTTCTTTGAGAATCTTCCACACTTTCCACGGCGTAATCGGAATATCGATATGCCGCACACCGACATGGGCCAGGGAATCAACGACGGCGTTGGCAATCGCCTGAGGGGCACCGACAGTTGCAGACTCACCGACCCCTTTTGCACCGATGGGATGATGTGGTGATGGTGTAACAGTCTGGTCCGTTTCCCAGCGCGGCGTCTCCATCGACGTTGGGATCAGGTAGTCCTGGAAGTTGCTGCCCAGGACATTGCCATTCTCGTCATAGGACAACTCCTCGTACATTGCTGGTGCAAGTCCCTGCGTCAGCCCCCCATGAATCTGACCCTCGACCACCATCGGGTTGATCCTCGTGCCACAGTCATCCACCGCCATAAAGCGGCGGATGTGCACCTCTCCCGTCCCACGGTCGATATCCACAACGCAGATATAGCTGCCGAAGGGATAGGTCAGGTTGGGCGGATCGTAGTAGTTTACCGCTTCCAGGCCTGGTTCCAGGTATGGTGGGCAATTAGTGTAGGCGGCAAAAGCCAGTT
>WNGG01004995.1_pt1 | contig 14825 bp, 14 predicted proteins | sample 5400661 | NCBI WGS metagenome assembly WNGG01 (sample SAMN13153372, study PRJNA577476) | soil metagenome | isolation source: 100 cm soil or saprolite under Garry oak tree replicate 1 | place: USA:California | collected 2016-06-15
CAGGGGATCTTGAATCCTCCGCCTCTGTGGGACGATGGTGAGAAGCGACCTGCCTACTTGATTACCGCCAATGCCTTGGTCTGGCGAGAAGCCTTCACCCGACTTAGGGGATTTGATGAGCGGTTTCCATCGGCTGGCGGGGAAGATATTGACCTGGGACTACGCCTCTGGTCAGTTGGTCCACTGGCGTATGCACCTGCAGCTCAAGCCTTCCATGTATTTGAGCCGCACTTGCTCGCGTTTATTCGCCGTTTTATCCGTTATGGACGTGGCAATCGCTTGCTTGCAGCACGATATCAGGCTGATCTGGCACCTCGCTTATTTACTCCACACCAGTGCTCTCTCTTGAATCGATTCCTGGCTGGTGTCCAATGGCTCGCTCTTTGGTGGGGATATCATACAGCGAAACCTGCTCGGTGCTGGTCTCTGCCATCATCCCCACCCGCTTGGTCAACAACGTTTCCTGAGAATTCCTCAGATCTCTCTACCTCTGTCTACAAACAGGGGTAACCCCACTGAATATGTTGCAAACAATACTGCACGTATTTGTTACCAGGGTCGTGGCGGGGTTTCGTACATACCTCTCCACGATGCTTGCTACTTCCTCATTGATCATCCCGCAAACTTTTCCCGGAAGCATTGCCAGGGTATCACGCCACTGCTCATTCAGGGGCAAAAAAGCTCGCTCCCTGAAAATATGCAACTTCAACAGCTCTGTTGCGGTCATCCTTTTTCGCCACAACTCCACTGAAAGGTCCACAGGGTTGTGCTGTGTCCATTTTTATGACAGAATGGGCACTGGTGACAACTCCCCTCGCGTAAACGCGGGGGCTTCTCAGGCGATCCGTCTGACAGCGTGATTGTATCCACTCAAGCGGATTAGCGCCTGAAGGCTGCGCTACTTCGCTCTATCCAGGATAAGTTGGCACATTGCAAGGAACTCATCATGAGTCATATCGGTTTTCATGCAATTGATTTGCTTTGTAACCCATTGAAGGTTGCTCTCATCATGAGTTCCGCCACGAGAGGTAGGAATGATGTGGTCTATAGAAGCTGTTAAGCCAGGGATAAGTTCAATGCCCGTATATGCGCATCGGCCTTTTTGCCGGTCATATACACGTTGGAGGATTTGCCAATTGGTTCTCGTGCCAGTGAGGTACTTTGACATCTTTTCAAACCAGTGTCTCATGCAGAGTGAGTATGGGCCAGATGTAACAGCAACATTATTGCATTCAGGACAGAGGCCATTACTTCGGCGTTCTTCCGAGAGGGCAGTGTGCTGCGCAACCATTCTTTCAAGGCAGTCAGAGCAATATACCTTACTACTGCTTTTCTTTGGCATTCCACACGTGATACAAAGGTTACGTTCAATCCTTGATTGCCTTTGGGTGATGGGTGATTTTGGTCTTGCCATTGACAATTCTCTTTTATTATCGTTTGAAGGTATTGTACACCTTCAAGATAGAATTGTCAATAAGCCCCGGCCTGTTTGTCCATGGCAATCTCACAGGCGGCTTGGTTTCGCCTGACCTGTATCGGCGATTGGCACACGAAACATTGGGACGCTAGTGCTTTTACCCGCAGGAACGATTTACTGCGGAACCCTGCGAAACACTATTCGGATGTCAGTGTGCAAAAGGACTACTGATCCATTCTTTTTGAGGAGAGGAAAACCGGAAATGTCCCAAGTGCGTGCTGAGAGCACAAGACGAGCTGGCGGATGCCCGCCACCCGTCTTCCCCACCCAGCCTGCTTATGAGAGGCGCTTCACCCCCATGCGTGAACGCAGGGGCCCTCGCGCCAACGATGGTAGAGTCTTGGACGGTCAGTTGCTCCTGCTTCTCGAGGATGGCCAGAAGGTGGGGTATTCAGCTCAGGAAAAGCGAGCCCATTCTAGATCGGTACAAAAGGCAGTGGTTCGGAACCCGTGATCAGACAGCTGTCGCTTTTTGTGATAAGAGGTACCGACAAAGACGGGAAGTGCATTCAGACAGGTAGCGCATCTCCCGAAATTGACAGTGAAACTGACAGTAATCACGGTGAACAAACCCGAACGGCTCTAAACTTCCGCGAAGGACAAAGTGCGCTCGCACAAGGGCAGAGGCCCAAAGAGGGACGTCGGGCAAGCACGGAGAAAGGCTGAAAAGGAGCGTTTTCGGTGAGTATGAAACGTATCGTATCCAACATGGCAGGCGTCGTCTTAGAATTTCTCGTCAAGCCCGGTGAGAAAATATCCATTGACCAGGACGTTGTGATGCTCGAATCGATGAAGATGCAGATCCCGGTTCAATCTACCGTTAATGGCATAGTCAAAGCCATCAAGGTAAACGAAGGTGATTTTGTCGATGATGGGGATGTATTACTGGAGGTGGAATAAAGCCAGGCTCCACCACCTCTCCTGTCTCGTCACTAAAAAAGGTCTGATGGAACGTTTAGCCACAGAATGGAATAAAACCCGGTGCGAAAGGACAAAGCCATGGCAACAGTAGAAGACTCGATCAACCTTGAAAAGAAATCCCCAGAGGGAAAGAAATCTCCTGCTGGTGGCCTCCGATTTGACTGGATAGTGATTATCCTCAGTGCCTGGCTGCTTGGAGGAATTTATCTGGACGGCTGGGCGCATCATCATATTCCACAATTGGAGACGTTCTTCACTCCCTGGCATGCTGTCCTCTACTCGGGCTTTCTCGCTATGGTTATCTTCCTCGTGTTCATTCTGATAAGGAACAGAGCGAAAGGCTATCCCTGGCTGCAGGCAGTGCCTCCTGGCTATGAACTATCGCTATTTGGTGCCGCTGTCTTTGCAGTCGGTGGTGTGCTAGATATGATCTGGCACATCCTCTTTGGGATCGAAGTCAGTACTGAAGCATTGCTCAGCCCTACTCATCTCATGCTGGCTCTGGGTATCATGCTTATCGTCAGTGGACCGCTTCGTGCAGCCTGGTTGCGCCTTCCCAGAAACACAACTCACGGCTGGATAAAATTGTTCCCAATGGTACTCTCGCTGGCCTTCATCCTCTCGCTTCTCACATTTATGACTCAGTACGCGCATCCTTTCGTGAATGCCTGGGCCTCCAAAGCCGAATATGTATCTAGCAACGCCAGCGACCTGCCCAGTAATGTCTATGTGATGAATGCCGATGGCAGTGGTCAAACCCGGCTCGTCAACGACAGGTTCAGCCAATGGACGCCTTCCTGGTCACCTGATGGCACCAGGATTGCATTCAACTCTAATCAGAGCGGAACCTACCAGATCTACGTTATGAACACCGATGGGAGCGGCCTGACACAGCTCACCCACGACAAATCCGATCACTGGGACCCGGCCTGGTCACCTGATGGCACAAGGATAGCCTTCGGCGCTACCCCAGGCGGAGAGAACTTTGCGCTATATGTAATGAATGCTGATGGAAGTGGTCTGAAACAGTTAACTCCCAATTCAGACAATGACTGGGGTCCCGCCTGGTCGCCCGATGGCACAAAGATCGCCTTCAACGCCAGGCGTAATGGGAGCTTGCAAGTTTATGTGATGAACGCTGATGGGAGTGACCAGCGACAATTGACGACTGGTGGGAAAGACAACTGGGGTCCCGCCTGGTCTCCCGATGGTACGAAAATAGCCTTCACCTCTGAGCGCAACGGAAATCTGCAACTTTACCTGATGAACCCAGATGGAAGTAACCAGGCAAGACTGATTAGCGACTCATTTAATGATTGGTGGCCCGCCTACTCACCAGATGGCCGCAAAATCGCCTTTGTATCTGATCAAGGCGGCAATGCCGACATTTATCTCATGAATACCGATGGAAGCCACCAGGTCAACCTGTCGAACAACCCTGGGGCGGAGAGCGGTGGACGCTTTGCCTGGTCACCCGATGGGAAAAAGATCGTCTACATCTCTCGGGGACACGCTGTCCATTCCGGCATCGATACCTTCTTTACCCAGAGCCTGGGAGTCGTCAGCATCCTGCTCCAGGCGGCCATCCTGATGGGTCTCCTCCTGCTCATCATCCGCCGCTGGACATTGCCTCCCGGCTCATTCACCTTGATCTTCACACTCAGTACCGTCCTGATCAGCTTTATGAACGATCAATACCTGCTGATCCCTGCCGCTGTACTGACCGGGATCATTGCCGATGTCTTGTTCTGGCGGCTGCGACCATCCACCACCCGCATCGGGATGCTCCGTCTCTTTGCCTTTGCCGTGCCGCTTGTGTTCTATGGACTGTACTTCCTGGACCTGCTGCTGACGAATGGAATCGGGTGGTCAATCCACCTGTGGATGGGGTCGGCTGTGCTGGCAGGAGTTGTTGGTTTGTTGGTAAGCTACTTGTTGGTGCCACCGCTAGCGAGTACTGAGCAAGAGCAGGCAAATGCAGAGGTGATAGGTGATCATGAAGCTACTAAACCCGCATTATGATGGAGCATAGTAACTCAGTTCATTCACTTGGTGGATAGTCAAAGGATATCCGAGTGCCTGATCTGCAACAGTGTCTTGCTCTCCGATGTACTGTGTTAAAAACCGGATGATTAATACGTGTTGATTGGGCGGTATTGACGAAAGTAAGGAAGGCAAGACAAATATCATAGTAGTCATCTAGTTCGGATAGCTCCTTGTTCAAGCGCGTTCTTAAATCCCAGGTCCCCACGACATCACCCTATCCGGCGTAATCACAATCACCTGCTGCGTCTCCAATGCCATCGTCCGGTACTGCACATACCTCTCCCTCAGCAATACCAATGCTCGAGCATGCAGTTCATCTTCCGGCCCAATCAGCTCTGCATGCCCATGCACCAGCACGTAGCCCAGGCGTGACCAATCATCATCGTACTGGTCAATCACCAGCGCTGCCTCGTGACGAGCCTGGATATTGCGCACCCGCCGCAATGCCGTTCCTGCAACGCGCTTCGGCTTCTCGTCCAATGCAGTGTAGAAGCGTGTACCATCGAAAGCATAGCAGACGGGTATAACGTGTGGGCTGCCGTTCTCATCCGCTGTGGCAAGATGTGCTACACGCTGCCTCGAAATGAAGGCTATCTCGGCTTCTGTGAGGGTTGTGCGGTTAGACATGATTTCCTACCTGCCAGCCACCCGAATCTTCTCCACCTCTGGCACAATCTTCGTTGCCAGCACCTCAAACGGCTCTGCCTCGTATACATTTGGCATACTGAAGATGGCCTGATCAATGCCCATAGCTGCCAGGCTCCCGAAGTAGTCGATAGCTGCTGTGGGTGAGAGTGAGCCATTACGTCCATCGCGTGTGAGGCGAAGAGTGTCCAGTGTCGTCTTCTCGATCTGCTCATAGGGACGGCGCACCTGCTGGCAATGTTCGCGCAACACGTCCAACTTGTGCTGAACTACATTTTTGCCCATACGGGCGAAGAGGTTGCAGGCATCTCCATATTGTGCAACGAGCCGCAAGGTCTTGCGTTCACCGCCCCCACCGATCAGAATTGGTGGATGCGGTCGCTGGACGGATTGTGGCGAGTTGATCGGACGGGCAAGGTGATAGTATTTCCCCTCATATGGTTTCCGATCGCCAGCCCACATTTGCAGTGCGATTTGCAGCGTCTCCTCTAGCCGCTCGAAGCGCTCTGCAAGTGGTGGAAAGGGAACGCCTAAACCCCGGTGCTCTTCCTCGTTCCAGGCCGCCCCGATCCCCAAATAGGTCCGTCCCTGAGAGAGAACATCCAGCGTGGTTGCTATCTTTACCAGGATACCAGGATAGCGATAGGTGACACCAGTAACCATTGTGCCGAACTTGACACGCTTTGTGCGACCAGCAGCAAAGGAGAGAGCAGTCCAACTTTCCAGCATTTCATTCTCAGCCGGTCCGATGCTGGGAATTTGAAAGAAGTGATCCATTACCCAGAAACTATACAATCCGGCCTGATCAGCCCGCTCCGCAATCTCACCGAAGGTTTTGCCCAGTTCGCTTTGTCCATTGGGCCAGGTGAAATTAGGGACTTGTATTCCCAAACGCATGTGTTTACTCCCGATTATGATGTGAACTACAGACTCCCATGAGCCTTTTACCCTGTCAGTATATGAATTTAGAAGATAGAACTGCAAGGTGAACATCGTAACCTGTAGGAACCCTTGTGGCCGCCCTCCCTAGGAGCCTTCTTGTCTTCTCAAGACACCCAGTAGTTCCCGGTGAATAAAATCACGTTTATCGTGAAGAGTACCAGCGAAAGTGGAATGAACCAGCGATGAAAACGAGGATGTTTGCCCCAGATGGCGAGGATGACCGTGATAGGGAAGATGACCATCATATAGCGGGGATGGGAGTACAGGGGTATAATTACGTCTGCCGGAAAACTGAGAGCGAAGGCTAGCAGTGCGAGAGCAAAGAGACGGTAATTGAGTGGGATACGTTTCCAACCGAATGCGAGCACAGCAGCAGGAATGAGTGAAGAGATGGTGTAGAAGATGTTCCCCACAATCAGTATCGGTGGCGGTGTGGAGATAGACCTCACAATTATACCAAGAGTCTCCCATGGGAAACTAAAGTGACGCCGCCAGATCATGTCTTCCTGCATCCTGAAAATGAGCGGATTACCCTTAGCATAGTTCAGATACAGCATATAGACCAGCACCCCGGCAGGAATGAGCACAATGGGAGCGAGTGCATTCAACTTCTGTAACCAGTTATAGTGCTGTCGTTCGGGCGAGGTCCAGAAGCGTTGAATGTACACGACTAGAAAGGGGACAATCAACAGTACACCAGATGAGCGCGTGAGAGCTGCTAAAAATCCAAGGAGTCCTGCCAGCCACCAGTCCAGGGGCCTACCACGTCGAAGGAGCAGGAAAATAGCAATGCAGAGTAGCACAAAAAGCGATTCCGAGTAGCCTGCGAAGAAGAAGAGGGCATAGGGAGCAAATGTGAAATAGAGCAGGCCACGCCGGGCAAGGGCTGGTTCAAAGTCTTCGGACAATAAGCGGTAGAGTAAAACGAGTGCAAAGTAAAAACAAATATTGGCGAGCAAGAGTCCTGCGAGATAGTAAGAATCGGGAATGTAGCCTCCCAGCAGGAGACCACCAAAGTGTTGGAGCAGCGGCCAGAGGGGAAAGAATGCCGTGTCTGGAATATATTTGTACCCTTGAAAAGATATGTTTACGTAGGCCTTCACATCCCAACGAAACCATGAGAATATGTAAACGTTGAGGCTGTAGATATTGGATGCGTATGGAGGGGCCAGTGTTATCTGTTGTCTCAAGGGAGGGATAAACTGGGGAAACACAAAAATGTTCAGAGTGGTGATCAATACTATGATCAGGCGGCTGAGCACAAAGACCCGCGCTGCCTCTTTCCAGGCTGTTCTCCATCCTGACATTCGGGTGAATCCTCACTCCTTTCAGACCGCCTGAGCGGAGCTAGAACGAAGTTCGTTGGCGGTCTGAATATCTCCTCATCTGCTCAGGTAGTTTCCAAGGTAGAGACGAAACTGTACTATGGTTCAGTCACTTTTTGTCTCCCTACATTTCCCTCGTGGCAGAGTTGCTCTGTCCAGGCTATGTCGGCTGATATACGACATAGTTATCAAAGGTGAAGCGCTGGTACTGTTCCCCCGACACCACTGCTTTCTGCGCAAAAGCATTAGCCTGAGGCGAATTCACAGGGAACACATAGCTGGCACGAGGATCAGCTCTTACGATTGAGCGGTAAGGTAAATAGCGATCATATCCGGGCTGCAACTGCTCATCAAGGGCACTACAAATGATCTGCTCCCTGCTTTCGAATATAATTCGGTCGCAGGTCCAGTAGTCAGAGTAGATACGTGTGATACCAGTATGCAAGAGGTCGTGAGCCAGGGCCTCCTGTTGTTGGTTGCCAGACTGTGCACCTGGAATTCTGGAGAAGGTGCTCACCGTGCCAAATAGAAATGATGTACCAATCAGTAAGAGAGCAGCATATCTGAGAACTAAGCTGATTCTTGTAAACCTGAGCGATGCGGATTTGCGAATGTTGATGCCGCTCCAAAGAGGGCAGATCACCGCAGGAGTAGTTACCAGCAGACCCATCAAGTAGCGTGAGCTGGCTAGAGGAGTTAATGCTGCTGGAGCGCTGAGTGCAAAAATCAGCAGAGTAAGGCCAGCACTTACTAAAAGCATTAGGCGGGCAAAGTGACGTATGGCGTTTTGTCTCTCTTCATCAGACCAGGCATGTTCTCTCCCGGACCCACTTTTGCTGCTATATCCGGCGAAGGCTTGCCTTCGTTTCCAAAGAGCTCTCACTGCAAGAAAAGTAGCGATCATACAGAGAATAAGGAAACCGAGTCCCCAGGCAGTACGGATAATAGTGCATTGAATGACATTTGGGCTGGAGTGTGCCGTAAGGGGCCAGGCTTCTTCACTTGGAAGAGAACACACGGCTCCCGCTCCTGTGGCTTTGGGCAGGGCAACCAGTAGCGTTCCTGCCAGTTTTTGTGCCAGTGGTGGTTGGCTGGCAACGTGACCTGCTGCATCGCGTGGAATGGCTATGCTAATGATACCAAAGGTGCTATCGTGAAGTGGTACCGTGGCGTTATAGACGATCATCGGGGACAGGCCAATGACCAGGCCCAGAAGTAGAGATAATACCACTACTAATCTCCGCACCTCACTCCTTTCAGACCGCCTGAGCAAAGCTAGAACGAAGTTCGTTGGCGGTCTGAATATCAACTCACTCCGGCAAAACCGTATGATGAGCAAACCTGCTGTGAAGACAAATGGGAGGATCAGCAGGTCGCTCCAAATTGCAACTCCCACAAGAAATCCCCAGCCTCCATAGGCAACAGCACGCCATTTTCCTGGAGGTGTAGATAATATATCTGGCCGAGAAGAGAATGCAAGCCAGGAAGCAACAAGCAAGAGCAGTGAGCCGAAAAGCAGCATTTCCGGGTAGCCGCCAGCCGCCAGGATTTCCAGGAACAGAAGCTCATATGGTCCCAGACTAAGCAAGACAAGCACAGCCAGAGCCATCTTTTTTGTGTAAAGCATGCCTGTGAGGAGATACATGCTTGCCAGGAACACGGCAAACATGAGTATTACGCCCAGTCGTAGCGCGAATATTGAGGGGCCAAAGAGTTGAAAGAAGACTGCTGCCAGGTATGCCTCTAACGAGCCCATATAGCCCTGACCATAAAAGAAGATGGGATGTTCCCCGCGATAAGCGATATGCAAGGCCATCAGGCCCATTGTACTTTCATCACTGTTCGTTTGCGGCCAGCCCTGGTAGATGAGCAGGAGACGCAATGAAGTGGCGAAGATTATGATTACAAATGCAGCTATCCCGTATGGGCCGATTTTGAGATATTTCAGCTTGATCTTGTTCCAATCGAGCATAGCCCTGGTTACTCACTTTGCTTGTAGGAGCGACCATGTGACGTGCTGGATAAATCTATTACCTCTCCCCGGAGAGGGTGCTCTACAGATACATCGGCACTCTACCGGTCGCTCTGGCTTCGCAAATTATACATGGTTTGCCGAGAAGAGTCGAGACTCACCACCAGATTGTAGGCCCCGATTATGAACAGGAACCAATGTGCGTCCCATCCGCTCTGGTGATGGGCTGCGCTGCCGCACTGTCATCCTTCGCTTCGCTCAGGATCTCGTCCGAAGTCGCACCTCATTTGTTCATGTTCATTATCGAAGCCTAGCGAACCTTGAAAACTGCGTCCTATCGAGTGTGTCCCGCCGTGTAAAGAAATGTTAGAAATCTTGCTTGGAAAGGTGAACAGCTATGCCTGCACTACTCCGTACCTGGGTAAGGGCGATCCCTTCTGGAGCTACCAGATATCCTAAAAGACGTATACTGATACTCATTATGCTGCTGTTGCTCTCCATCGCTCTCTATATCCTGCTGATCCGCGTCACTCCTCGGCCTGATGGCAGGACTACGTCATTTTTGCAAGTATGGATGCTCAGTTTTCTCCCCTATTTCGGCGCATGCGCATTTGTCCTGGTAACCAAACCACTCGCGGGACGTTGGTTCTGGATAGAACTTAGTCTCATCTTCCTTGGTGCGCTTATCTTTCGCTTCATGCTCTTGCCACTTCTTCCCATGCTCTCACGTGACTCTTGGCGCTATTTGTGGGATGCACGGGTCACGTTGCATGGCTACAGCCCCTATGTGTATGCACCAAAGGATAAGGTACTGGAGCCACTCCGTGATGCATTAATCTTTGAAAACATGCGCTATCGGAATGTCCCGGCGCTCTACCCGCCAGGGGCACAGGGCATCTTTATCCTGAGCTACCTGCTCGCACCCAACAACCTGTTTTTCCTCAAAGGCATCTTTCTTCTATTTGATATGCTCACTTGCGGCTTGCTCGTCCTCTACCTCGCACGGAAGCAGCTTGACATGCGACGGGTCATCATCTATGCCTGGTGTCCTATTCCTATTGTCGAATTCGTCACCCAGGGCCATCTCGATGCAACTACGATCATGTTCATGGTCGCGTCTGTTCTCTGTAGCAGCAGCATCTTCCGTGGATCGCGAGCGCTGACCGGATTTTTGCTCGGGATGGCAACCCTCACGAAAATCTATCCCATCCTCTTACTCCTCGTCCTTCTGCGCCGTCGAGATTGGGCCTTGCCTCTCACCTGCTTTGCAACAATCTTCATGGGCTATTTGCCTTTTCTGATTTTGGGGCATGGACAGGTCTTCGGCTTCTTCTTCGACCATGCAAATCAGCAAAGCCCAAATGCGGGTATTATACAGCAAGTGGGACACTGGCTCAGTGTACAGTTCGCACTGAAGTTATCGACGACGCCCCTTCTGGAGCACACTATCGATCTTATAGCACTCAGCGCCATCTCACTGGCAATCCTGGTGCTACGCCTGAGAGAGCGCATCAGTGTAGAGATAGGAGCATTGTTGCTGGTTGGCACGGCTCTCTCGATCTCTTCGTATCTCTTCCCCTGGTATACTCCAGCGCTCTTGCCCTGGGTAGCAGTGCTGGTTGGCCCGTTAATGCACAATCAAGAGAGCGAGCTGGGAATGGGGGTGCAGGGGGCAAAGCCCCCTGCTGGAGTGCGGGGAATCCTATCCGGGGGCGCGCATTCGGGGGATGATGAAGCGCAGATAATTGGGGCACCCGCTTTTTCTCTTTTCCCTAAAAGGTGGGGGGATGATGCACTAAATATGCTGACAAAAATCCGCGCCAAAGATCTGGCAGTTGTGACAGCCTGGTATTTTATCTGTGCTTCGATGCTCGGCTACTTCTTCGGAAATACACTGGATTGGAGTCTTTACTACCTGATCGTGTATGGTGTCGTGGTGCTGGGGTTAGCAATAGCGGCAATAGTGGGAATTGCTGGATAGCATCAACAACACGCGGCGAGTTACAACCAGGCGAGAGAAGGAACGTACGAAAAGAAGAGCTCGAAAGCAGGTGATTTGCCATCCTGATACACGCTCGAAGCGCGGAGAAGTAAGTGAACGTATCTCCGATCTCTGACCGGAGGCTTCTACGCCGTTGCCGACGTTGGCCGCGTCCCGACCGAAAGCTGTTTTCGTCCCAGGTCCAGGATGACCTTCGCAGACGCCGTATCCCGATCCAGTTCGCATCCACATTCGCAGGAGTGCCAGCGTTCTTCTAACGTCTTTTTGCAAATGGTCTCGCAATTGGGACAAATTTGTGATGTTTTGGATGGATCTACAAAGATGACGGTACGCCCAGCCCATGCTGCCTTGACGCTCAGCATCTCGGTAAAGGTGCTCCATCCGGCATCTAAGATTGACTTGTTTAACCCTGCTTTTGCACTTGCCCCATTGGGTAAGTACTGGCCTGTCTCTTCGTCCTGTTTGGCCTTTGGGCGCTTCGTGAGGTTGGCTGTCTTCAAGTCTTCAAAGACAATCACCTGATACTGGTTGACGAGCTTGCGTGAGGCTTTGTGCTGAAAGTCTTTCCGTTGGTTGGCGATCTTACGATGACGCCTTGCTACTTGTTGTACTGCTTTCTTGCGTCGATGACTCCCTTTTTTCTTGCGGGAAAGTGCCTGTTGCGCCTTGGCGAGCTGTTTTTCTGCCTTGCGAAAATAGCGGGGATGCTCGATGAACTCCCCATTGGAGAGCGCGGCAAAATGGGTCACTCCCAGGTCAATGCCCACATCTTCGTAACTGGTGGGTAGGGGTTCCGGCTTGCCAATCTCGCAGGTAAATACCGCGTAGAAATGTTCTCCCTCACGCTTGATCGTCAAGGTTTTGATGGTGCCCGTCATGTTGCGGTGCAGGTGCAGTTTGACCGTGCCGATCTTCGTCAGCTTCAGATTGATGGGAACGATGCCCTTTTTGTCTGCCGGGCGCTCTTTTGCATCCAACTTCCAACCAGCCCCATCCGGGTAACAGAATGAGTCATAGCGGTTCTTGCCCTGGAAGCGTGGGTAGCCCGGCTGTTCTCCATTGTGCACGCGCCGAAAAAAGTCGTCATAGGCACGTTTGAGGCGCAAGATCACATCTTGCAACACATGCGAAGCAATCTCCTGGTACTCTGGCCGCAACTCTTTGGTGTCCACCAGTTCACGTTTTTGTTCGTAGTAGCCCACTGCATGTTCACGGGTCAACTGTTTGCGTGCCTCGTCATCGTAGTAGTTGGGATGACGCTTGACACCCATCTCGTAGGCATCGCGGCGCTCTTGCAATCCGGCATTGTAGAGTTCGCGGCACCGATCAAGCACCCATTGCAATTTTTCGGTTGTGTGCTTGTTCGCATAGATGCGATACTTGTAGGCTCTAATACTCATCGAATGCTCTTTTGAGAAAGGGACGGGGAAGTGGTCCCGTCCCTCATCATGCTATCCTCTCACGTTGCTACACAGATATTCTGGTTGTGCTTGCTGGTTCCGGTAATGCGCTGCTTCATCGGGGGCAAGCGGACCGCCCAGGTAGCCCATCAGATAGCCCAGGTATTCAGCAAGGTGATCAATGCCCATCTCGTCGAATTCATCGGGCATGACCACAAGGCGAAGCACTTCTTCAGAAGTCAACTCTACAGCGTAGTGCGCTTCCCCCGGTGAGTGTCCATCCTCCCCGTAAATGTCCTGGAAATGCCACTGACGGGCAGCAAGAAAACCACCACGGAATGCCTTATTGTCGAGGTATAGGGTGATAGTTCCCCACTGGATCTGTTGTGGTGCCATATAACAAGCTCTCCTTTCGCTTGACGAATGGCTCCGCTGTCAGTATGATGCGACAGGGAGAGTCTAACGACTGTTGACAACTCTTAGACTCTTCTTGCTGACTCCTCCAGGCATACGGGTCAGCAGTCTTATTAGATCAAAGGCCGTATTACATTAACCAGAGATACTTTTAGAGCATTACCAAGTAGAAACTCACTTATATCAAGTTTACACAGATTACCGCAGAAAGTCAAGCCTATTCAAGAACCCTCCTCTCTTTTGTTGACGAAGCTTAAACAAAGCCATATAATGAGACGAACCCACACTTTGGTAAAAATTATGAGGAGTAGAGATGTGGCTGAGAAAACGGAATGGCTTACCGTTGAACAGATTGCCCAAGAACTAGCAGTCCACCCCGAAACGATCCGTGAATATATACGAGAGGGTTTATTGAAAGCTGTCCAATTGAAACGCTCCTATCGTATCCGTCGATCAGATTACGAGGACTTTTTGAGGCGTCGTGAGACCGGTCAACGGTAAAGAAAGAGGAATTTCCATCTTTTGTCTCTCTCTGCTCCAATCCTGTCCCAATTCGAGATATTTTAATACTGTGTCTACGCTCATATCTCCAACACTGCCCACGTAGTACGAACGAGACCAGAAAGCACCGCTCCATAACTGTTTCTTTACTTCGGTGAAGCATTGAAAGACCCGGCGGTCGGTAGCGCCTTTTCAGGATGTGAGCGATCTGTGAGCGAGCAACGGACGGGGGAGCACTGAGAAAGAGATGCACATGATCTTCCTGCACATTGAGCACGCCTATCGTCCAGGTATTGGCTTCGCAGATTCGGCGAATTTCCTGTTCCACAAAAGTAGCAAGCTTGCCGACCAGAATCTTCTTACGATATTTAGGGCACAAGACAAAGTGATAGGCCAATTTGTAGGTGGCGTGTTTGGTGTGCTGTGCATCCATACACATCAGTATAACAAACGTTCTAATCTTTAGGAAGTCTCTGCTGGGGCCGCCTTACCCCTACTTGAAAGATAGGGGGATGCGGCGGCCCTTCCTCCAAAAGCTTATCCAACTTGTAACATTTTTATGTGTGGGCCATACTACACTTTATCAGAACTGTAGTCGGAATGACGAAAGGAACGCATATGTCACACACCAATATCAAAGTCTACGGCACATACTGGTGCAGCGATTGCAAAAGTACTAAAAAATTCCTCGGAGAACAGCGTATTCACTACGACTTCATCAATATTGAAGAGGATCTGGAGGGGCAGGCGTTTGTCCAGAAACTTCAGAATGGCAGTATGACCATTCCCACGGTGGTCTTCGAGGATAGCTCGTACCTCATAGAGCCATCGAACGCGGAGCTAGCGGCAAAGCTCGGACTGGAGACCAGGGCCAAAAGCGAGTTTTATGATCTGATCATTGTGGGTGGAGGCCCCACCGCGCTCACGACGTCTATTTACGCAGCCCGGGATGGCTTCGATGTCTTGGTCATCGAGCGGAGTGGGCTTGGCGGGCAGGCGGGCATCACCGAGCGCCTGGACAACTATCCGGGGTTCCCAGAGGGGGTGACCGGGGCGGAGTTTGCTGAGCGCATCATTGAGCAGGCCAAACGTTTTGGCGTGGAATTGCTCTCGGCCCAGAACGTCGTGCGGGTTGCCAATGATCAGGGGGACCATGTGGTCTCTACCGACTCTGGTCATG
>WNGG01013636.1_pt1 | contig 14824 bp, 15 predicted proteins | sample 5400661 | NCBI WGS metagenome assembly WNGG01 (sample SAMN13153372, study PRJNA577476) | soil metagenome | isolation source: 100 cm soil or saprolite under Garry oak tree replicate 1 | place: USA:California | collected 2016-06-15
GCGCGTCAATTCGCTGCCCCACTGCTCTTTTCTGGCGAAGCCTAGCTCGAACGCTGTCGAGCCAACTCCACGATTGCTACAACTGGGAAGAGGAGGGAGACGCATCTTCCAGCACGACCTCCTTCTCGAAGAGGTGGCTGAGGCGTTGCGCTTCGGCTGCAATCCCTTTGCGGATCGCGGTTGTGGATGAGCAGAAGAGGTTCACCTTGACGACGATGTGCGAGCGTCGGATTGTATAGTCCCAGACTCCTTGGATGGAACCGTTGACCAGAATGACTGCAAAGGTCCACCCTTGCTGGTTGAAGACCTGGCGCTTGTAGGCAGCAGCGAGCAGGGGTTCGCAACCGCGTGGCGGTGCCCCGATCGTATAGGCATCGAAAAGTGGGAGCAGGTGGACCGCCTCTACCGGTTCAACGCTTTGCATGAGCGGAAGGGTTGCACGCAGGGCGAAAGCTCGCCACCCTTCTACCTCGACTCCTTCCACCTCCTCTGCTAGCGAGCGGAAGAGTGTTTTTGCGAGGGTTTTCCCGCATCCCCACCAAAACCTAAAATCGTCTGCGGTCACCGGGCCATATGCCTGCAGATACCGGCGGGCCAGTTCCCGAAGCGCCAGCTGTGGCTCGATGGGCTGCCACTCCCCACTCCAGACTCTAGGGTTCATGAAGGTGACCGTCTTCCCCTGGCCTGGCCCGAAACAGAGCTCCCCGCGATAGGCTGATGGTTTCAAGGGAGACCCCCAGCTCTCAGAGAGAATGAAGTCGCGTACTTGAGCAATCCCTGTGTGCTTCGCGACCGCGTCAGCCAGTTGTGGACGGGTCAGGGGTCCCTACTCCAACACGTGCGGAATAGCAGAGAGGAAGGCTTCCTGTTGCGCCGAAGTGGTCAGGCCGAACTCGGCGAAATAGGCAGACCAGCTCGCATTCAGCTGCCAGTTCCGCGCCGCGACATACAGCGGGAGTTCTCTGGCCGAGAGGAGGTGTAAGGTGCCACGCATGGCCCAGGTCTTCACCAGGGTGTGGTCCTGGAAGATCGCAGCCTGGACATCGCGTGGAGAGAGTCCTTCCACACGGGTACACATTGCCAGCTCGGCAGCAGACGCCACCTGTGCCTGAATCCCAGCCGTGCGCGTCACCGCCCCAACGACATCCTGCGAGGAGAAACGAGGGGAGAGGCCATGTTGGCTCATTCGCCAGGCATGCACCTGGTACCATTGCAATGCGGTCATGTGCGCGAGTTCCTTGTTCCTTTCCATCCAGGCAACGCTTTTCCACGATCTTCACTCACCGTGTCCTGGGTCATACGATCAGTATGCGTCCTCATGACGGCGGCACACGCCTCACGATGCCAGCGTGCGTACCCTGCCCCTCCATTTGCTGCACACACCTGCGCAGAGACACTGGTCAAGCCTGTCATGGAAACATCGCATGGACCAGTCTCAGCGGAAGGGACCAGGCGCGCCGCTCTCCGCTCTTTCCCCTCACCGTCGGTCGCCGTCAGACCAAATGTCCCACCCGCGCGCCTCAACTGCCAGATTCATCCTTCGCTTGCCCCACCCAGTCGAGCGCCTCGCCCGGGATGCCGTGCTGTCCCAGAAAGAGGCTCAGTTGGGCCGCATGTTCCTGGACGTGGCGCAGGGTGTACACCTGGAGCTCGAAAAAGCTCATCGGCTTCCACCACCTCCAGGGGAAAGCAACCTGGCGGTGCGCTTGCTCGTCTGACAACGAGAGCAGCGTGGTCTGGCACTTCTGGCGCAGCTGCACCAGATAGGCATGGAGTTCCTCCTTGGTGTAGGGCTGTTCGGGAAGGACACGTGCTGGTCCAAACTCATCCAGGGTGAAGGGTGTGGGGGGAGCGAATTCTTCCAGGGAGCCGGTGAGATACAAGTCGAGCCAGAAGAGGGTGTGATGGGTGAGCGACCAGAATGTTGGGTATGCTGGGGCTTCCGGGTCACTCCAGAGGAGTCCATTCCACTGCGTGCTGGGGCAGGCGAGTAGGGCGTTTTCCAGCATATCGATGGCCGCGCCGAACTGCCGCCACAGAGCAGTGCGCAATGTCGTCTCCATCGGGTATTCAGCCATAACGTTTCCTCCTTTGTTCTTCTTTTCTCACAGACTCCCACCAAAGCGGTAAAAAGACGTCCTCATAGAGGTTATCGAGAAATGCGGAGACGAGTCTGGTAAATAGCGTGAATGTTCGACGATTTTTGAGGTGAAACATGGATCTGGCTCACTCTTGGTGAGGCCAACCGATGGCATAGGCTTGCCTGTGAACAAGTGCTTGCAGATGCCCCAGAGCGTGTTAGGGACTTCATAGTGAATTTATCAAGAATTTGCCACTGCTGATTCTGCTGTGGATGCAAACAGAAGGTGGCCATGGACTGCTCTGGTCATCAGCCTTCTTGTTCCCATCGCTCAAGCGCCTCCCTCAGCCATTGAGGCGCCTTGTCCTTCTCAACGCCAAATCCCACGTAGTGCGCAACGAGATGGACTATCTCATTAAAAAATGAACTCTTGGCCACTCTTCACTCGTTGCCCACGCCGTGGGCAAGTCCCTTCGAAGAGACTCGTCGCGCATTTGCCGAATCCTCTCAGGTCGCCTGGCTACTTCTGGAGCTCCCACTTGAGGGTATGGCCCTCGGATGGGAGGCGACGCATCCCGACTTTTTCGAGCACTCGGATGGAGCCGAGATTGTCATCCAGGCACTCAGCGGTGATCACCTGGATGCCGGGCGTCTGAAAAGCCCAGTCGATCACCCGATGCGCCATCTCGGTGGCATAGCCTTGCCCTTCATAGACGGAAATGATATTGTAGCCGATCTCCACCCTGCCTGCCTCGTCCGGCGGGCCGTGGAATCCGATGCCGCCGATGGCTATCTGGTCAGCCTTATGGATAATAATGCCATCCCAAACCAATCCTAACGGGTCTTGCTCCATAGCCTCGATAAAAAAGGGGAGCGCTTCCAGCATATCGGCTCCTGGCCAGGCCTCAGGAACCGCTACCCCGAGCATCTCAATCAGCCTGGCTCTCTCAGAGAGCGTGACCTTCTTGAGTTCCAGCGTAAAAGGCAGCAGCTTGAGCCGCTGTGTTTCCAGTCGTTGCATAAGAGATGTCCTCACTTCCGTTCCGCATGCGCGAGAATCACCTGGGCTGCCTGGAGCGGCGAGAGGTTGGTGATCTCCAACTCCAGGCAGTTGGGGTGGTCAACACGTAAGAGCTGGTAAGTGCGGATTTTCTCGCGTGTCTTGTCAGCACTGCTTTCCTTGAAACGCGCGACTCGCTCCGGGGAGGTCACACGACGGTAGACTTCTTCTGGTTCGCAGCGCAGGATCACTGGCACCAGCCTCGCCTGGCGACTAGGCGCCAGGATGGCGACGTCCTCATACCAGCGGCGATCCATCGGCTTGCCCTCGAAGAGTTCGTTGGTAAGGATAAAGCTGGCCTCCGGCGGCGCCAATTCGGCTATCGAGTCCAGGATGATGCGGCGGATGCTTTCGATCCTTTGCCAGACTCCTGCTGGCAAAGGCCTGTTCCCGGAGGCTCCGACCACACTGAAGACCGGGTTATTGATCAGATGGTTATCCACGAGGACCCCGCCGGTCAGCCGAACGAGTTCTCTGGCAATGCTATATTTGCCGGTCCCAGCATAGCCAATCAGATACACAATCGTATTCTGCATCCTATCTGTCTCCAAGAAGGTGGAGGGAAGAACTTCCCTCAGGCTGCTCTGGAAGTGAAGAACTCCACCAACACGGGAGCAAGTACCGCTGCCTCGACCTCGTGGGTCTGGCCTGGAAGGCGGCGATGTTCGGCGTTGGGGATGGCGTTTGCCAGTGCCGCTACCGTGACATGCATAAATGGAAAGCTCGCCGAGCCATCCATGACGAGTGTTGGGACAGCCACATGAGCAGCTTTCTCGGTGGGGACTGAGGCGTCTTCTCCCATGATAGCGGCATCGTAGGCCAGCGTGGCGGCGGCGGCTTCCCACATCGGCCACAGGGGATGCTGGCGCACCGCAGCAAGGTGCTCAGGAGGCATCCCCACCAACAGCATAAAGAGCGCGAGCGCATCGCTCCGGCGACCATCTGCCAGCACTTCCGCAAGCTGTTTTCGGTAAGTCTTCCAGGCTCGCCGGGCAGCCTCATCATCATTGTAGGGAGCCTCGTACATGGCCAGTTTCTTGACCTTCTTACCGAGCTTGATGGCTGCCTCCATAGCAAGCGCTGCGCCGGAGGAGATACCAAAGACATACGCTGATCCACTCGCTTCGGTGATGAGGGCGTCGATGTCTTCAATCTCCCTTTCCACGGCATACGGTGGTGTATCCGTGCTGTCGCCTCGTCCCCGGCGATCAAAGTGAAACACCGTGAAGTACTCAGAAAGCCTCGCTCCGAGGCGCGCGGTCTCTGAGTCCATCGCTCGGTGTTCGAGCGCGCCATCCATCAGGATGAGCGCCGGTCCCTTCCCTAACTGATTGAAAGCGATGGTCGTGCCATCGGCTGACCGGACGGTCTTCATATCGAATCTCCTCATTTCACCACGCGGAACGAGAGGTGGGTGGCTCCCGGTGTCTCCACCGTGCGGAGGTGTTCCAGGTGAATCGGCTTTGCACCCAGGTGATCGAAGAGGCGCACGCCCTCACCCAGCAGCACGTGGGCCACAGCCATATGAAATTCGTCGAGCAGGCCCGCCTGCAAGGCTTGTTGGACGGCACTGGCCCCGTGTAGGGCCACATATTTCCCACCTGCGAGTTCCTGTGCTTTGGCCATCGCGCTTTCGATGCCATCGGTGACAAAGTAATACTGCGTGTGCCCCTTTTTCTCGGGTACTCGCGCCTGCGATTGCATGACAACCACCGGCCAGGGGAGAGGCGTGCCATCAGGCATGACCCACCCTCGCTCACTGTAGATCTGATCGAAGGTTCGGTGACCCATGATCACCGCGCCAGTCTCCTGGAACGTGTCACCCACGACTTCATGCAGTTGTTCCATGGCCCTTCCCATCCAGGCGAAGACCTGAGAGGGGTCGCCATGTGTGTCAGCGATAAAACCATCGAGTGATACTGATAGGCCAAAGATGACTTTTCCCATGTTCATGCTCCTTTTCGTTATTACAATACGAACGACGAATTGCTCGGCCAAACATTGTTTCACCCTTTATGGAACGGGGAACCGGACGACCCGATGGGACGACACCTAGCGGCTACGGCCAACCGATACCAGGTACGGGTACGTGGGTCGTGAGTACCTGGCCCGTTCGTGCCGCTTCCGGTCCCCAACTGCTGGGCGGATACTCGGCCGCCATCAGAAACAGGGTTCTCCTGTCTCTGCCTCCCAGCATGCAGGCGAAGCAGCCGCGGTTGAGATCAACCGTCTGCAGTACCTCACCGCCTTCGCGCACGCGCACGCACCGCCTGGTGCCGACGTCCGCGTACCAGACGGCCTGTTCGGCATCGAGGCAAATGCCGTCTGGGGAGTCGCCGCCGAGATCGGCCCACACCCGCCGATTGGACAGGTTACCGGAAGCATCAATGTCGAAGGCAGTCAGCCGGTGGGCGTAGGATTCGGCAAGGATCAACGCCTTGTTGTCCGGTGTCACCACCATACCATTCGCGAATGCGAAGCCATCTGCTACCTGGCGAACCTCCCCGGCGGGAGTGACCAAAGCCAGGATGCCGGGGGCGAACTCGCCGGCAGGAAAGTCGAAGCCCATGTTCCCAATGTAGGCGTTGCCTCGACCGTCTACCACCATGTCGTTCCAAGGGGAGCGGGACAGGCTACTCAGGTTGGCATGAGTCACAATCCTCCCATCCTGCTCCCGGCGCAGGAGCAGCCCATTGCGCATGGAAACGATAAGCAAGCGTCCATCGGGCACGAAGCCCAGGCCCATTGGAGTGCCCGAGATGCGGGCGATGACTTCCATGTTGCCTTCCAGATCGACAGCAACAACCTCTTGCGCGCCGAAGTCGGAGAACCAGAGGCGGCCATCGTGCCAACGCGGTGACTCGCCATACGCGAGGCCGACGAGTAGGGTGTGCAATTGCGGCATGTGAAGACTCCTTTCTTCCACAGGAAGGGCTCGATGCTGGGCCCTTCACTTGTTCTCGCCATGGATCCTTTCACCTGGTGTCAATTCCTCTAAAGGGGCCAGCGCTATACTTGCTTCCCAGAGTCGCTGCTGAATCACCCGGTCCTTGGTGTATGAGCTAGACTCAATAGCCTGCCGACGCTTGTTGAAAAACAGGCCAGTCATCGCCTGGACATCTGGAGAAGCAGCGTAGTAGACCAGGCTTTGGGCGACCTGCTCAGGCGAGCTCCCGAACAGGGGGTTGAGCCAGCGCAGCGGAGCGGGCGCTTCTCTCATGAGAGGGGTCTTGACCAGGCCAGGAAAGAAGGCATTGACCGTGACGTTCGTGCCGGAGAGTCGGTGGGCGAGGTCATAGGTGAAGAGCAGGTTGGCAGCCTTGGAGGCACCGAAGACGTGCAAGGCACTGAACTTGTGCTCGGCTTGCAGATCCTCGAAGGCGATCTTGGTGGTGGAGGGAGCGGTGATGGTGAGAATGCGTGCCGCTGGACTGGCCTTCAAACGCTCCAGCAGGAGGTTGGTGAGCAAAAATGGCCCCAGGTGGTTGGTGGCAAACATGGTTTCGTAGCCGTCGGCAGTGAGCGTGCGCTCTCGCGTAAAGACCGCGGCGTTGTTGATCAGGACACCGAGGCGGTCATACCTGCCCTCAAACTCCCTCACGGCGCTGCGCACCGCGTGCTGTGCCGAAAGATCCAGCAACAGCAGATCAACGGTGGCGGTTGGGCTGGCGGCCTTGATCTCGGCCAGGACCGCTTCCCCACGCTGTCTGTCCCGGCATCCCAGGATGACGGTCGCATGCTGTCGTGCCAGGGCGAAAGCCGTCGCTTTGCCCAGTCCGCTCGTACTGCCGGTCACCAGGCAGATAGTTCCCTGCATATCCGTTGGTGTCATCGCTTTCCTCCAAGCTTTATGGTGTACAACTCTACACCTTTGACCGTGTTTCACCCTGGCGCAGGCTCACCCCTTCGCGCCTCGTGCTGATCTTTTATCTCTTCACCCTTCAGAGCCTCGCTCGTCTCAAGCGAGAGCAGGGTCAGACCGAGGCGGATGATCTGGAGGAGCATTCCGTGGAGCGCCGCCTGATCCGGTAACGTTCCAGAGAGCAGCGTGGCCCCAGCCTCCTGCTGCTCGATCCGTAATCCCTCAAACCGCTGTTGCCAGCGGGGATCAAGGTGCCCTTGCACACGAATACGGTAGTGCATGTGTCTCCTCCCTCTTCGACCGTGCTCCTGTTCTCTTGGAAAAGTATAGCAGGGAGGTGGCCTCGAATGCAGCCGTCAAAGGTCTACCAAAGGGAGTAGTTTTGCCAGGAGCAAGCCAGCCTGTTGAGAGGATTGGGAGGAACCCGCTTAGAGCAGCGAGAGGGTACGTGCCCGGACAATCGCCTGCGTGCGACTGCTGACTCCCAGCTTGCCGAGCAGGTTGCTGACATGTTTCTTGACGGTGGGAAGCTCGATCACCAGGGCATCTGCGATCTCCCGATTCGAGGCCCCTGTGGCGAGCAGGCGCAGGACTTCCTGTTCCCGCCGGCTGATGGAGGCAACGAGCGCGGATGAGGCAGCAGATGATTGCGGTGCCGGGGAAGACGCAGGCTCTAGCGCTCTAGCCGCTTCAGGGGATGTGCCGGCGCCTCGCTCTTCGTCTTCGAACGCAGCCAGCAGCTTTGAGACGTAGACCATCATGGACGGAGCTTGCGGCTGGTGCTGGGACTCAGCGGCGAGCCATGCCAGCAGCACCTGGCGCATCGGTTCGCCTTCATCCAGATACACACGGATGTGTCCCTCCGGTTCCGTCAACGCGAAGAGGCGCGCTGCGACCTCGCTAGCTTGTTCGCTTTTGCCTGCCTGGTGCAGCGCCACGACCTGCAGTGCCAGCAACTGGATGACGGTTTCGCTATCCACGGTCTGATCAAGGTGTTGGCGAAAGCCGTCCAGCATCTCGATGGCCTGGGCTGCATGCTGCTGGGCCAGGGAGACACGCACCAGCATCAACATCTCCCTTTTGCGCAGGGGATTCCATGTATCGAGGGAGTCCCTTGCCTGGGCTGCCCATGCTGACGCCTCCGCCAGGTTTCCCTGGGCCAGCCACCATTGCACGCGAAGCATACTCACCCAGGGAGCATGATAGGCAAACCCCTCCTGCTCAAGCAGGGCGTCGAGCCGTTGCAGGGCTTGTTGCGCGGTAGAGAGGTCCCCCCGTGCGAGCGCAAGCCGCCCTGAACAGATCTCCCCCCTGACCAGCAGTTCCACCTGTTGCCAGTCCTGCGCGATCTGCTGCAAACGCTTGAGCCAGACAGCAGCCTCCTCGAGCCGATTGCAGGCGAGGGAGACCTCGAAGAGCTGATAATACAGATAGCCTGCCTGAAAGGTACGCCCACCGATGCGTTCTGCCAGGCGAAGCCCCTCCAGGCATTCACGCTGCGCCCGGTGCAACTGTGCGGCCTGAGTATAGCAAAGAGCCAGCCAGCTCATCACGCGAATCGTGGCCAGGAAGTCTCCCGCCTCCGCCACCTGCTGCTTTGCCGCAAGGAGCCGTGGGATCAGAGACGCTCCTTCACCCTGGAGCACCGCGATCAGCCGAAAGGTGAGAAACAGCGGGATGATGTTCCAATCTTGCGCGAGCTGGAGCATCCGCTCGGTGTCGCCATGCTGAATGATCGCTCTCGTCTCGATCAAGGCACGCAGCAGGCGCAGGCGCCGCTCGATCAAGGCGACCTCGGCCTCGGAGAGCGCCAGTTCTCGCTTGCTCCGCAAGATCGCTTCCAGGCGCGTGAAGGCGTGCTCCACCTGGACTCGCATCGTGGCATACAGCGTTTCGTTGCCCAGATTGGCGGAGTTCACGAAGCGCAGAGCGGCACCCAGAGCCAGGCGTATATGAGCACGCAGGACGGGGTCTGGTAGGGAGAAGACCCAGGTGTGGACCGTTCTGGCTTCACCGCTCAACCAGCAGGCGGGTGCCGCCTGCTCCATCAGGTGGGCAGCATACGGATCATCTGCCGCGGCCAGCGCGTGGGTAATGGCCTCCTGTAGCTCGCTGTGTGCCTCATAAAAGCGCGCAGCCCGCAGGTGCAAGACTGGCGCCAGCTCTGGTTGAGTGGTGTGCAGAACCGACAGCAGGGCTTCGCGAAAGAGATCATGCAGCCGATAGCTGCGCTGCTCCTCGTCCAGGGGCACCAGGAAGAGGTTCGCTCGCTCCAGCATCGCGAGCATCTGCTGGCTGGCCCGTATGTCGGGCGAGGCCGTCACGGCCTGGCACACAGAGGCGTCCAGGCGGGAGAGGATAGCGGTCTGGAGTAAAAAGTCGCGCACGGCGTCGGGCAGACGTGCCAGGATGTCCTCCTGGACATAGTCCAACAGATAGCGCTGGCTGCCGGTAAACGCTCGGAGGAACGCCGCGCGGTCCTCGCGCTTCTGCATGGCCAGAGCCGCCAGCTGCAAGCCGGCGATCCAGCCTTCAGTGCGGCTCACCAGCAGGCGCACCTCTTCAGCCGAGAGCGGAGGGGAGAGCATCTGGCTGAGAAAGTGGCTCGCCTCGCCCTCTCGAAAGCGCAAATCGGCCGCTCGGATCTCGGTCAGTTGTCCGCGCACCCGCCAGCGTGCGAGGGGCAGGCCCGGGTCCACCCGGCTGGAGAGGATCAGGTGCAGGTGGGCGGGCAGATGTTCCAGGAAGAGGCTCATACTCTCGTGAATAGCCGGATCGTCGATCACCTGATAATCATCCACAATGAGCACAATGGGAGCAGGATGGGCCTCTTGGCCATCCAGTTCTTGCAGCAGGGCGGAAAGACAGGTGACAAGCGGCGGCGGCTGGGGTGATTGGAGGAGCGCCACCGCTGTTTCCCCGAAGCTCGGTCCAAACCTTCCACAGCGTCGCAAGGCCGCGATCAGCGAGACCCAGAAGCGAGTCGGGCTCGTGTCCAGTTCGTCAAGCGAGAGCCAGGCAACCCGCGCCTGGTGCTGGCTCGCCCAGGCGGAGAGCAGCGTGGTTTTGCCCCAACCGGCCGGGGCGGAGAGCAGCGTCAGCGGGGTGGAAAGCGCCCCATCGAGCGCCGAGAGCAAGCGCTCCCGCTCCACCAGTGCGTGCGGCAGACGCGGCGGGGCGAGCCTGGAGGAGAGCATCTGCAGTTGCTCGGCTGGTGGCTGTATGCGCGAGGCGGAAAGCTCGGGAGGCGTGGACGCGCGAGCGAGAGCCTGTGCCGCCTCCTCTAAGCGGGCAAACGTCAACTGAGCTGATGATCCCAGATAACGTTTGCGTGTGCGGCCCCCGGTCGTGTGGTAGGCATACCAATACGGCCCTCCACGTGGCCGGTTCTCTTGATAGACATTGAGGCTACCAGCATCGCCATGGAAGGCAAAGGAGGTCGCCTCGCTGACCCAGGCCAGCCACGCGGCCTCATCTGCCGGTCGAAAGCGCTGCTCCAACTGGCCCTGCGTGTGCAGCTCATAGAGGCCCTGCTCGGAGGACCAGATGAGCGCGTGAAGAGGGATTCTGGGCATATGACCTTCTTTGTGGCTGCGTTGTTCCCAACTACCGTTTCGTTCCTCCCAACACCCAGGAGTATATCAAAGCAGAGACCAACAGGCAAGGAGTGTCCTGATGTTCCTCTAGTGATGAGCTTCTCGCAGACCGACCACGGCAATTTGAGGACAAGAATCAGATTGACTCGCTCTGCTCGACACACTATACTGAGGTTCCTGCCGGGAGTATGTTCCGCCGAGCGGCAGCGCGGAACTATGGACGTCCTGGCAGAAGCAAGCGCGTCCCAAACTGCAAGCAAGCAATGGAGCGCCGGGCACACAATATACCGCTTCAGCTTCCCGCTGCGCAGCCACTGGCTTGTGTTGCCGCCAATGAATCCTGCACGTCAAGTATCTACACGGCGCCACATGAAAGGAGGCGCATGAGCCAGATCTGGAAACTTGTCGGCCCTGATGGCAAGCCGTACGCCAGTGCTGTGCCCGGGGCGCTGGGTGGTCACCGCCGCAACCGCTCGAGGGGGCTACGTCACGTACCGGGTCTTCTTCCTCACTGAAGAGCACGCGCGGGCCGCCGGGTACCGTCCCTGCGCCATCTGCCTCCCACTGGCGTACGCACGCTGGAAAGCACAGCAGGGCGATGGATCGGGGAGCAGGCCGGTCCCTGCGGGAAGACGGAGACTTTCTGTACGAACCGTTCAAGAAAGAATGGTGGAATGATACCACGCTCGCTACCCATCATCACTCGGAAGGAGGCACACGCTCAATCATGAAAAAACACCAGGTGTTTCAGAAACTGGAGCAGGCCTGGGCAGCACTGAAGGAGTCCTACGCTCGATTATCAGATGCACAGCTCACGGAGCCTGCCGTCATGGGCGAGTGGTCCATCAAAGATATCCTGGCGCACGTGACTACCTGGGAGGAGGAGGCCTTGAAGTATTTGCCGCTCATCCTCACGGGAGGCAGACCACCTCGCTACATCCAGTTCGGCGGCATCGATGCCTTCAATGCGCAAATGGCGGAACAGAAACGCGACCTGGCGCTCACCGATGTCCTGAGGCAATTGGATGAAACGCACCGTCGGCTCCTCGACTACCTGCACAGCGTGCCCGAAGAGCACTTCACGCGGGAGACGCCCTTCCGCCATCGTCTCCGGCTTGATACCTACAGCCATTACCCCCTGCACGCCAGGGCGATACGAGAGTGGCGGGAGCGGCCGATGGAATAAAGCGATGTTCAGAAGGAGGGGAGGCCAGGGTGCAGCTCGATGCGCATCCCGTGGGAAGGCTCAACTTTCAGCCAAATTACCAACAGTCTGTCGCCTATCGAGCAGCATGGTTGTGTGCGTTGACTCCTCCCTTGCACTTTTCTCACGGGGGAAGGGGCTGCACCTCCATCAGACGCTTCACCTCACCCGACAGGTCAGGCTCCTGGATGCCGAGTGTTCGACAGAGTGCTAAGGCCTCCTGGGTAGCCCAGGCGATGAGAAAGGCCCGTTGCGTGCGCACATAGGTCGCCCATGCCTCCATCCCCTCTTCGATGAGGAGCTTGCCTCCCCGCTCTGTCAGACGACGATACTCCAGGGCTTCCCCAATCTTCATCAAGCGGTAGCAATCCCAACAATCCAGGCGGTCGCACCATGCTTGACCATCCGCGCTCGTGGATGATGGGGGCAGCGACTCCTTTGGAGAGTAGCTCCACCCGGCTCTGTTCCTGCGCCCTGGTCTAAGTCACAAAGGAGCCGGTCTCGAATGTCCAACGATGGTGTTGAAACTTGTAACTGATTACGCTGATTACACTGATTACGATTGATTACGGTGATGCTACTGATTACGGCAGGTTCTTGCTGATGACGATTCTCTTGCGGGAGTGCCACATGCTTGCATAGGGTGAGGGACTTCATTCCTTGCTGCTCACTATCAGCATCATCAAGGGCAGGTTTCTCGCTAAAAGATGTGGCAGAAGTGTCATTGCCGTAATCAGCGTAATCATTCTCATCACTCTGACCTGCTCTCTCATGGTCATCACTCCCATCCATGCCAGCCGAGGCAAGACCCATCGTTTGGTGAGACTCAAGGTGTTCCTTGCAATCATCATTCCCTTGTGATGGCTGTCTCTGCCTCTGATGATTCCGCTCACCTGAGAGGGCGAGGTAGCGCCCATGAAGTCGCGTGACCTCACCGGTTTCCTCCATCTTGCGTAGAATCGAACGAGTCGTGTGATAGTTCTTCTCCAGCGCTTCGGCGATCTCCCGTGGATTCATCCCATCAGTACCCTGCTCGCGGAGTAATTCGATGATCTCCTGGCGGGCTCTGGTGCGACCAACTTCCTCGGTGTTGCCGATCACGGTCCACAAGGCCGTCGTCGCGTCGAAGCTCAAGGCCAATTGTTGCTCGCGTTCGATATCGCGCCCGGTCACAAAAAGGGACGCCTCGGCCTGCCCGCGCTCGCGTTTCAGGATCAGCGTCCCGTCGACCGCCCCGGTCATACCGATCGAGCCGGTAATTTCGTCCAGCACATCGCTAGAGCTGGTCTTGCGCAGGTGATGCACCGCCAGGATCGAGACGTGGTAGGTGTCGGCCAGGTGTTTGAGCGGGATGAGCGCCTCGTAGTCCCCCTCGTACTGCGACCGGCGGCGCTCTCCCGACGGCGGCGCAACTCTGGCCCAGGTATCGATGACCACCAGCCGGACGCCCGGATGCTCCTTGAGGTAGTCTTCCAGCGAGGCCAGGCCGCCTTCACCCAGACGTGGCCAGTCGAGCGCGAAGTGGATGCCACCCGGCACACTCCTCATGGAGGACAAGAGTTGTCTGGTGCGCGCTTGCAGGCGGCGCGCATTGTCTTCTAGCGCCAGGTAGAGAACGTCGCCCTGGGTGACGGGTTGTGTACCCAGAGCCACGCCGCCGGACGCAATGGACAGCGCGGCGGAGAGCGCCAGCCAGCTTTTCCCCAGTTTGGGTTTGCCCGCCAGCAGCGTCAGCCCTTCCGGCAAGATCTCCGGGATGGCCCAGCGTGTCGGCGGCAGTTCCCAGGAGAGCAACTCCTGCAGGCTGAAGACCCTCGGCTTTGCCCCGGCGGGAGGCGCGACCGGATGAGGGCGGTTGGGCGCGAGTGCTTCGGCGTGATCGAGGGCGTGTTGAAAAGCGGCGCGAAACCCCTGGCGATCCTGTGTATAGAGATCGCTCGGGTCTTTGGCACCTGGGAGATGCACCGCGAAGGCTTTCCCCTGCCACCGCCACCCCTTCAGCCGATTGGCGAGAGCTTTCATGAAGGTGGCCCCTGCCGCATCCGGTTCCTGCACGATGTAGAGCCGGTCGATTCCGGCTAGAGCCGACTCCTCCAGGAGCCCGGCCATCTCAGCGCCGGGAATCCCGAGCGCCGGAAAGCCCTGGTACCACAGTGTCCAGCAGTCCGACTCCCCTTCCACCAAAACCAGATATCCAGCCTTTCTCGCTTGGTCCAGTCGCTCCAGCCCATAAGGGACAATCTTGCCTGTGCCCTTGCTCCAGCGTGACCCTTCGCGAGCGATGAGCGCTGTGCGGATGCGGGAACGCGGCGCGGGCGAGCCGTCTGCCAGATGATAGGGAATATGCAGACCGCCAGAGGGATGCTCCATGACGCCGAGGTTGAAGAGGAACTGCCAGGGCAACTGCTTCTCCAGCGCCAGGTCGAGCAGCGTGAGCGGCGCGTGATGCACACCTTTTGATGAGGCTCGTTCCGGTGCCGATGTGCCATCGGGAAAGAGATCCGTGAGGGTGAGTCCCATCGCCTCAGTGATACGTTCTATCGGACAGCCGGCAAAGCATTTGAGCAGCACCTGTCCCTGCTCGCCCAGGCCGATGCTCAAGCTGGGTTCGCGGTCCGCATGAGCGGGGCAGCAGGCTGTCCACCCGCGTAACGAGGGACGTACCCCCTTGAGATGCGCCAGCCCGTTGTCCAGCGCGGCAGAGGATGGTTGTGCAGGAGTCATGACCATCGGAAGTGCTCCTTCCAGTTCACGACGATGGCAATACGAAAGACAGCGCCATCACCGTAACGCGGGTGGATAGAATGTGGATAAGCTGTGAATAAGTCGTCTATAAAAGGCGGATCCGAGACGAGGGACCGCGCTCGTTTGTCGGTTGCAACGGCATTTCGATGCTCATGCCCCTGTGGCTTGCTCGTGTGATCTGGCGAGCAGAAGGTAGCCATAGCCGGTCAGGCAGAGGATGTCCAGGTCAAAAGGCCAAAGCCTCGCGCGCAGGCGGCTGATGTGCTGTGTCAGGTTG
>WNGG01017781.1_pt1 | contig 14821 bp, 17 predicted proteins | sample 5400661 | NCBI WGS metagenome assembly WNGG01 (sample SAMN13153372, study PRJNA577476) | soil metagenome | isolation source: 100 cm soil or saprolite under Garry oak tree replicate 1 | place: USA:California | collected 2016-06-15
TACAGCCGTGCGCCGTGCAGCCGCACATTATTGCGAATCTGCCATGCCAGAAGCGGATGCTGATCGGTGGGATTGCTGCCGATGAGCAGCATGGCTGGGGCATTGAACACATCGCGCATGCTGGCGGTGGCGTTCGCTTTGCCCCGAAGCGCGCTGGCAAATGCGGGTAAGTCGGCGGTGCGATGGTGATCGATGTTATTGGTACGCAGCGCCAGGCGGGCAAATTTCTGCAAAAGGTAATTTTCTTCGTTGGTGGTTCGGGTGGAACCGATCACGCCGATAGATTCGCCGCCAGCATGGGCGCGAATCTCCAAAAACGCCTTCGCGATTTGTTCAAAGGCCTGCTCCCAACTGGCGGAGACGAGCTGCCCATCGTGGCGGATGAGCGGCTGCTTCAGCCGGCCTTCGTCGTGCACAAAGTCGAATGCGTAACGGCCCTTGATGCAGAGAAAATCGCCATTGATTCCACTCTTGTCGCGGTTATCGCCGCGCACAATCTGCATTCCGCTATCCGCGCGGCGTACGCCCAAGGTGGTTTTGCAGCCATCGCCGCAGTGGGTGCAGACGGTCCCCACGTGCTTCATCTCCCAGGGGCGGGTCTTGTATCGGTACGCGCCGGAGGTGAGCGCGCCCACCGGACAGATGTCAATGCACATGCCACATTCTTCGCAGTCGAGATGGTCCTGCTTATTAGGCGCGATGATGGAACTGACGCCACGGTTCTGCACGCCCAGCGCCCATACGTCCATGGCCTCGCCGCAAATGCGCACGCAGCGATAACAAAGAATGCAGCGTGGCCGGTCAAAAAAGACCACCGGAGACCACTGCTGCTCGTTGCGATGCTCCTTGATCTCGATGAACCGGGATTCGGCAGCGCCATAGCTGAAGGTCATGTCCTGGAGCTCGCACTCACCGCCGGCGTCGCATACCGGACAATCCAGGGGATGATTTCCCAGCAGCAATTCCAGCATGGATTTGCGCGCCTGCTTTACTTTTTCACTTTCGGTAATCACGACCATGCCGTCGGTGATGGGAGTGGTGCAGGCGGTCTGCAACTTGGGCATCTTCTCAATCTCCACCAGACACATGCGGCATGCACCCTGGAGGGAAAGTCCCGGGTAATAACAAAATGAAGGCACTTCGATGCCCACGCTTTTACAGGCATCGATGAGGAGCGTGCCCGCGGGCGCGGTCAGCTTGTCTCCGTTTACGGTGATGCGGGCGTCAGGCATGGGACTTTAATGAGCCAAGACCGGCAACTGCTCTACCGTGCCGTGCTCCTCGAACGGACACGGCCTGCCTTCCAGATGGTCTTCAAATTCCTGGCAAAATTTCTTGACGATGGAGATAGTGGGCATGGCGGCCGCATCCCCTAGCGGACAGAATGTTCTGCCCAGCATGTTCTCGGAGAGATAGAGGATGTTGTCAATGTCCTTGCGAACGCCTCCGCCGGAGTGGAAGCGCTCGAGGGTTTTCTTGAGCCAGTCGGTGCCTTCGCGGCAGGGAATGCACCAGCCGCAGCTTTCGTGTTGATAAAACTTCATCACCCGCAGGGCAAATTTGACCATGCAGGTGGTTTCATCGAGCGCGACCACGCCGCCGGAGCCGAGAAAGGACCCCAACTTCATGAGGGTATCGAAATCCATGCTGATATTAATCTCATCGGCGGTGAGCAAAGGAGTGGAAGAGCCACCGGGCACGACTGCTTTTAGATTCTTTCCATTGGCGATGCCGCCGCCAACTTGATAGATCATCTTTTTCAAGTTGAAACCCAGTGGTAGCTCATAGACGCCCGGGCGGGCGATGTGGCCGCTCAGGCAGAAGAGGCGCGTGCCACCGTTCTTGGGTGTGCCCAGGCCCGCGTACCACTCTCCGCCACCCAGAATAATGTGCGGAACGCTGGCCAGCGTTTCCACGTTATTAATGACCGTGGGCCCGCCGTAGAGCCCAATCACGGCGGGAAATGGGGGACGAATGCGGGGCACACCGCGCTTGCCTTCTAGAGATTCCATGAGCGCGGATTCTTCTCCGACCTCATATGCGCCCGCGCCGGTGTGCGAGGCGATGTCGAAATCGTATCCGCTGCCAAAGATATTTTTGCCAAGGAAACCGCGCGCGTAGGCCTCGGCAATGGTCTTCTCCATGATCTCCAGCAGATACCGGTACTCGCCGCGCAGGTAGATGTACCCCTGGTGCGAGCCCACGGCGATGCCGGCGATGATCAAGCCCTCGATCACCGCGTGGGGATCGTGCTCGCAAATGAGACGGTCTTTGCAGGTGCCGGGCTCGCTCTCATCGCCATTGCAAAGAATGTATTTCGGCTTGGCGGATTCTTTGGGCACGAAAGACCATTTCATGCCGGTGGGAAAGCCGGCGCCGCCACGGCCGCGCAGGTTGGAAGCTTTCATCTCATTGATGATGCCGCCCGCACCCATGCTCAAAGCTTTCTGCACCGCCTTGTAGCCATCGAGCTCGAGATAGCGTTCAATTTTGGCCGCGCCCTGGCCAAAGCGCCGGGAGACGACCTTGACCTCATCGGGATGGGAGACTAAATCCGCCATTGAATTCCAGGGCTAAAGCCCAAATCAGAAGCGCCAGCGCGGGCCGAAAGGCATACTCTTACGAATCTTCCTTTGGTTTACTTCCGTTTGTAGCCATCCAAGACTTCATCCACCTTTTCCGGCGTCAGGTTTTCGTGGAAGTCGTAATTCACTTGCATAGCGGGCGCCCAACTGCAGGCGCCAATACACTCGACCTCCTCCAGCGAAAAGGCGCCGTCGGCGGTGACCTGCTTATGGCCGACTCCGAGCTTTTGCCGGCAGTAATCAAAAATCTCTTCCGCACCGCGCAGCATGCAACTGATGTTGGTGCACACCTGCACGTGGTAGCGCCCCATGGGGCGCGTACGCAGCATCGAGTAGTAGCTGATCACATTGCGCACTTCGAGATCGGTAAGCTCCAGGCGCGCGGCGATTTCGTGCATGACCTCGTCGCTAAGGTATCCGACTTCGTCCTGCGAGTAGAGCAGCATGGGAATCAGCGCCGAGCGCTTGATGGGATAAAGCGTGAACAGGGTCGCAAAGCGCTGCTCGAGCTGTTCGGAAAATTTCATCTATCGATCTCTCCCAGCACGATATCAATGCTGCCAATGGCAGCCACCACGTCGGCGATAAGACGGCCTTCGCACATTTTGGGAAGCGCCTGCAGGTTGGCGAACGATGGCGAGCGCATGTGCACGCGCGCAGGCTTGGCCGTGCCGTCACTGACGACGTAATAGCCCATTTCGCCGCGGGGCGATTCCACCGCCTGATAAACCTCGCCTTCGGGCACCCGGAATCCTTCGGTCACGATCTTGAAGTGGTAGATGAGGGCTTCCATCTCTGTCTTCATCTTCTCGCGGTCAGGGAGGACGACTTGGGGAGCGTCCGCTTTCAGCGGGCCCGCCGGCATGCCCTGGAGCGCTTGCTCGACGATAGCGACCGATTGGCGCATCTCCTGAACGCGCAGCAGGTAGCGCGCGTAGACATCGCCATCGTTCGAGAGCGGGACCTGGAAGTGGAAATTTTCGTAACCGGAGTAAGGCTCATCCCGTCGCAAGTCGAGATCAATGCCACTGGCGCGCAAGCTGGGCCCGGTGACGCCCAACGCCAAAGCATCTTCAGCGCTGAGGTAAGCGACGCCCTTGGTGCGTTCCAGCCAGATGGGGTTGCTGGTCAGCAGGTCTTCGTATTGATCCACGCGGGCAGGAAAACGTGCGGCAAAATCCTTGATGCGCTCGAAAAAACCGATGGGCGGTTCCAGCGCCAGCCCGCCGATGCGGAAATAGGAGGTCATCATGCGCTGTCCGCTCACCATTTCAAATATCCGCAGGATATCTTCGCGCTCGCGGAAACAATAAAGGAAGACGGACATGGCGCCGATATCGAGAGCGTGCGTCCCCAGCCATACCAAGTGGGAGTTGATGCGGGTGAGTTCGTTCAGCAGAACGCGGATCCATTGGGCGCGCGGAGGGATCTCAATGCCCAGCAGCTTTTCCACCGCCAGCACGTAGCACAAATTGTTGGTGAGCGGGCAGAGGTAATCAATGCGGTCAGTGAGCACCACCACCTGCTGATAAAGCTTGGCTTCGCAGGTCTTTTCGATTCCGGTGTGCAGGTAACCAATCTCCGGCACCATGCGTACCACGGTTTCGCCGTCAATTTCCAAGACCAGTCGCAGCACGCCATGGGTGGAAGGATGCTGCGGGCCCATGTTAAGGACCATGGTACGGTCCTGCCCGGTCTCCAGCATCGGAGTTGGGGTGAGGTGGGCCATGCTTAGCGGTAGCCCTCGACGGGATAATCCTTGCGCAGGGGATGGCCTTCCCAGTCGTCGGGCATCATGATGCGGCGAAGATCGGGGTGTCCGCTGAAGTTGATGCCGAAGAGATCGAATACTTCGCGTTCAAAGAAATTGGCGGCCGGCCACATCCCGGTCAGGGATTCCACGGCGGCGCCTTCGGCGTCCAACCGGAACTTGAGCCGAAGCCGGTGCTTACGCGCAATCGAGAACAGGTGATAGACGACCTCAAAGCGCGGTTCCGAGGGGTAACGATCCACGGCGGTAATATCAGAAAGGAAATCAAATTGGAGCTCCGGGTCCGACTTCAAGAGAGCGCAAGCTTCGCGCAGGAAGGGCGGCCGAAGGTAGATGGTGAGTTCGTTGCGATCGAACTTCGCTGATTCGATCGCCTGTGGATTCCAGGCCAGAAGCCGGGCTAGCGGCGGGTGCTTCTTCAGTTGCTCGACATCAGTCATTGCGGGCGGCAACGGCAAATTAAAAGGCCCTCTTTCCGGCCGCTGCTGCGGCGGCGTCGCTCCCAAGCGGAAGTTCGCGGGCCTCGGGCTTCGACCAATCCAGCGCACCCTTTTTCCAGATGTAGAAAAAGCCGGCCAGCACGATGCCGATGTAAACCAGCATCTCCCAAAATCCAAACATCTTCAGCTCGCGGAAGATGACCGCCCAGGGATACAAAAACACTGCTTCAACGTCGAACAAAATGAAAAGCATGGCGACGAGATAGAATTTCACCGAAAAACGTTCGCGGGCGTCGCCAGTAGGAGTGATGCCACATTCATAGGCCTGAAGCTTGGCGGGGGAGGGGCGATGGCGGCCGATCAGGGCGGAGAGCACGACCATCCCGGCCGCAATCGCGCTCACGAACAACAGATGAATCAGGATCGGGAGGTAGCGGGCGAAGTAGTTGTCCGGCATGGCAGATGCTATAATCCGCGCCCAATCGCAGCGCTACAAACATTTAGTTATAGGTTTTCGCGATTGCCAGTGTCAAGTTGACGCGCAGCAGCGTGCAGCGCTGCATTTGCTGGCGCCGGGAAGGGGAGCACGCGGAGGATTTGCGGGGCGATGATTTTCGGCTTCAACACCGACATTGAACAGGGCGACACGGTTTACCACGTGCAAAGCGAGGCCCGGCAAAAAGATTTGCTGCTGCAAACCCAGGTCTTCGTCCGCGGACGCTGCATCGGCAAGCGCGCCAGCTCTTATGCGGACAAAGTTTCGCAGCCCGGGTTCTCTGATGAGAATATGCACCAGCTACTCAAAGACCAGCATCGGGTGGTGGTGGAAGCGGTGCGCGCGGGCAAGGCCAATGAGGCGCTGGGGAAGCAGGCCGCGGCGGGCAGTCCCCCAAACGCATAGCGGCTTCCCAGCCCTCGGGGCGGCACACCTGCCAGCACGCCGGCAGTCATTCCAATGAAAATTAAAATCAATGGAGAAGAGCGCGAGTTTTCCGCCGGGCTTACATTGACCGCTTTGATTTTGGAACTGGGGAGTAAGCCCGACCGGCTGGCCATCGAGCTAAACCGAGAAATCGTTCCGCGCCGCGAGTGGGCAGAGACCCGGCTGCAGGAAGGCGACGAACTGGAAATTGTGCATTTTGTGGGCGGAGGCAATCTCCGCACGTAGTCCTGCCATTCCTTCTATCCAGCTTTTTTCTTGTTGACAGGGAACAACTCTGCCATAAAATGTTTTAAACATTTTATGGTAAGGTTGTTTGCGCCTCGGAAAAAAAGACACATGACAAGGGCGTTCACCTCGAATGACGTAATTGGACTCACCGGCATCACCCCCCGGCAATTGCAGTGGTGGGACGAGCGCGGCATCGTCACGCCCTCGCGTAGCGGGCGCAACCGAGCTTATTCCATCGATGACCTCGCCGAGGTGGCGGTGATCTGCGAGCTTCGAGGGAAGGGATTTTCGTTACAGCGGGTCCGCAAGGTCATGCGGTTTCTGCAGCGCGAACTGGGGAAGCGGTTGGTGGAGACGGTGAGCAGCGGCTCGGACTACCACCTGCTGACCGACGGCGCACACATCTATCTGGAAAATTCGGCGAAACAGGTGATCGACATTCTTAAAAATGCCCGCCAGCCGCTGTTGAGCATTTGCTTGAGCGACACGGTGCGGCAAATCCGGGCGGAGATTCGGGGCAAAAAGCCGAGCGCTTCCGTGTCGCGGATGCATCTGCGGAAGCGGCGCGCGGCCATACCCGGAGAGTGAGCGGAGAGTCGCATCCCGCAGAGCATTAAAGGTAAGTGAGGTTTCATAACAGTTGTTGCGCGAGGTGGTTGCAGCACCGGCAATGTTGGAGGTGACATGGTCGGAGAAATAACTGTTCTGAATGAGTGGATCCCGGAGCAGATGGAGCCGGGGACGTTATTCGTACTGGAAAACGCAGGGGAAGCCGGGGAAGCTGAAGACCCATACTGGGCGGTGCTCGCCTGCCCCTCCTGCGGGACGCTAGGCCTGATCACGCGCAGGCAGATCGCCGGTTTGATCTGCGTGATCTGCGGTTCGGACAAGTGCTCGGCACAATTTTTCATCCAGGACAACGATTTCGTGCCGCGCAAATCGAACTAGCGGCGGTCAGCATCGCTAGCGGCGGCGAGGCGGCCGTTCTATCCCATGCACCGCTTTTGCTACAATCATCCTTGCTGACGGCAGGATGATTCCCACTTCCAAATTTACCGATGTTCCCACTGCCATAGAAGAGATCCGCGCGGGGCAGATGATCGTGGTAGTGGACGACGAAGATCGCGAGAACGAAGGCGACCTGACCATGGCCGCCGAAAAGGTGACGCCAGAGGCCATTAATTTTATGGCGAAGTATGGCCGCGGCCTGATCTGCCTGGCGATGACGGAGGAGCGGCTGGACCATCTGCGCATTGGCCCCATGACGGCGGAGAACACGTCGCAATACGGCACCGCGTTTTGCGAGGCCATTGATGCCCGCGAGGGAGTGACTACCGGCATCTCGGCATATGACCGCGCTCATACCATCCGCGTGGCCATTGATTCCAAATTGCGGCATTCTGACTTGGCGAGGCCGGGACATGTGTTTCCTTTGCGGGCGCGAAAAGGCGGAGTGCTGGTGCGCGCCGGGCAGACGGAGGCGGCGGTGGATCTGGCGCGGCTGGCCGGTCTAGTGCCGGCCGGCATTATCTGCGGCAGCATGGCGCGGGTGCCGGAACTGTTGGAGTTCTGCCGCCAGCACCAGCTCAAAATTCTGACGGTGGCTGAGCTGATCCGCTATCGCATGCAGCACGAGCGCTACGTGCACCGCATTGGCGAGGCGCTGCTGCCGACGGTTCATGGTGAGTTCCGTATGATTGCCTACGAGAGCGAAACCGACGGCGAGTCGCACATTGCGCTGATTCGCGGCGAACTGGAAAACGCGGGTCCGGCGCCCATCCTGGTGCGCATGCATTCGCACTGCCTGGTGGGAGACGTCTTCGGCGCCACCTGGTGCGATTGTCACGCCATCATCGATCGCGCCATGCAAATGATTGCGGAAGAAGGCCGGGGTGCGCTGATCTATCTGCACCAGACCTCAAAAGGTTTTTCGGTGGAAAAAGTGGAAGAAAAGCCCACGCTGGCGTTTCATCGCGATGTGCGTGATCCATCGCGCCCCGACCACCAGCGCAAGACGCAACGCGAAATCGGCATTGGGGCGCAGATTCTTTCCGATCTCGGCATCCAGGCCATCCGCCTGCTCACTAACCATCCGCGCAAAGTGGCGGCGCTGGAAGGGTTCGGGATGCAGATTGTGGAGCAGATTCCGATTCCGGTTGCCGAGGCCGATGCGCGAGTGAGATAGCTAGGTACTCTTCAGGACAACTGATTCCAGGACATTGGCCACGTCTTCGGCTTTGTCTGAGGCCATTTCCAGCACTTCATACAACTCCTTCAATTTAATTAGCGCGATGGGATCCTTTTCGGAGTCGAAAAGCCTGGCAATGGCGGCGCGCGCCACCCGGTCGGCCTCGTTTTCCAGGCGGTTGATTTCAACACAATAATCAAGGATGTCCTGGTTCTTATCGAGTAGAGGCACGGCTTTATCAATCTGCTCGCTCTGGCGCACCACCAAGCGGGCAAGCTCGGCGGCGGCGGCGGGAGCGCTGGTGATCTTGTACATGATCAAGCGTTCGCCGGCGGCATCGAGGGAGTCGAGAACATCGTCCATGCTGGCGGCCAGGCGATGGATGTCCTCGCGGTCAAAAGGAGTAATGAAAGTCTGGTTCAACTTGGTGAGGACGGCGTGGGTAAGCTCATCTCCACGGTGCTCAATTTCCTTGAGCTGCTGCACCCGAAGGTCGACATTCTCGAAGCTCTCGAGGATCTTAACCATCAAGCGCGCGCCCTCGGTGACGTTCGCAGACATCTGGGAAAACATCTCGTAGAACTTCATCTCGCGAGGGATGAGGCGGACCATCTCCGAGGCGCTCCTTTGGCCGGACGACGGATCCCGGCGCTCGCCGCTCTCGGCGGACACAATGCAATCCGCAAAAAGCGAATCACTATCTCACGCGTTGCAGAAGAGCGTCAAACAGGCGAGGAAGGGAAGTTTCAGTGCAGTTATTCCCTGCACGGCGTCGCCAGAATGACGATACCGGGAGAATAAACTCGTAACTTTCACCACAACCGACGCAAAGAGCACACGGAGGGCCTAGGGGGCGGGGCTCATAAAAAACACCAAAGCTCGAACATGATGCAGTGGATAAGAATTCTTCCCTCCCCGAGGGAGACGAGCGGTTGGTTACAATGGCAAGATGCTTTCCATGAAGCCTGGTACAGCGGTTGCGGCAGGCGAAATGCCGGCAGTCCCGCAGACCATTGAAGGGTCGAGCGTATTGCACCAGATTTTTCGCTGGCGCTGGCCAGCGTGGAAGAAGCTACCTGCTACGCAACGCGGCAAGATCGCGCAGCAGGCATCAAGGCTGCTGCAGGGTCCGGAGGCCGCAGGAGAGAGCGCGCTTTATTCCGTCCTGGGACACAAGGGCGATTTAATGTTGGTGCACTTCCGCGCCGGCCTGGAGGAATTGAACGCGGTTGAGCTGCAACTGGCGCGACTGCAGGCGCAGGAATTTCTTGAGCCCTCGACCTCATTTCTTTCGGTCATTGAGCTGGGACTTTACGATTCCTCGGTCAAGCTCTACCAGTCGTTAATGGAACGGGGCCTGGCGCCGCATTCAGGGGAGTGGAATGCGGAGGTGGAAGAGATGCTCGGCCGCCAGCGGGAGGCCATGCGTCCGCGGCTTTTTCCCAAGATCCCGCCCATGCGTTACCTATGCTTTTACCCAATGGACCGCCGCCGGGGGGAAGACAAGAACTGGTACCGCTTGCCCATTGAGGAGCGGCAGCGGCAGATGGAAGAACACGGCAAGGTGGGCCGCCGCTACTACGGGAAAGTGCAGCAGATCATTACCGGCTCCATCGGCTTTGATGATTGGGAGTGGGGGGTGGATTTGTTTGCCGATGATCCCCTGGTCTTCAAGAAACTGATTTACGAAATGCGCTTTGACGAAGTCAGCGCTGTCTATGCGCTCTTCGGGCCCTTCTACGTGGGAGTGCGCTGCCCGGCAGCGCAATTGGAAACGTTGTTGGAAGGGGAACTGCCCGAGCACGGTGTTTGACGTGCCGAAGCCAGCCAGCTAGTCTGTTCACTCACGCAAAAGTTCAGGAGAGAAGCGGCGATGCCGGTGAAATCCATTCAACTCGGACAAGTCTGGCGCAATGACCAAGACGGGCAGAATTATCTGGTGACCAAACTTTATAACGAAGTCTTTACCCAGTACGCCATCTTGCGCCATGCCGACGCCAGCGCCGCCAACAACGCCACCATCCGCGTGAAAGTCCTAAAGACTGGTGAAACCGCCACCCTGCCCGGCTATACCTTTACCCAGGACGCGCAGGAGTTTTAGCCGGCGCCGCATCTCTGGCGCGCTCTCTCTCCTATCTAAATGATCTCCGACCTAATAGCGGCGTTGAGCGCGTTCATCATCTACGTGATTTCCTCGAGTGGATATTTGGGGATCATCCTGCTGATGGCGATTGAATCGGCGTGTATCCCGCTGCCCTCAGAAGTGATCATGCCGTTTTCGGGGTACCTCGTATATAGCGGCCGCTTTAATCTTTGGTGGGTGGCAACGGCGGGAGCATTGGGCTGCAATCTGGGATCGGCGGTGGCGTATGCGGTGGGATATTACGGCGGGCGTCCACTGGTGGAAAGATACGGGGCTTACATTCTGCTCAGCCGCCGCGAACTGGAGTGGGCGGACGGATTTTTTGCGCGCTTCGGCGATGTCACCGTATTTGTAAGCCGGCTGTTGCCGGTGGTGCGGACGTTCATCGCCTTGCCAGCGGGGATCGCCCGCATGCCTCAACTGCGGTTTCATTTTTATACGTTCCTGGGATCGTGGCCATGGTGCCTGGGGCTGGCGTATTTGGGATTCAAGGCAGGCGAGCACTGGGATTACCTGCGCACGTATTTCCACAAATTTGATTTCGTCATCGGGCTGATATTGCTGGCCGCCCTTGCATGGTTCGTGTGGTCGCGCTGGCAGCACCGGATACGAGTGGCGTGAGGGCGCCCGCGGGGCCGACATTTGCAAATGCCGCTTCGATACGAGAAGATACCCCGCTTTCATTGAGAACATTCTGACCAGGACGACGCATTGGCCATAGAGCACAAGAGCGCAAAAGCCGCTAGCGGCGCCCGCCGCGGTGGGGGAGAGATTGAGCCGGCCCGCGGCAAACTGGGGATCATGATCCCTGGGATGGGAGCGGTGGCCACTACTTTTGTCGCCGGGGTGGAGGCGATTCGCAGGGGACATGCCAGTCCCATTGGCTCACTTACCCAGATGGGAACCATTCGCCTGGGAAAGCGCACCGCCGGACGTTCGCCAAAGATCAGCAAATTCGTTCCCCTGGCGGAGCTGAATGATCTGGTTTTTACCGGCTGGGACATTTACGAAGACAACATGTATGCGGCCGCGCGCAAGGCGGGAGTCCTGGAAAAAGAGCTGCTGGACAAGGTAAAGCCGTTTCTCACGGCAGTGCAACCGCGCAAGGCGGTTTTTGAGCAGAGCTACGTGCGCAAGCTCGAGGGACCCAACGTTAAAAAAGGAAAGAACAAGAGGGAACTGGCTGAACAACTGCGGGAGGACATCCGCGAGTTCAAACAGAGTTCCGGCGCCAAGCGGCTAGTGATGATCTGGTGCGGTTCGACGGAAATTTTTCTGCAGCCGAGAGCGGTGCACCAGTCGGTCAAGGCCTTTGAAAGCGGGTTGCTGAAAAACGACGAGGCCATTGCACCCTCGATGATGTACGCGTATGCGGCGCTTTCCGAGGGCGTGCCCTTTGCCAACGGGGCGCCCAACCTGACGGTGGACATCCCGGCGATGCACGAGCTGGCGCGCCGCAACCGCGCGCCCATCTGCGGCAAGGATTACAAAACCGGACAGACCTTGCTGAAGACCATTCTGGCGCCCGGATTCAAGTCGCGCATGCTGGGGCTGAACGGATGGTTTTCCACCAACATTTTGGGGAACCGCGACGGGGAAGTGCTGGACGATCCGGAGTCCTTTAAGACCAAGGAGGAGTCCAAGCTTTCGGTGCTGGAGCAGATTTTGCAGCCCAGGCTGTACCCCGAGCTGTACCGCAATTTTTATCACAAGGTAAGAATTAACTATTACCCGCCACGCGGTGATAACAAAGAGGGTTGGGACAACATCGATATCTTTGGCTGGCTGGGATATCCGATGCAGATCAAGGTGGATTTCCTGTGCCGTGATTCGATTCTGGCGGCGCCGCTGGTGCTTGACCTGGTGCTGTTTCTCGATCTGGCCAAACGAAGCTCCGAACTGCAAGGGATTGGAATCCAGGAGTGGCTGAGCTTCTATTTCAAGTCGCCCATGACCGCGCCCGGGCTCTATCCCGAGCACGACTTGTTCATCCAGCTCATGAAACTCAAAAACACGCTGCGCTTCCTGCGCGGCGAGGAACTGATCACCCACCTGGGATTGGAATACTACGACTAATCGCGAAATTCCCTAGCCGCGGAGATGCGCGGATTAAGGCAAATCAGCATCTTAGGGTTGTGAGCGACTTTGCGGTGAAGACTGCCTGTCTAAGAATCTGCGCCCTGGTGCTGACCCTGCTGGCCTGCAAGCTGGCGATGGCGGGGACGACGGGGAGCTTTCGAGGCACAGTGGTGGAAGCACCTACGGGAGAGCCCTCGGCGGGCTGGATCTACGTGCAAGGCCGCAATGGCAGCCTGCGCCGGGTGCAAGTATCGCGAGCGCGAGTTATCTATGGAGAAGCCGTCCCCCTAAGCCAGCGCGAGAAGGCCCCCAAGGCCTCGCTGGTGCTCGGCGCCGAGGTACGAGTTACGGCGGAACAGGATGGCAGCGGCGAGTGGCAGGCCAGCCAGGTGGAGATCCTCAAGCTGCGGAATGCGCGCATGCATGCCGAGCGGCGCGGGCCGTGAACGCTTTCCACCCGCTAAATCCTAAGCGGGCGTCCTCATAGCACGTTTGAAATCATCGAACCTGGCGAGGAAACGGTCTACGTCCACCCGCCGCAAATAGTAGGGAGTGGAGAGCCGCAGCTTCGAGGGTTCGCCCCCGCGGATGCGAATCTTGTGCTGCTTCCATAGCCAGTTTTCCAGCTCCATGCGTTGAATGGGGGGCACGTTCACGGTAGCAATGGCGCAACGCAGAGCGGGATCGGGCGAGGTCCAAGACTCAGCGCCGCGCTTGAGCATTTCGCCAAGGATGTAATCGGCCATTTGCCGATGGCGTTTTTCGATGCGCTCCATGCCAATCTGATCGGCAAGCTGGAGAGCAGCCCGCAATCCCCAGAGCGCGGGGACGTTGGATGAGCCAATGCGTTGGAAGCGCTCGGCGCGCAGTTCGGGCTTGTCCCAACCCTCGGTGGCGATGGTATTCCACAACCGGTCGATGATTTCGTTACGGAGGTATAGAAAGCCCGAGCCCTTGGGCGCCTGCAGCCATTTGTGCGGGCTGGAGGTGTACAGGTCGCAGCCCAGCTCGCGCACATTGAGGTGCATCATGCCGGTGACGTGGGCGCCATCCACGGCGGAAAGAATTCCCTTGCTGCGGGCCAGGGCGCAGATTTCGCGCGCGGGCAACACTACTCCAGTAACGGTGGTGATGTGGCTAAAAAAGAGCACGCGAGTGCGAGGAGTAATGGCGTCATTGATGCGATTGAGAATTTCGGCAGCATTCCTGGGCGGGAGCGGCAGCTCGAACTTTTTGACCACGATGCCATAGCGCTTGGCGCGCAGGTTCCAGGGCTGCTCGCCGCCGGGATGCTCCTGGTTGCTCATCAGCACCTCGTCACCGGGCTTGAGGTCAATTCCGTTGGCGATGTAGCTGTTGGCCTCAGTGGCGTTGCGCAGCAGCGCAATTTCGTCGCGGGTGGCACCCACAAAGGCGGCCAGGGGATCGCGGAATTCATTCCAAGCGGCGTAGCCCCATATGGGATAGTCCTCGGGATCCTGCTGCGCCATTTTTTCGGTGGTGTTGTAGCCCTCAAAGATCGCACGCAACACCGGAAGCGGAGAAGATCCCACGGTGCCATTGTTGAGATAAATCTCGTCTTCGGGAATGAGGAACTGGCGCCGAATCTGAGACCAGTAACTCTCCTGGTCGCGGTCGTACAAGCCGGAGTCAGGCAACTGAGGAGGGTTGGAAGCCAGGGCCTGGGCGAACAGGCTTTCGTGCAAAGCCAGCCCGCCAAAGATTCCAGCGGTGTTGAGGAGAAAATTTCTGCGGTTGATCATTGGCCGGGACCTCGTAGGCAGGAATGGTACGAGTAAGCATGCAGCGTCTACAAGCGCGAAGGCACTTCGCTTCGCAGGGGATGGGGCAGAGGGATGACAATAAGCCGCGGAGAGCAAGTCCTTTTTACGAATTTGGGGTTAAAAGCAGAAGGCTTTCTCCGCTTGCAAGCGTCCAAATGGGAGGGAAGCTCATCTAATTGGAAGGCACATTGACGGGGAAACAGGGGTCTATAATTAGAACAGTTCTCAGATTTTTCAGGATGTGCGCTCGCAAGGGAGTAACTGCATGAGTTTTCGCGGCATCGCCATAAAATCCATAATTCTGTCGCTCTTGCTTTCGCTGACCACTTTTCTGGCAGCGCAGCAAGCACCGGCAACATCGCCTCAGGCGCCAACCACCACCTCCACTCCTGCGAACCAGCCGGATAGCAGCAAACAAGCCAAGCAAGAGAAGCATGATGGCGGCAAAAGCGACGTGGACGCCATCGGCAACCGCAACATCGGCGGCAAGGGGCTGGGGAACTGGTATTCGCTGGAAAAAGAGATCCGGATGGGGAAAGAGTACGCGCAGCAAATTGAGTCCACCGTGAAGCTGGTGCAGGACCCGGTGGTGAATGAATACGTAAACCGGATCGGGCAGAACCTGGTGCGCAACTCTGATGCCAAGGTGCCCTTCACTAT
>WNGG01017925.1_pt1 | contig 14818 bp, 12 predicted proteins | sample 5400661 | NCBI WGS metagenome assembly WNGG01 (sample SAMN13153372, study PRJNA577476) | soil metagenome | isolation source: 100 cm soil or saprolite under Garry oak tree replicate 1 | place: USA:California | collected 2016-06-15
CGCTGATTGTGCCGCCCGTGCCCAGGCCGCAAACGAAGTGCGTGATGCGGCCTTCGCTGTCTTCCCAAATCTCCGGGCCCGTGGTGCGGTAGTGCGCCTCCGGGTTCATCGGATTGGCGTACTGGTTCGGATAAAACGAATTGGGGATTTCGCGCGCGAGCTTTTTCGCCACCGAGTAGTAGCTGCGCGGGTCTTCCGGCTCTACGGCCGTGGGGCAGACGATGACTTCGGCGCCAAGCGCCTTCAGCAGGTCGATTTTTTCCTTGGACTGCTTGTCGGTGATGGTGAAAACCATCTTGTAGCCGCGCACCGCGGCCACGAGCGCCAATCCCATGCCAGTGTTGCCGGATGTGCCTTCGATGATCGTGCCGCCGGGCTTGAGGAGGCCTTGGCGCTCGGCCTCGTCAATCATGGTGATGCCGATGCGATCCTTCACCGAGCCGCCGGGATTGATGTAGTCGCACTTGACGTAAATCTGCGGCTTGAGGCCCTGGTTGATGCGATTCAAGCGCACGAGAGGCGTGCGTCCCACCGCTTCGAGGATGTTATTGCACCGCATTCGGTGTCTCTGGCGTCAACGGGCGGGTTAACCTCTGCCCGGGTGTGCCATAATTTGCAGTTTATCATGCAGCTTTGCCGAGCGGGAGCAAGGCGCATCGGAGGAGTCAGACGTGGCGCGGCAGAACATAGCGAGCGGGACGAAGTGGGAGCCGATTGTGGGCTATTCGCGGGCGGTGCGCGTGGGCAAGCTGATCAGCGTTTCGGGAACGACGGCGACCGGGCCGGATGGAAAGATCGTGGGGGTGGGCGATGCGTACGCGCAAACCGTGCAGACGATCAGGAATATCGAAGCGGCGCTCACGAAGGCGGGAGCGGGCTTGAAAGACGTTGTGCGCACGCGCATGTACGTGACGAACATCGCGGAATGGGAAAAGATCGGTAAGGCGCACGGCGAGTTCTTTGGCTCGATTCGTCCGGCGACGAGCATGGTCGAGGTGAGCAAGCTGATCTCACCGGAGATGCTCGTCGAGATCGAGGCGGATGCGGTGGTGGAATCCTGACGCCGACTTCGCGCCGCGGAATTTCCTTGTAAGTGCAGTCAGCGCCACCGCCCGGTGGCCAGCGCTCCGGAGAATCGCATGACCGAGTTCCCATACGATTCGTTCATCGCGGAATACTACGACGCGTCGCCCGTGGTAGCCACGCGGCAGGACGTGCCGTTCTATCTCTCGGCGGCGTGCGAATGGGGCGACCCGATTCTCGAATTGGGTTGCGGCACGGGACGCATCACGCTGGCCCTGGCGAAAGGCGGCTACCGCGTCACCGGGCTCGACCTTTCGCAGCGCATGCTCGACCGGTGTGCGGAAAAGCGCGCGGCCCTGCCGACGGAAGTCTGCGAGCGCGTGCACCTCGTTCACGAGGACATGACGCGCTTCGATCTGGGAGAAAAATACCGCCTTATCGTCATTCCTTTCCGGCCGTTCCAGCACCTGCTCGAAACACAGCAGCAGATCGACTGCCTTGCGTGCGTGCAGCGGCATCTGACGCCGGGCGGGCGGCTCATCCTGGATTTCTTCCACACGGACCCGCGGCGGATTCATGATCCCGCATTCCTGAAAGAGAGCGAGCCGTTCGCGGAGCATGAAATGCCAGATGGACGCCGCGTACGGTTGACGGAGCGCGTTGTGGCGTTTCACTACGCGCGGCAGTGCAACGACGTCGAGATGTATTACGACGTGACGCATCCCGGCGGGCGTAAGGAGCGGCTGACGTTCGCATTTACCGTACGCTACTTTTTCCCCTTCGAAGTCGAGCACCTGCTGGCGCGCTGCGGCTTCCGCGTGGCCGCGCTCTACGGCAATTTTGACCGTTCGCCCCTGCGCGACGATTCCCTCGAGATGATCTTTGTCGCCGCCGCGATCTGATCCGCATGTTCAGCAAGTTCAGCGCTGGAAAAACGCGGCCCCTCGGCTAGTGCCGTTCCAACTGTTTGAGACAACGGATTGGAAATTAGCAGCGAGAAGTTGGAACGGTACTAGAATGGCAGCGCTCAGGAGGCGCAATGAATCGCAGATTCGCGCAACGCTTCACCCGGTTCGCCACGGGATTCACTCTGATGGTATTCGCTTTCGTGGCGCAGACGGCGCGCGCGCAAACGCGACCGCCGTCTTCCGATGGCGGCCTGACCGTCGAAAAAATCTTCACGCGGCCTGGACTGACGCAGCCGCTTCTGCGCAGCGTGCAATGGAGTCCCGACGGCAAGCTGCTCTCGTTCGTGCAACCGGCGACGGGAGCGGCGCAGCGAATCGAGATCCGCGCGATTGACCTCGCGCACCCGGAGGCAGAGCCGCGTTTGCTCGTTGATTCGGAGAAACTGCAGGAGATGCTTCCTCCTTCCCGAAAGAAGGCTTCGCAGGCAACGGGGCTCGGGCGGATTGCGCCGCAGCAGTATCAGTGGATGCCTGACGGCAAGGCGCTGCTCTTTCCCACCGACGACAATCTGTACGTGTTCGACCTTGGGAAACAGACGGGCAAGCGGCTGCTCGAAGATGCCGCAGGTGAAGCCAGCGCCGTCTCCAACGCCAGGATTTCTCCCGACGGGCGCTGGGTGAGCTTCGTGCGCAATCACGATGTGTGGGCAGTGGAATTGTCCACGGGCAAGCCGACGCAGCTTACCTTCGGCGGTAGCGAAGACCTGCTCCACGGCGAGCTCGACTGGGTCTATCCCGAGGAGCTGGACATCCGCGAAGCGTACTGGTGGTCGCCGGATTCGAAGCGCATCGCCTTCCTCGAACTGGATGAGCGGCCGGTGACGAAGTACCCGCTCGTGGACCTGCTGTCCTATAACGGCGCGACGGAATGGGAGCACTATCCCAAGGCGGGCGCGGCGAATCCGGTTGCGCGCGTCGGCGTGGTCGAGGTGCCGTCGAAAGAAACGATTCGTGGAATGAGATGGATCGATACGGGGGAGGACAAAGAGGTCTATCTCGCGCGCGTCAACTGGCTCGACGTCAAGAGCCTGCTCATCCAGCGGATGCCGCGGTCGCAAAGACGGCTCGATCTTCTTCTAGCCGATACGGTTGAAGGCACATCACGCATCATGCTCACGGAAGAAGACCCGCACTGGATCAACCTGAGCGACGATTTGTATGTTTTCCCCGGCGGCAAGCGGATTCTGTGGTCCAGCGAAATCCCGCCAATCGGGAGCGGCGCTTTTCCGAATCCGGGCGGCTATCGCCACCTGTATCTGTACGACACTGCCGGCAGATTGCTCAAGCAGCTCACGCACGGCGAATGGGCAGTCGCTGGCGTGGACGGCGTGGATGCGGAGCACGGCTTTGTGTATTTCACGGCGACGGAAGTGAGCGTGCGCGAGCGGCATCTCTATCGCGTCTCGATGGACACCGGCGAGATGACGCGGCTCACGTTCGATGCCGGCACGCACCGCATCTCCCTCTCGCCGAGCGCACGCTTCTATGTGGACACGTACTCGAACGCGCACACGCCACCCGTGCAGTACCTCCAGCGCGCCGATGCAATGCACAACGTAATGGAAGCGCGGCGGCTGGCCGGCGGGGCGACTCCCGCGCTCGAAGCGATGCACCTCGGGCCGGTGGAATGGCATGCGATTCCGGCGCAGGACGGCACGCTGCTGCAGGCGCGGTTCATCAAGCCGCCCGGTTTCGACCCGGAGAAAAAATATCCGGCGATTCTCTCGCTCTACGGCGGGCCGCATGCGCAACTCGTGGTGGACGCCTGGAGCGGCGGCGGTTTCCTGTTCGACGAGCTGCTGGCGCAGCACGGCTACCTTATCTTGACGTTGGACAATCGCGGCTCGTCCGGGCGCGGCCACGCGTTCGAGACGCCAATCGACCGGCGCTTCGGCGAGCTCGAGCTTGCCGACCAACTCGCAGGCGTCGCCTGGCTGAAAAAGCAGGGCTTCGTCGATCCGGCGCGGATCGGGGTGCACGGCTGGAGCTATGGCGGCTACATGACGCTGACGGCGATGTTTCACGCGCCGGATGTGTTCAAGGCGGGCTTTGCAGGCGCGCCGGTCACTGACTGGCGCGACTACGACACAATCTACACCGAGCGCTATATGGGGACGCCGCAGGAGAATCCGGAGGGCTATAAGAATTCCTCACCGGTGAATTTTGCGCAAAAGTTGCTCGGGAAACTTCTTATCGTGGCGGGTACCGGCGATGACAACGTGCATTTCGCCAACACGGCGCAGCTCAGCGAGGCGCTCATCAACGGGCAGAAGTACGCCGAAATTCAACTCTATCCCGGGCGCGGCCACGGGATCAGCGATCCCCCCGCGCAACTCCATGTCTTCCGGAGAGTGCTCCAGTTCTTCTTGGACAATCTCTAATCCGGGTCGGTAGGGGCACGATATATCGTGCCCCTACATGCTCCGTCCGACAGCATTCCCCCCCCGTTACCACCGCGCGCGGATGCGATAGCGCAGGACCGACGTGCCGTTTTTCTCCACCGGGACGTGGAACTGCGCGGCGAACGCCGCTGTCTTTGTGAATTTGTAAGTCGAAGAGAGCATCTCCCAGTCGCCGCCGATCGGCTCGTTCACTTCGACGACGATGGGCGCGTCCTTGTGGTTGCGCAGGGTGATCTCGAATTCCATCTCCCAATCTCCCACACGCGGTCGGCGATTTTCTTGAAATCTGTCTGCTTGCGCTCGGCCACGACGTCGAAGGCGTTGCCGATATGGACGGTCAGCGACTCGTCTTTCGGCGTGTGATCGATGCGGTCCTCACCGACGAAGAGCACGTTGCTCTTCGAGTCCTTCTGGTAGACGCGGACGTTGCCCGCGGGCATGGGCATCCCAAGACCTGATTTTTCGTCGTTCTTAAACTTGTAATAGACCTTGACGGGGTCTTTCAGCGGCGTGCCGGGATTCTGGTAGTTGTGGTAGTAGAAGTTTTGGCCGTCCACGATAAACAACTTGTCCACGGGCACGTTGCTTCCAGCGAGCAGGCTGATCTGTTTCGTCTCCTTGTCTTCCACGGAAGTGCGCCGACCCAGCGAGTAGAGATGGTATTCGGAAAAATTCTCCTGGACGAATTGCGCCGCATCCGCCGCGCGCATCGCCTTCGTCATCACCTCCATCTCCGCCCGGGGAGCTCCAGCCGGCAGGCGATGGAGATCACCGGCGATAAGCTGGCGATGGAGATCACCGGCGATAAGCTGCAGCCGCGCATTGTGGAATGCCGTGCCGCTGTTGTTGGCGAGCGTAACCCAGCCGTCGAGATCGGCCGCCTTGTCGTCGCGGCCGATGGTCAGCACGTAATCCGCGTTCCAGGAAAGATTGCCCGCCAGGTAAGAGGCTTCCACTTGTTGCTTGCGCGAGCCCGAATTTTCAAGCGACATCAGGAGCGTGGGCCGCTCAAAGAGATTTGCGGGCACCTCGGGAAAGCGATAGCTTTCGGCGTAGAGGCCGGTCACAATGTCGTTGCCGATTTTCCACACGGGACCGTTGTTGTCGGCCAGCAGCGTGGCCTTGACCTCTTCCCGCTTCGTCGTGCCGTTCTCCTGATACGAGCGGACAAGCGTGACTTCGCGCCCCACGTACTTGTGCAAAAGCTTCGCCGGTTCGAGCAGGTCGTATTCGTAGTTCTGCTCGATAACGCCGACCTTGTCGGGCTCGTTCAGGGAGCGAAAATGGACGGTTGCGGGATTCACGGTCGCAGCAATGTCCATGAACTTCAGGCGCAACGTTCCGGAGGGCAGCGCGAGCTGGCGCACATCGCGCACCAGCGCGATATTCGAGTTATAGACCGTCACCGCCAGATCGGTCTGATCGTTCAACGTGGTCGTGGAGTCTTCGCCCGCAACATGTGGCGGGCCACCCGCGCGGCTTTTCGGCGCCGCGAATGCGTAGTGGCCGCGGATCGGCGGATAGAACGCTGCGGCGGCAGCCACCAAGAAGAGTGCGGTGGTTCCGACGCGAAAAAGCCGCCGGCCTTGCATTTTCAGGGGATCGTTCATGGGCTCACCTCATCGTGAATTTTTGCTTCACCATTAGAACGGCGGCGGGCAAGTTTCTTGCACGCGACGTTCATCGCGCGGGGAATGGAAGGGTCTTGGGAAAGGCCAGGACGCGCGGGGGCATCAATTCGTTGCGGATTGTTGCCAGGTCTTGCCGCCGTCATGAGTGACATAACGGGGCAGGCTGGGATCGCTCCAGATGGCGGCATTTTGGGCGTCTCGCGCGCTCACGCCGATGAGATCTCCGGTCGTGGGCGAGCCAATCTTCTGCCAATGCTCACCACCGTCTGTCGTCAGCAAGACGCTCCCCTGTTTGCCGACGACCCAGCAGACCATTTCGCTCGGCGCCGATCCGGCCAGCAACGAAGCGGAAACGCCGCTGCTCTGGCTCGCCCAGGACGTCCCGCCATCGGAGGAGCGAAGAATGACTCCGTGGTCGCCAAGGATCCAGACCGTTTTGCCGTCCGGCGTGCGGATCGTCCGCGAGGAGGGACTGCCGGCCTTCTGGACCCCGATTTGGGCTGCTCGGGCGTTGGCAGTCAAGGGCGCGACCGTAACTGTTTCGCTTAGGGCATCGGCCTTGAGTGCTGCTTTGTCTTTTTCCTGTGCTTTGGCTTCCGGCGCAGGAGGAGCTTTTGACGCAGCAGACGGCGGAGGCGGAGCGGGCGGAGGGGCCTGCTCCGGCGCGTCAGCTAACTTCGCTGGCATATTGCTCTCCTGCTCTACGGGAAGCTCTTCCTTCGCTGGCTCAGAAAGGATTTCCCTGCTCCGGACAAGAGGCACGGCGGGTGCGGCCGGAGAAATCTTTGCCAAATGTGTCGGCGCCTTCTTTGAATCCAGAGCCTCTCGATCGCCAGCAGCGGGCTCAGCGCGCCGAGTCTTGAACGCATAAAGATCGCTTGTTTTGTCCTGCCGGTTCACCGGCGGATTCGCCCTCGCCCGAGTTTCAGCATTTTCGACAAGAACATCACCGGCACGCTTGTCTTCCGGCACTGCGTGCCCGCTGTCCTCAACCGCGCCTGGAATAGGGGAATTCGATGGTGGCGTAGAAGCAACAGAAGTCGCCGGTGCGCTGGTCGTTTGACGAGGATTCAAAGCCACTTCCCCGGTTCTCGGCACGATGATAACCGGGTGGACGGTCACCCAAACAAGAAGCCCGGCCGCGATCGCGCCCGCGGGCACCAACCAACGCCAGGATTTCGCGCGCTGCCGGGGCAGGGTGAAGATCTCCGTGGCCTTCTCTGCGGCTCTTGGTGCGGAAGGAGCCGCTGGAGCTACGCCGGCTGCGGCTAGCTCAGGCATCGGTTTCTCCGGCGCCTTCAGTGGCTCCCTGACCTCTGGAATTGCTTCCGAATCCAGGACAGGAACGTTAAAGACAGGAATGTCCTCTGCCTCTTCCACGCCCGTGGGAATGTGATCTGTGTCCTGGAGCTGCACGAGGATCTCTTGGCAGCGAGCGCATGCCAGAATGTGCATTTTCCAGTGAAAGCGCTCCTCTGCCGGTAGCTCCAGTTCGTGATATGCAGCCAGGGTATCCGCATCGGGACACGCCTCCGGCTGCTCTCCGGGGCGTAAATGGCGGGCGAGCGCTTTCTCGAAAGTCCGGTCGCGATCCTCAGGCGCCATGCGGCTCTCCACCGTTAGAACGATTCGCAGCCACTTTCTTGCGCGAGGCGATCATGGCTGCGGCCTCTTTACCTCCGGACCCCGCGTGCGGCCCAGGGTTTTGCTGAAGTCAAGCGGCGCATCTTCAACGGCATATTCAAAACACAACGCGATTTGATCTTCGCTCAGGCCCGGCTCCGCGCCGTGGCCGTCGATCTGGGGGAGGCCCGCGCGCAGCATCACTTCGACAGCGCTGCGCAGCTCGCGGCGGAGGCGCTCGAGGTTTCGCGAGACGCTCGATTCGTGTTCGCCGAGGCGCTGGCCGATCTCGGCGAGCGTCTGCTCCTCCGCGTAATAGAGGGTCAGACGCTGCGCATCGCGCGGATCGAGGCGGCCGAGCGCGGCGTGCAGCGCGCGCCGGAACATGGCGACGTATCGCGGCCGGTCGGGGTCGAGCAATAGCGGTGATGATGCGTCCCTGCCCAGCGGCGCTCTGGGCCTTTCCCCAGTTTCATCCAGCGGATCGAAGCGCTGTTGCTCCCGAAGGGCATTCACGCGGCGCTGCGCAAGCACGGCGCGCAGCCACGTCGAGAGCTTGCTGCGACCGTGAAAATAGAGGAAGAGCGGCTGCCGCCCCGGCTTCTCGCGATTCCAACCGTAGAGATCGGCGAAGATCGTGTCGGCGAGTTCACAGGCTTCTGCGGAATCCCCGCTGCGCCCGAGAAGCGCTCCCGCCGATGCGCGCAGGTACCCCCGATAGGTTTTCACGAAATACTCCCAGGCCGCTTCAATGCCTTCCGCGCAAGCGCAAGCCAGCGCGAGATCTTCAAGATGCAGCGATGCGAGATAATCTTCGATCTGCTTGGCAGCCGGCGCGCCCCCGCAAAACCGCTTCCTCGCGCTCCGCGCGAGCGCTTCCGCAAACGGGGGAAGCCGCAGGTGCCAGCGGGAAGCCTGCGCCACGGCGTGCAGAGACTCGATCAGGGCCTCCCGCCCCGCGAGCAGCCCCGTTAACGAAGATTCTTCCGAGCCCATATATCAATGCCCGTACTAGAAACCCCTTCCGTTGGGAGAAGCCTTCTTCGCCTAGCATAATCCCTTTGAGGATACTCGGCGCCGGAAAGACGCGCCGCATTGTACAGTTTGAGGTATGCTTAGGCCGAATACCCCGGATGACCGCAACCTGGCCGGCGGGACGGGGTTGAATCACAGGGGCGTGCCCGGCGGTACACCCCCAGGAGCAGTGGCGACTTCGCGCTGTTAGTACGAAAGTTCTATTCGGCTGCCCCAGCCGCACAAATACGCTTGTATTCGCAACGCAAGCGTACTTCCTTCTTCGCTAGCGAACTTGGGCGCTAGGCGAAACCCTAGACAACCTGTGTTCGCCGGAAGGAATCTCTTTCGAGGCAGCCCGCGGATGAGTATCACCATGCTTGGACAAGCTGACGCCAGGAGCCGGCTCGGCGTGGGGCTCCAGCCCCGCCGCTGGTCTGGCGATCCTAACGCGTGGAAACGTGCCCTGGGCAATAACAACCGGGTGCCCGCCCGTCTGGAGATGCTGCCGGATGCAAAGCCTCGCTGGAACCTCTATGGAGCGAGCGCGGCGATCCAGACTGCACTTTTGCTCTTCCTTCTGATGATCCCGCTGCTCTACCCGGAGCGCCTGCGGTATGCGATGCACTACGACGTGATGCCGCTCGCCACTCCGCTCACCGAAGTGCCCATCGCTCCGCCGCCTCCGAAGCCCAAGCCAACCAAGCCAAAGATTGAGCCGCTCAAGCCAAAGCAGGAAGTCATCCCGCAACCTGACCTGCCCAAGGTCGTAAAGATTCCCACGCCGAAGTTCGAGCAGCCCATCCTCGTGAAGCCAAAAAAACTCGAGGTGAAGGCTCCGGAGATCAACAAGGCTTTCGAGGAAGCGAAACTCGCAGTGAATACCGCAGCGCCCAAGCGGCCAAAGGACGATGTGAAGCTCGACAATCTATCCACCTCCACGGGCAGCGCGGCGCCCGCGACCCTCAATCTTCCCGTGAACAAGGTGCAGACCGGCGGATTCGGCGATGAGAACGGCCTGCCGGGCCCCGGTGATCCGAACAAGCGGGCAAACGTGAACGCAAAGGGTTCGCCACTTCTACCAGGCGGACCCGGCTACGGCAACGGCACGGGCGGGGCAACCGGCGCCCGCGGAACAGTGGCGAGCACGGGATTTGGCAACGGCGTTGCGATTCCCCCACCCGCTGCAAAGCGCGGCGGTACGGTGCAATCCACGGGTTTCTCCGACGCAACAACGGCTGTCGCAGAGGCGCCCAAGAAGAAGGCCGCTCCCACCGAGGACGCGACCACCCCTGTTGACATTCTGGAGAAACCGCGTCCTGAATATACCGCCGAGGGGCGTAAGCAAAGAATCGAAGGCGACGTCACTCTCGAGGTCGTTTTCCTGGCTTCCGGACAAGTGACGGTCAACCGCGTCGTGAGCGGCCTGGGTCACGGGCTCGATGAGGCGGCTACGCGCGCGGCAGAGCAGATCAAGTTCAAACCGGCCAAGCGCGACGGCCAGCCGGTCGATTTCCCGGCCCGCGTGCGGATTGAGTTCCGTTTGGCTTATTGAGTTTGGGGGAAGAAAAACATGCGCAAGAGAATTCCCGCGGTCCTCTTGTCTTTTCTTGGGACCCTGGCACTCTCCACGAACGCCGCGGCTTCGACCACTGCCGCACAGCAGCCCAAGACCATGGACGAGGTCTTGGACCGGATCATCGCCAATGAAAACCGCCTCTACCAGAACATCAACAAATATCAGCCCCTCGTCGAGACCTACATCCAGAACCTGAAGCCGGACAGGGAGCTGGGTTTCGTTCCGGCGGGCGACAAGTATTTTCTCGGGCGCGCCGATTTCTCTAAGGGCGTGCAGCTCGTCTCCCTCTCCGACGCGCAGGGCAAGGGCAAAAAGATTTTCAGTTCCATCGGCAACTTCTTCTCGTTTGCGATGGAGTATCTGCCCGACGGCTTCCTTCAGATGATATTCATCGACACCAATGGATTCACCCGTGATCACTACAAGTTCGACTACGTGCGCCGCGAATTCCTTGGCGAAGTCCGCTGCCTGGTCTTTGACGTGACACCTCTGCCCAACTCCGGCAAGGGGCGCTTCCTCGGCCGCATCTGGGTGGAGGATCAGGACTTCAACCTTGTGCGATTCAACGGCTCCTACGGAGGCGGCGGCCATTCCAGCTTCTACTTCCACTTCGATAGCTGGCGCTCGAATGTCCAGCCTGGCGTCTGGCTGCCCGCCTTTGTTTATAGTGAAGAGAGCGGCGAACTGCGTTACGCGATTGCAAAAAAGCTTACGTTCAAGGCGCAGACGCGTCTCTGGGGCTACAACCTCGGCCGCTCTGGCCAGGAGCAGGAACTGAGCAAAATCCTGGTCGAAACTCCTGTCAACGACGAGTCCACGACTGCCAACGACCGTACACCCATCCAGGCGCAGCGTTCCTGGGACCGCCAGGCGGAAGACAATGTCATCGACCGCTTGCAGCGCATCGGGTTGCTTGCGCCGCCTGGGGAGGTGGACAAGGTTCTCGACACGGTCGTCAACAACCTCGAGGTCACCAATAACATTGATCTCGATCCCGAGGTCCGCTGCCGCGTCCTGATGACGACCACGCTCGAGTCTTTCACCCTTGGCCACACGGTCGTCCTGAGCCGCGGCCTCGTTGACGTTCTGCCGGACGAGGCCAGCCTGGCCTCGGTGCTCGCCCATGAGCTCAGCCATGCCGTTCTCGGCCACCGGCTCGATTCCCAGTACGCCTTCTTTGATCGATTGCTCGTGGACGACAAGGAGACCTTCCGCCATTTCGGCTTTGCCCGCACTCCCGAAGAGGAAAAAGCCGCGAATGCGAAAGGCATCGAAATCCTGAACAATTCGCCGTATAAGGCCCAACTCGGGAACGCGGCGCTCTTCCTTCAGGTGCTCGACAAACGCGCGAAGGAGATCCCTAACCTGATCAGCCCGCACCTCGGCAACCGCGTTCCGGAGCTTACCGACGTGAAAGCCGTGCAGGCGCCGGACGCGAAAAATCCGCAGAAAATTGCGGCCCTGCCCCTCGGCGGGCGCGTCAAGCTCGACCCCTGGAACGACAGGCTCGAGCTGATCAAAGCCAAGCCCATCGGCGCGGTTGCCGAACGCGAAAAAATGCCCTTCGAGGTGACGCCCTTCATGCCCTATCTCATTCGCTATGGAAGCGAGGCGGCCAAGCCGACCTCGGCTGTGGCGGCCGACCCGAAGGGAGACGCAGCAAAGAAGCCTGAGTAGCGCGCAGCTCCAGCAAAAATATTTCGGCCCGGAGAGGTTCACTCTCCGGGCCAGCTTGTTTTGGGGGCGGAGTGCCGCGTGGTGAACGCCGCGTCTCATTGTGGCGAAGCGAGCGCCTTGAGCAGCCGGTAGTTGAACTCCAAGCCATCATAGAAGTCTTCCACGCGCACGCGCTCGTCCTGGCCGTGAGCCCGCCGGTTGTCCAGATCCAGGAATACGCCCGCGATGCCGTAAGTGGGAATTCCCGCCGCGCGGAGAAGTCTGCCGTCGGTCGCGCCCGTGTCCATCACCGGAAGTGCGGGCAGCCCCGGCCACATGGAGTTTACAGTCCGTTCCACGGCCCCGAAGACGTCCTTTCGTAACGGTGAAGGAGGAACTGAAACGGCTTCGATACGGGTGCCGTCGGCTGCAATCGTGGGAACTTGGCTCACCTTGATTTCCGGGTCGGCCAGGACTTTCTCGAGCGTTGCCTGTATCTTTCGCGGATCCTCGCCCGGCAGGATGCGGCAATTCACGTTCGCGGAGGCGCGCTGTGGCAACGCGTTGTTCGCATGGCCCGCATCGAGCCGCGTCGCCACGCAAGTGGTGTGCAGGATTGCGTTGTAGAACGGGTCCTCCCGAGTCATGTGAATTTTTGGCCACGGCGCGCATGTCCGCGGCGCGCTGGCCCGTCTCGAGCGCGGCGCTGCGCTCGAGCATCGAGCGCGTCACGTCATTCAGGTCAACTGGAAACTGATAGTTCGCGACGCGCGTCAGCCCTTCCGCAAGGTGATAGATGGCGTTGTCGCGCGTGGGACGCGAGCTGTGTCCTCCCGGGTTGCGCACCTCCAACTGAAAATCCACATACACTTTCTCGCTGGCCTGCACCGCGGCATAGATTTTTTTGCCGTGCTCGCTCAGGAAGTCGCCGCCGTCGAGATTCACGCAGAAGTCCGCATCAATCCAATCACGGTGGTTTTTCAGCAGCCATTCGACGCCGTTCGCCGTGCCGCCCTCTTCGTCTGCGGTGAGCGCAAGAATCACGTCGCGGTCGGGGACGAAACCATCCTTCTTCCAGCGGATGAAATTTGTGACCAGAATCGCGTCGCCGTCCTTGATGTCCACGGTGCCGCGGCCGTAGAAGTAGCCGTCTTTCTCCACGAATTGAAAGGGATCCGTGGACCAGTCTTCTCGCCGCGCTTCCACCACGTCGAGATGCGCCAGCAGGAGAATGGGCTTTTGTTTGCCGGCGCCCGGAATGCGCGCGACCAGATTCTTCTTCCGCTCATTTGGACCGGCGACGATTACATCCTTCTCCGGAAATCCGGCATCGCGCAGGCGCTTCGCCACAGCCTCCGCCGCCGTCGTGACGTTTCCGACGGAATCCGTCGTATTGATCTCGATTAGCTGCTTGAATATCTCCCGCGCCAGAGCACGAACTTCATCGTGTGTCTCCGCGGTCGCGACGATTACACAAAACACGCCAACAACAATCAAAATGAAGAAACGCTTCATGAAGTGTGCCCTTCCTCGAAGAGTTGCGTGCGAATATGTGCGTCCAGGTATTTTATTCTGGGAGGCTCCGAAACGGCGGACATTCTTGTCTTTCCTCCTTCCATACAGTTCGGAAATCGCCTCACGCCAAAACCCGGCTCATTTCGTCTAAACCCTCGCAGGGTTTGCGCGCCGTACCGCTTCGTGGCTACACTTGCGATCCAACTGTCTTCTCGGGAGAAAAGTGATGAACAAGAGCTGTCTTCGCGTTATTCACGTGACGACGCTTGTGGTCGTGTTTGCCGGCGGCGCGATGTTTGGCGGTTGGCATGTCCGCAACGCCGTAGCGCAAAACAAATTCAGTCAGCCCAAATCGGTCATCCACGTCGTGATCTACAAATGGAAAGACGCCGTATCCGATGCCGAACGCCAAAAGGCGCTGGATGGCGTCAAGGACATGGCCGGAAAAATTCCAGGAATCAAGAACGTGTGGCTCAAAACGCAGCGCAATCAGGCACGCAACTACGACGGCGTCTTCGCCATGGAGTTCGAGAGTCCGGAGGCCGTCGCCGATTACGCGGAAAATCCCATCCACGAAGAATGGTCCAAGCGCTGGCAAGAGTTGCGCGCCAATAGCCTATCTTTGCAGGTCACGAATCCCTAGCTCCGCTGTCCGCTTTCTCGGGTGATGCCGAACCCCCGGCGGAGAATTCCGTCCATCATTCGGTCAGAAAGCAACCGCTTGCCCCACCTAATCCTCGTTGCCAGCGGCGTAACGCCGTAGCGCGCCTTCGGTCGCGGAGCTTCGATCGCCTGGAGAATCACGCGAGCGCAATCCTCGGGCGTCGTCTTCGAAGTGGTGCGGCCCTTCTTCGCGCCTTCCCAGGCGCCGGTATACACCTTCGCGTAAGGCCCGTTCTTGCCCTTCTCCCAATAGGGTTGCACGAGTTCGGTAGCCGTCTGCTGAAAATTTGTCACGATATAGCCCGGCTCGATCAGAATCACTTCGATGTCGAAAGGGTACAGTTCGAGCCGCAGGGCGTTCGTTATTCCCTCGAGGGCGTGCTTGCTCCCGCTGTAGGCGCCGTAAGTCGGTGGAGAAACAAGCCCCGCAATCGAGCTCATCATCAGGATGCGGCCGCTCCGCCGCTCGCGCATGTGCGGCAGCACGGCCTGCGTCACGCGCACCACTCCGAAGAAGTTCGTCTCAAACTGTTTCCGGAGGTCCTCCATGCGCAGATCTTCGACGCACGCCAGATAGCCCACGCCGGCGTTATTGACGAGCACGTCGATTGCGCCGGCCTTCTGCATCACGGTCTGCACCGCGTTCCGCACGGATGCGTCGTCGCACACGTCCATCTCCAGCGATTCCAGCGCCAGCTTACGTTCCCGCGCCAGCGCGTCGAGCCGCGCGCGCTTTTCTGCCGA
>WNGG01007594.1_pt1 | contig 14808 bp, 14 predicted proteins | sample 5400661 | NCBI WGS metagenome assembly WNGG01 (sample SAMN13153372, study PRJNA577476) | soil metagenome | isolation source: 100 cm soil or saprolite under Garry oak tree replicate 1 | place: USA:California | collected 2016-06-15
AACCTGTAAACCGACGTTGTTTTCGCCTGCCATGGTGCAGAGTTTACCTTCGTCAGGGACTTTGGGGGCTACCCCTTCTCACCCTGGTCCAACCTCTCCGCCGATATCCTCTATACTGCCATTACTCTCCTCTGCCTTCACTACCGGGCTGTCAACGATTTCCTATATCTCCGGTCTTTTTCGCACGATCTCCCGCTCTCTCCTCTCGCCATTCCTAGCCATCATCCCCGTCGGCTTCTACCTCCTTTCCCCAATCATTATTTCTTCACAAATTCTTTTCGACACCTTCGTCAGTATGCCATATCGCGCCGCCGTGTATGTCCTCCAAGCCCTGTATCCAATCTACGCCTTCCTTGGAGTTGCATGCCTCTCCGGGTTAATTATCGGCTTAGGGGCGCGTCAAATTGTGAGTTTAGTTGGGTGGGGACTTTTTGGAGGGGAGGCCCCATCGACGCAGCGGAGCGGTTCTCCCCCACGAACACGACTACCGAGGAAGTCGTCGACTTCCCGAGGAAAGAGGAAGGTCACTGTGAAAGCAGAGGACTGAATCTCACCGAATTCGTACGTGACCCCAAGCTTTCTCTGATACATGAAGAGCTCATCAGCTACAGGAGAAGCCTTTACTCTTGAGTGCTGGACGTTTCACAGAGTGCCGGACGTTCCACATCAGTCTGATGTAATTTAGAATATCATTGTCATCAAATTTTGGCCCCACTTTCAAGTCCTTTTTATGATGTGTTCCTGTGCTGTAACTGTGCTGTAACTCGTACAACAACTGAACGAATAAACTATTGTCATCCCGTTGTGTATTAGGGTTAGGGTTAGGACAATGTACCGACAAAAATAAGGCCCGCCCAGCCCGAGGGCCGAAGCGGGACAGGAAAATATTGAGACGGTGCATGAGCCGAAGCCCATACAAACCACAAGTTCCCCCTGGGGACAAGGTCGCCGTGCTATGGGAGGCCCTCGCAGCCCATAAACCCTGGTACATGAAGGGACTTATGCCATCAAGGTAAGTATGAAGAATCACCTTTCCCCAACGCTGCTTATATATCGCGAGAAACGGCGCACGGACCATTACGTATATATTGTCGGAAAATTCGGGAGGGGGTTTATAAGATCTTATAATTATCTAATGTAATATAATGCAGCTTGACGCTTACAATCATTATAAGAGGGCATCAACTTTATAAATTCTCTTATCAGATCTGTCAGTTGCATTATTTAAGCGATTATAAGACCCGACGAATCACGGGATCTATTATAAGGAACATGTGGTATTATCAGATCGATTACCCGATTATAAATCACAATACGATTATAATTCCCTTACAAGATCACAGTAATCGTTCTTTTTTTTAATTTTAAAATTATGTTTATTTCGGGACAGTACAATGCACAAGACCGGTCGTGAGATGACGCATTTACAGTAGAGTAACGTAGGAGTACCCACAAGCAGGAAGGTGAGGCAGAAGGCCTTCACGATATAAGATGACCGTGTGCACAACATGCGGGAATCCAGGTGACACCTTCCCAGGGTAGCATGTGCGAGAAGGGCTATAATCAAATGTAAGGTAGATGGTCAACGCATGCTGGTATGGTGCAGAGTCCAAAATAGGGAAAAGACTCACGGTGGGCTGCCAGGAGGCAGGGTCTGGGGTGTGTCGGATGGAGATCGCTCATCTGGGATCAAATGGGACAGGGCTCATCTCAGGTCTTGAGGCTGTGCCTAAGTGTCGCGAGTAAAAGAGTAGGGGGTAGGCCAACTTATCAAAGAATTTGTCCAACGTGACGCTTTGAAAGCCGCCGCGTCGGCGGGGTAGGTGGTGGAGGATGGAGGCCTGAGCTTGGTCGTAGTGGGGGCACCCGTAAAGGAGATGAAGGGCCAACCAGTCCCAGTACCTGCAGGGGCAGTAGGAAGGCTCCGGGGGAGGTCCGGTCGGTGTCAACGGGAATAGTCGGAGGTGAATGAGTGCAGGACGGCACACTGCATAGCTGTGGAGTGGGTGCGGCGTGTGATGTGAACATACTCGTCAGGAGGTTAGTAGAAGGGAGTGGGGCAGTGGGGACACGAGTGAATGATGGCATCAACCCCTAAAATATGTCTGGCCATCAGATACAACGAAACAGAGTTGGTGGACCGGCGCATTGCTCACCTTTCGCAGTGGCCAGTATTATTAATAGGTCCGACGTACCAGTCATCAATGGCCATGACAGCAACGTTGTAGCTTCACACAGCACTGACAACACTGTGGGGTAATTATATAACAAGGCCGAGGGGATAATATAATATGCGTACCATTAAACAGTGTAACTTCTCATAGAAGTTCGCAACAACGTGGGCAGAGCCAACAAAACCCAACGAGACACTAGTAACCCCAGTGCACAGGCCAATCAGACCTCTTAGACTCACCACCCAACAAATTAATAGAAGAAAATGTCTGAGGCGAAAATGTCGGTTTACGTACCTGCAGCCCTGCTCCACGACATTGAAGTTCTCTACGCATTGGCACATTGATTGACAATTTACATGTCATGGTTGATGATGAATGACGATTGGCAGGTGTGACGGCGATGGCACCTCTGTTGAACCATCAATCTCTAATGGAGGGTAGGTTAATAAATAAGTTGTGGTCTGAATGAAAGAAGACATTATAGACGACGTGTGGGTGCAGGGGGCGTGTAGGGAAGCGCATCACAAGGGAGGGGAGAGGGGAGAAAGACCAGGGGGAGGACAACAACGACAGCGGGAAGATGGCGGGGGAGCGAGGAGCGGCGAGTGCGGCGAAGAGGTGGCGGAGAGGGTGACGAAAGGGTAGGGTGCGCGGCTTGGGGAATGCTTCATTGAATGACATATCGATGATCCGCGAATTCAACATCGCATTTGGCACAAATTGTCCGATAACCCGGATGTGTGCGCTTAGGATCACTGTCGTTCGCAATGTCCTTGGGGTCAGCGCATCCGTGATTAGATATATACGCACCAGGTCCACAGCGTAGTCGTCGCGTCAAGTCGCCAAATCGCGCCTTGCAAACTCGCACGATACCGGCGCTCGAACACCTCCATGGCGCTCTCGAGTATGTGCTTCCACGAGAGCTGGATCTTCTGTCGCTGCTTAAGGACGCCGACTCCGTCGTCTCGTCGCGAGGTAATCAAACGCCTGATCAGGGAGAAATTGGCCGCAGGCTCGATCGCTGCAGCTGTACTCTTCGCGCTTGACCGTTGCAGACAGGTGGGCGGAAGTGCTTGCTTCCGGGCGGCGAGAGGGAGTGCAGGGAGTGCAGGGTGGCGCTTCGCAGGCAAGGGCAAGGAGAGAGAAGAGAGCGCGGGCGGAAGAAGAGGACGGCAGCGAGAGGGCAGTGGAGACGATGAGAAAGAGGGGAGGGCGGTAGCTTGCACATGAAAGCGAGGACAGGAGGAAGACGAAGTGACCCAGGGGGGAGGGGGAAGAGGGCGGAAAGGACGACACCTAGGGAGAGCAGAGTGTAACGAGCGCGAAGAGGGCGCTAATATGGCGCGGAGATGGCGAGGTCGGCAAGTGGAGCACAAAGCGGGCCGGGAATTGGACTCACGGTCGCCATCTGTTTGGCATTTAGCGGCTCGCTGACCATCGTGCTTTTGCGACACGCACGCATCGCAAAGCTCGCAGTCGTCTTTGATGAGCGCACCAGCGTCCCCGCGGGCCGATCCCTCAGCAAGTGCAGGATCTCCAGATCTAGAAACATATTTGCCCGCCCCCAGCCAGTGGAACCGCGCGCCAGGTCAGACGTCGAGTTAAGCAGTAACTGAAAGCACGAGACGCACCCTGAATGTCAAACTTGGCGTTCTTGCTCACGGGCTGCGCCACGAGCCTCGGTCGCCGTCCCGCCAGCTGGGCCTCCTCCAGCGCGACCTCGAACCCGCTCTGCTGCAGCACGCTCATGTTCTCGAGCGCAACGAGCTCGTCCGCTGCCGTCAGCTTCAGCACGCGCGGCCTGTGCTCTCATCACGATCGTTACCATACAGTGTCATGCAAAATAAGAGCAAAACGACGCACGTGAAAAGCAGCTGCGATTCGAGCCGCGTCGTCGCCTGCCGCGTCTCAAAGTTATACTTCTCATCTGTCGCATGCTGGTCCATGAGAAACAGGTCCGGGGCGAACGGCCGCCCATTGATGAAGAAAACTTGGCGATCAGTCCCAGCCCAACCAGGACCGGGAGTGAAAAGGCCCACTGAGTGAACTTGGAGATCAGCCCTTGCACACGCATTTGACTACCCGGGTATATGGAAATATGAAACAGGGGGCATCGCAGGGAGGAAAGAAACATACTGGTTACGGACATCGCCTTCTCGGCACCGCAAAACTGCCTTCTCAGGAACTACCTCAAAGGGACAGAGGAAGATTCTCGAGCTGTTCTGGGCCCCCGAAGTGTGCAGACAAAGGCACGAATTGAGGTGGCACCGTCTGTACGGAGCCGCACAGCCTTCTTTCTGGCATAGGCTTCTCCGTTGACCATCCCCCGAAATTCCTCCATTCGGGGTGCATGCAGGATACGCACCCGCCATCAGGAGTGTTAGAGATAGTCAAAACAACACTGTTTTCTTGGTATATGGAACGAGGAGGGATATGGTCCAGAACAAGAAAAACAAAAGGCGATTCAGACTTGTAATGATCCCAACCATTCACGTGATCAGAAAGCTAAACCGGAAAAACCATCTCACGGCTTGTGATAGTAATCGATTCAAAAACTTAAGGTGCAAAGGTGCGAGTGAGAACACAAGGCGCGGACGAGGACACAAGTATCTAATCCTAATATTAATTTTTGGCCCCTTTCTTCTTCGGCTTGCGCTTGCGAGTGACTTCAACTGTCCCAGACTTGGCCGTATTCTGCTCACAATCTGGTACCTCATTGACAGGTTGCCCCATCTGGTCAGGATCTGGGGCGCCATTAGCAAGAGATGGGGTACAAGGGACCAGTGGTGGGCTGGGTTCAGTTGCCATGGGTTGTACAGATGGTGAGAGAACCAGAGAATGGGATGCTGTGACTTCGGCGTGGTGAAGACGTTCAACTAGGTCTTCGACATCTTCAAGGCCTTGAACGAGGGAACCCGTACCCATGGCAGATGATGACTCTGTAATAGTATCCTTCCCGAAGATTTGCTTGTCGTACCAAGCGAGTAATTCTGTGCGGTAGGTGAGAGGAAAACGAAGGACGGCTTGTTTATACAACTTGAAGCGCTCCTTCCAGTCAATGCCGCTGGCACCCTTGCTGCTCCCTGAAAATGACTGATCTGGGCTGCACGCATATATGAGCTACACGACAATTATTAAGTTAGCAAAGGAGAACAAAAGGCGACTATCATTACTTACGAGGGTAGCCGCCATGGCAATCATTCCTGGAGTGGTCTTTTCCACACCCCAGATCACCCCCTTCGTTGAGCATTTCCCAGTGCGCTCACCATTGAGTGATGAGGGCCCATACAAAAGGATTCTGAGGAACTAAAACGTGTGTTATTATTGGCCATATGACTGTTATGAAACCCTTGTATTAATACGTACTTTTGTAAGCACCTCACACTGGAATGGGCGCGTACTGTTGGTATCGGAATTGGGAAAGAGGAGCCGTGGTAACAGTGGAAACATTATGCCAGGCTTTTTGGGGGATTCGAGGAGCTCGCGCAGCTCTGGGGAATTCGTGCGATCAACAGGTTTTGAGAACAAGTCCGGATCGAGCTTAAGGAGTTTTGGCGCATAGTTGCGTGCTGTGTGTACTGAATTCGAGCGTTCTTGTCTCAATTGACTTAGGAACTAAGCAGATCAGTCGGACATGGGGACATGCAGAGAGACAATTAAAAACTTACTAGTTTCACAAATGTTGATCTTCGATTATCGTCTACAAGTGCTGGCCGAAGGTGTGGCTTGAGATCCAGATATAGCTCAGCCACAGTACTACGGGCTTCGGAGCCAGGGTCAGCATAGCGTGAAGGATTGAGTGGGTCGGTGTCATGAGATACTGGGGTTTCAAGTGTGGTCTCGTCGACCCATAGCTTGCCAACCACTGAAAACCTACCCCCAGCAAGTGAGATCTCTTTTGACTCCCCGGCCAATAACTCCTTTGCAGTCCTCACGCTTGACTTTTTTGCGGACCTGCGAGAGGCTGCCAATTCATTGTGGTCAATCTTCAGTGCCTTGTACTTCTCGGCAAGCATTTGACAATGGATCTGGTTGGCCTTGAGCATCTATAATTGGGCCGAATTAGCACAAAAAAGGGTAAGAGGCTAGTATATGACTTACCTCACGCAGCTGCGCATTTGTAAGATTGGCTGGGAGCGCTGATGCCATGGATCCAGACTGCAATAGCGCTGTGCTGAGCTCATCTTCCGACTCTGAAGCACCTTGACTGAGATGCGAAGAGGATAATTCGTCGTTGGAGGAGGCCATGTAAAAACTATGTTTGCAAGTGGGGAGGGGGATGGAGGTCAGCGGATCACTTGTGTGTCAACGTCTAGGAACCCCACCCTACCTTATAATAATTGACTTTCATTCGCCAAATAAAATGTTCAAGCCAAGAAAGACCCCGTCCACGTACAAAGCCACCTGGTATGCTGGTGTGGAGTGAAGATGAGGGGCATAGCACACAAGTAGACGTAATTTACCTTTCATAAGTGAGCACATTGATATTTTACATTCTTTGGCTTGGCAAGATTCGGAGGTTATTATAATCGTCTTGTGGATCTGTGTGTTAGCTAGGGGATCCCGCAGACCAGAATCCTCGCCTCAGGTGATCTAGGTCATGGATAAAACTGATCAATGATCCGATCTTCTTGACTAGTGCTTGGGCCTTCCTTGGGCCCAGAACACAAACGTAGCGAAGGTGCTGATACAGTACTTGCATGCAACCTCATTGGAGACATAATAGGTAAGAGCAATACAAGAAACTCCCGAGCATCACTGAGGTTGACAAAGATTCCATCCTTAGCCAGGGTTTGATTTAGCATTTCCTTGGCTCATGAAGTAAACCTAGTGGTGGCCCCGGAAGGCCTCCCAGTTGATGTCGGGTTTGCACCATTGGACAAAGTCCCTGAACTAGTCCTGGGACCCAATACCATTGAGATTGTCAATTCTGGTGTGCTCGCAAAGACAACCAGCTTCATCTAGAATGATTACAAGAATGGAACGCAGCAGCACATCGAGGCAAGTTCGGAATCAATGTGGTGATGAATAAGATGAGATGATAATATTTAATTTAATTGGTTGGTGCTGTATTACGACGTAATAAAATTGTACGTGATTGTTACAGTACTAGTACCCCTCATTAATACCCTCGTAATATTACCTGTATCTTTATTATGATATAATATGATGACAGTATTGATCATTAATAGGGCACAATCTTTGTTGATCTCCCACGCGTGATATTCGATTTTCACCATCTGTTCTTTCTCTGAACCACCACCATTCCTACTCTCTGCTCCACTCCGTGTATTACTTATGCCAAAAGCAAGTCAATCCCCAATAGGCAACAAAAAGAAATGTCAAATATGTCGCATGCCATTTCGCTCCCAGAATCTTCAGGCCCACATCAAGAAGTGTGAGAGAGAACGAAAGGAACGCCGGGGAGAAGCAAAGTACTCGAAGACTCGGGAGAAAAGACTTCGCTTACTCGAGGCTGCTTTTGGTGTCGCTGGTACGTGATTGATACTCTAAATATTCGACATACTGACCGTGTTTTCAGCCCAGAGTGTCGCCATTCCAGATGAACCCTTATTCGATGACTTCACTGTTACCCACCCAATGGATTTCGATGCGGGCCCGGGAACATCAGGTGCGCAGTATCTTAATCTTCCTACCTACCTAGTGGTCAATAATGTGATCGCCCACCCAGTGCGTGAATCTACACCCCCTTCTGTTACACAAACGGTTGGCCCTCCTGATGACCCGAGAATCCACGAATTTATAACCGAATACCATCCAAATAGTGGACGAGCACCTGAAAAACAACCTTTCGGCGAGCACAGTCGCAAACGCCAACTTTTCAGTCGCCATCCTAAATTAAATGCGGAGCCGTGGCGCCCGTTCTTTAGAACGCGCGAAGACTTCGTGTTCTCGGAGGTTCTCATGGAGGCTGGAATGAATAAGGATCAAACCGAGCGTCTCATTACGGTTTTCAGACTGTGTCTCGATGGCAAGGGCTCATTCACACTCTCAAATTACTCGGACATTCGGGGTGCATGGGATCGCGCATCGTCTCAACTGACCGCTGTAAGCCTGGGAACCATATTGAAGTTCAACCACTAACCTTTTCAAGGTCTAGTTTGAATTTGACGATATTTCAGTCCCATACAATGGTGTGGATCGGGCGTTTGTGATGCCTCACCGCCCACTATGGGACTGGGCGGTGGACCTCATCTTGGACCCGCGATTGGCTCCACATTTCGAGTGGGATGCGCGGAAGGTTTTTGAGCACGACGGGGAGAATATTTCTCGAGTGTACGGTGAGCCTTGGACTGCGGACACATTCTGGAACTTTCAAGTACGCATATTACCCTTTATCGTCTCCTTACACAGTGGTTCCGTGTGTACTCTTTTTGTTGTTGAACAAATCATTGTAGTCCCAGATCCCCAAGGGTGCGCGTCCGTTATGCTTCATCCTCTATGCGGATAAGGCGAAGCTGTCAAGCTTCGGCACAGAAAAGGCCTACCCAGTGGTCGCACGCTGCGCGAATCTACCAACTGAGATTCGGAATGGCAATGGCGTTGGCGGTGGGCGCGTTGTTGGATGGCTCCCGATTGTAAGTTTCCTGGCAGATAATAAGTATCTGATGCTGCACTGTGCTCGGTCCAGGTCCCGGAATCTCCAGAGGACTCTGGGAAGCCAGCATTCGTCAACTTTAAATGCGCGGTCTGGCATCGCGCGTTTCATTGCATAATCGAATCCATTATCGAGAAGTCTAAGGCGGGCTGCTGGCTTCAGTACGCTGATGGCACCCAACAATTATTCTTCCCTAGCATCATCATGTTATCCGCCGACTATGAAGAACAGTGAGTACTTTATTCTCTATCACCGCCTGAAGCGGCTGACCCCAATGGATTATTAGATCCGTTATGTCTCTCATCCGGGGCTATGGCGGAAAAATGCCCTGCCCGATTTGTTTCGTCCCCAAGGACCAGCTCGCTGACATTTCAAAGTCTTGGCCGCTGAGGACAGTGGCACAGATGCAGCGAATTATTAAAGATGGGCAAACCTTGTACATCAACAAGAGCGATCGCGAGAAGCATCTCTCAAAATATGGGATTCGCGATGCTGATGTGAGTCCCATTGATTATTCCATCTATTAACTATGACTAATTATTGCGCGTATGAGTCCAGAATGTGTTTTGGCTTGTCAACAATTCGGACCCATATCGCGCGCTATCCTTTGACAGGCTTCATTCGAACAATAGTGGGATGTTCGGGTACCATTTTTGGGAGAGGTTCAAGACTTTGGTTAATCAAATTGGGCGCGGCGCCGCAGCGAAAGTCGACCAACAGTAACATATTTCCCATCTTATCCAAGTCAATGTCCCAATGGCTAACTTCACTATTCCCTCAGGTTTAATCTCGTGCCTCGCTGGCGTGGCCTAAATCACTTCTCTGAAGTGATGAGGGTGTCTTTCACAGATGGTGCAAAGTACGAGGATATATCCAAGGTGCGTCAATTATATGTGGCTTCATCGTATCAACTAATCGACTCGGAATCACCTCAGGTTGTGGTCTTTGCTACACATAATATTATTCCACGGGACGACAAAGAAGGGTGGCTGTTACTACTCTGCCTACGAAGCTTTTCCATCTTGGATTTACTTTTATCTTTCGAGGTACACACGGAGAAGACGATTCTGGCTGGGCGGAAAGAACTATTGACTTTGGGACGCCACATAAAGGTATTCGATTTATTTATTTTGATGACTCCGTGGTGTTGACCTATTTTATAGGTCTATGCTGAGGCGTCGTCGGAAGACAGAGGCTGGAACTTCCCCAAGATGCACGCGTTGGTCCACAGCTTCGACGATATCGAAGCGAAAGGTGCCTCACGCAACTACAATACGAAGCCGAACGAGAAAGTTCACGGTCCCCTCAGGAAGTTGTACTTAACTCGGACCAATTTCAAGGGTGTTGCATCTCAGGTTCGTCCCATACATGATCTTTATTTATTTCAATTTCTGACAATTTCCCGAACATAGATACTAAAACTCGAACACTTTGCTTTCGTCGCGTCGCTGATTCGGGACCAAATCAACGAACTCGATGCGGCTATACGTGAGCAAGTTACGACGGACGATGACATGGCGGGTGACGCCTTGGAGAGCACACAGGGACAACTTAGTTCCTCCCTAGAACCCCCAGTCCACGATGACCCATCATGTCAAGGGAGAAGGACGACGTTCGATGCTGGGGCCGTTGTCTTGCGATCGCGACAGCCCCCTGTTACATTTGAGGCTCTTGAACTTGGCGGTCTTGAGGCTCGAAATCCAACTTTTAGAGGCTTCCGTGCAAAGCTCGCGGCTTGGTTGACTGAAGTGCTGCCTCTGTATGGCTTCAGTTTCGCACCAGGTTGTATGCGCGTTGAATTTCAGGCTGATGACAAGGTGAGTTTCGCATCTGATCTGGTATTTTGGCTCATAGCCTTTTAAGATAACGGAATACAGGTCGATGAAAGTATGTTATGAATCGAAGGTCGACTGGCAACAATACCTGGACTACCTATATTGTAGTCCAGCCTTCCATGGCCGCGAGAGACACGATTTTGTAATTCTCAAGACGACAAAGGGGTTCATTTTTGCGCAACTTATGTTTATATTCACTGCTTCGGTTGCAGAGCGTACATTCCCTATTTGCCTGGCGCGCCCCCTTGACATACCCACAACCCAACCGCCAGCCGTGGATTTCGATTTGAGACTTCACCGTCTCCGCGCCGTCGGGTCACCTGTATCGACGGAGTTCTTTTTTGTGCAATCAATTGTTCGAGGTGCCCCACTCATTCAAGACTTCAAGAAGTCTGGTGACTACTTTGTGATGGACGTCGTTGACCACACCGGTGACCTGTTCCTCCGTTGCGACGAAATATTCGGATGGTAATGTATTCGCGATTCTATTCCATCTGATTATTTGGCTTATTCCCCCCTCGAGACTACCGACTGACCAAGTCTAGGACTATTACGCACAGTAAGACTCATTTATTTGGTTTGTTTTCTCGTGGCTGATCCTTTTATCATGGCAGCCTTTCTTTAAATAGATGTTTCGTAGTTCCGAATAGATATACTACACCCCCTCTCGAGATCAAAGAAACGACGCTAAATAATAGCCATCACCATTGATGAAAGCTCGCGCAGAACAACAATCGAGCTCGCGATCAACATCTCCCCCATGCGCTTGGTGCATGCCGCAGTGAACACGGGACCAGCCGCCAGAGATTTCTCCGACGGTAAGCCGAAGCCTAAGACGCACCATCTCTGCAAGAACGTGCAGAAGGCCGTACGAGGTACCGCCTCGCGCCTGCTAGCGTTAATCGAAATTGGGGGGCCTCACTGGCCGTCACTGCGCCCGACGACGTGCCCAAAGATCGCATGACGCGCATCCAGGCCACGCGAATTCACCCCGCTCCCAGTCATCTTTCGGCTTCACAAGGAGTCGGATATCGCTAAAGGAAGCAAACGCGTACGCATTCCATTCCGTGCCAACGACGTGCGAGTGCGAACAATAGTACACTAACTGAAGGCTACCTACTCACTCAACATCCCCTTGCTGCGCGCGAGTGCGTACGCATATCCGGCAGTCGCAGGGGTCGATGAGTCGATCGGCGACGTGCTAACGATCGGGTGGGAAGCGTCAATCGGGGGACTCCACGCCAGTGCAGGAAAACTCACCTGTTGCGAACGAGCCCGGACGCAAATCGTGCATCCGCAAGGGGCGGGTAAGGCCCCTTGGGACATGTTGACGTCTTGCAGGTTGGGGGGGGACGGCGGTGGCACAGGAGTCGAAGGAGCCGCAGGAGTCGCAGGAGTCGCAGGAGCGACGACGGGCCCAGTGACAGGCCCTGCGCATACGGATTTTCAGAATCCGGCCGCCTTCCTTCGTGAAAGGGACTCACCGACGCTCGGTAGGACCAGCTTGATGCGCTTTTGCGGCGTGTCTGGGTCCGGGGATTGCGTTCTTTTCTGTGGGTTTGAGGCACTCGGATCCATGGCTGGGCGACGAAGAAAAAACGAGCACTCGGGCGCTCGAGTCGGGCTGCCGCGCGCAGTACTGTGCCGAACGCTTACTTACACGTAACGGCTTTCTCGAACACTAGCAGCGTGCGCCAGTCGTTCTACTACCCCCTGCCGTGCCAACTGACGACGACGGCGAACTGATTCACCTCACCTCAACCCATCCGTACGTCGTGTCCCCGCTCTTCTTCCCGCCATAACACTTTCTTACCTACCTCGTTTCAGAACACTCACCCCTCCACCGCATTTACTACGCATATAGTAGGTCTTTCTCTTCACGTCGTTGACTGCGTAATTAATTGACGCGAATAGATGCCCGAGTCGCGTGAAGATTCCGTTTACCTCGCCAAGCTCGCTGAGCAGGCAGAGCGTTATGAAGGTGAGGTTTTACGTTACTACATTTTCGTCTGCTCACTTATTTCTACACAGAGATGGTCGAGAACATGAAGCGCGTCGCCTCGTCCGACCAAGAACTCACTGTCGAGGAGCGTAATCTACTCTCCGTCGCGTACAAGAACGTCATCGGTGCACGGCGTGCGTCGTGGCGGATTGTGTCTTCCATCGAGCAGAAGGAAGATAAGGGCAATGTGGCCCAAGTGTCGATGATTAAGGGTCACCGCGAGAAGATCGAGTCGGAGCTCGCGAAGATTTGCGAGGACATTCTTGACGTCCTTGACAAGCACCGTATACTCCCCAACTCAGTTATTCCTGCTAGGATGGGTAATTACCACCGTTACCTCGCTGAGTTCGTTTTCTTGTTGTATACTTACCAACTCAGTTATTTCTACTAGGATGGGTAATTACCACCGTTACCTCGCTGAGTTCGCTACGGGCGACAAGCGGAAAGACTCGGCAGACAAGTCACTCGAGGCGTACAAGGCCGCGTCTGACGTCGCTGTCACCGGGCTCCCCCCAACACACCCGATCCGTCTTGGTCTCGCTCTCAATTTCTCTGTCTTCTACTACGAGATCCTGAACAGCCCCGACCGCGCGTGTCACGTTGCCAAGGGTATTCGACGATGCCATTGCTGAACTCGACACACTCTCGGAGGAGAGCTACAAGGGTTCCACACTCATCATGCAACTGCTTCGGGATAACCTCACCCTATGGACTTCGGACATGCAGGACTCAGGTCTGTAGTCAATCAGCCGTGTATGCATAATATGACTAACCGCACGATCAGACAAGCCCGCAGATAAGGAAGAGGGCGCTGAAGCTGCTGCTGACGACTCGTAAATGTTGGGCGCGCTTACCAGTGATGGCTTTTGTCTAGTTGTAGTGACAACCCGGCTGTGAAGCACGCTTGCTTTCTGTTTGTCCGCATCTCCCCCTTTTCCCTATACTCGCATCACGCCTCGTACCTGTCATCCAACGTACCTCCGTTATCCGTAATTCCTCTTCTTTTTTTGTCGATTATTCACTTATTCTCGTATGTGAGAAGTTTCAAAAGCTTGGCACCTTGTTCTTGTCTCATGAACGAGCGCGTTTGAGATGAAGTGAGTTCTGTACAATTGACTTCGAGCGACGAAATTCGTATTATGACGAATGCTTGAGGCTCAAGCTCGAGCGTCATTAAGCGTCATTGATGGTGTAAAATGTTTTTTGTTTTTTGTTTTTTGATTGCGCCACTGTGTGGGGCCTTACTGTATTATTACAGTGTCGAGGGGCTGACGACGACAACCCCCGACCGCACATACTCTAGTATCAACTTATAAATAGATTTGAACATTATGTTAATCTCAGTTATATTATAAAAAGTAAAGAGTCTTAGAATAACTATTTATAATGTGCGTTCTCGATAGTGCGACCGCTTGTAATGCAATGCAATCATGTGACCATTCTTATAATAAGTTATAATTATTGGGAGGTCTTGTAATATTTTATAATTACGAATAATTTTTTCTAATCCGTATTATACATTCAAACAATGCTTTGTAATTACCTTAAAAAGGTAATTATAAGCCAACTCAATTATAAGGCCCTCCCGAATTTTCCGACATTACTACACTGCGGATGGTTTTGCGACCTCGCTCGGGTTCCCCCCTGCTCTTCACTCTAGCCCTAGATCTCAATCTACGCTTATCTTCACATATATATATATCCTGTATTCACAACACCGACAAATAGACAAGAGACTTCCCCTGACCTCAGAGCCCAGTAAGGGCTCAGTGCAGCCCATTCCCTTTGTCCTCCAGCGTTCCACACTCTCGCGCGCCCTTAGAAAATCAGGTAAAACACATTCCAGACAGAGGCGATTAGGTGTACGGATTCTCGCACCGCGCTGAGACGTGCGCGACCCCTTGCGCCGTCGATCTCTGTCGAGCCGGAACACAAGCTCGCCGTCAGGCGATTCAGATGACATCGGCACTGCTAGGCGATGCACTTAGTCGATATTTGAGATGTTCTACACAGCTTGCGCAGATATTCACAACTTTCAGCATACGTTTATGATGTCTACCTTGCACAGGGCTACGTGTCGTATCGGACCTGTTGGTTCACCCTCGGGGCCTCGCGGGCTTCAAGCTTCACTACCTCTCGCCTATGAAAAATACCAGTCACTGCCAACACAAATACCGA
>WNGG01018032.1_pt1 | contig 14803 bp, 13 predicted proteins | sample 5400661 | NCBI WGS metagenome assembly WNGG01 (sample SAMN13153372, study PRJNA577476) | soil metagenome | isolation source: 100 cm soil or saprolite under Garry oak tree replicate 1 | place: USA:California | collected 2016-06-15
TTTCCCGTGGGCTACGTGGCTGCGCGGACCGCTGAAAGAGAAGATGGAGCGAGGGCTTTCCGAGCTATCTCCGGCCTTGCGCGAAGCACTCGACGAAAAGAATGTCCACCGCATCTGGGAATCATATCTAAATCATAAAACGAGTTGGTCGCGGCCATGGAGCCTTTATGTGCTGAACGAATGGGTCAAGCGGAATCTAGGCTAAGAGCAAAGCGCAAAGGGCAAAGAGCGAAGGGGAAAGGGCAAAGAGTATTCGCTCTGGCACTTAGCACTTTGCCGCTTTGCCACTTTGCCACTTTGCTCTAGTATGATTGAGTGACTAAGCTGGATGATGTTCCTAGTGTGATGAGATGAGAGTTGACGAACTTACAATTGATGAGTTGAAGGTTTTAATCGATTACGCGGTCGAGCTCAAGATTGAGGAGCTTCTTGGTGACCCGGATGTTGATCTCGTACTGAGAGATGACGTGAGGGATCGATTACGCCGTTCACTCAAGCAGAAATCAAAAGACTCACCAACCGTACCAATTGAGGATGTAGTCAACAAGTTGGGTTTACGCTGGTAATGGCGTATCAGGTTGAATTCAGACAAGAGGGTCTCGACGATCTCAGGAGACTTGACAGAGCCGTCGCCCAGCGAATCCTCAACAAGTTGAAGTGGTTGACGCAGAGTTTTGACCATATCATTCCTCAACCATTGACCGGCGAGCTACAAGGACTTTTCAAATTGCGCGTCGGTGATTACAGAATTATTTATTCGGTGAATTCCGAACAAAGCCTAATAGTCGTACACTTGGTCGGCCACCGTCGGGAGATTTACCGCTAGAGTCCCTAGTACGACCCTCTGACTGCTGACCTTTACTCTGCACTCCTAATTCTGCAATCCGCAATTCTCTTGGCACTTTGCCCTTAGCTCTTAGCAACGCGAAATGATCATTCTCGGGATTAACGCATATCACGGTGATGCCGCGGCGGCGATCATCGAGGACGGAAAGCTGATCGCAGCCGTTGAGGAGGAGCGGTTCAATCGCGTCAAGCACTGCGCCGGTTTTCCGACGGAATCGGTGCGGTATTGTTTGGAAGCCGCCGGTGTCAGCATCGAAGAAGTCGAACACGTCGGCATCTCGCGGGATCCGTCGGCTCACCTGCACAAGAAAGTTTTGTTCGCGGCGACGCGAGCGGCCCGTCAAGCGATAGGGCGCGGGAGGCAGGAGGCAGACGGCAGACGGCAGGCGGCAGGAGGCAGACGGCAGACGGCAGTAGGCAGAGGGCAGTTGGCAGTGGGCGGTGGGCAGAATATTGAGGACGCGGAACTCAGTACTCAGTACTCAGCACTTAGTACTCCGCCGGCTCCGCCGCCGTCCGGCGATGGCAATGGCCGCGGGCCGGGAATCTTTGGTCAGATCAAGGATCGATTAGGCAATGCGGCGAAAGTGCGCGATCTGAAGGGTGATTTGGCAAGAGCATTGGGTGTGCCGAAGAGCACGCTGCGCGCGCAGTTTCATAACATCGAACACCATCGCGCGCATCTGGCCAGCTCGTTCTTTGTTTCGCCGTTTGAACGCGCGGCGTTGCTTTCGATCGACGGCTATCTCGACGATGTGGGCAATTGGAGAAGGGAACTCGATCGAGGTTTTGGGCCAGGTTGAGTATCCGCATTCAACGGGAATCGTCTACACCGCGACGACGCAGTTTCTCGGGTTCCCGCATTACGGCGACGAAGGGAAAGTAATGGGACTGGCGCCTTATGGTCGGCCGCGTTACCTGGAAGAGTTTCGCAACATCATTCGCACGGAAGAAGGTGGACAGTTCCGCCTGAACCTTGATTACTTTCGCCATCACGCTGAAGGTGTGGACATGACCTGGGACCGGGGCTCGCCGGTTATCGGACGGATCTTTTCTGATGAATACGCGCATCTCTTTGGTCCGCCGCGCGCGCCCGACGCAACGCTGACGGATCGCGAACGCGACATCGCGGCAAGCTTACAGTTGCGTTTGGAAGAGGTCGGCTTTCATGTTCTGCAGTCTCTGCACGAACAAACCGGCCAGACGGATCTCGGACTATCGGGCGGAGTTGCTTACAACTCGGTGATGAACGGAAAGATTCTTCTCAACACGCCGTTTCGCCGCGTGTTTGTCCAGCCGGCGGCGGGCGATAGCGGGACCGCGCTGGGAGTTTGTTACCAGATTTACAACCAGTTTCGAGTTTCGAGTTCCGAGTCTCGGGTTGAAGCGAATAGCCACAGAGGCACAGAGACACAGAGAAAATCGGAACACAACGAATCTGAGCTCACGTCTGCGCGGTTTCAAGAACTCGAAACTCGAAACTCGAAACTCGAAACTCGTTACGTGATGGAAGGCGCTTACACCGGACCTGAATTCAGCAATGAAGAGATCCAGTCAGAGTTAAGGACCTCAGATCTGAGATTTGGGACCTACTCAGATGGTGAACTTACGCAACGCGCCGCGCAGGATATTGCGGATGGTCTGGTGGTCGGCTGGTTTCAGGGACGGATGGAGTTTGGGCCGCGCGCGCTTGGTAATCGATCCATCGTCGTCGACCCGCGTCGCGCCGAAATGAAACAAATCCTCAACGACCGCATCAAAAAGCGCGAACCATTCCGCCCGTTTGCGCCATCAATTCTTGAGGAGCACGTCGGCGAATACTTCGAACAGACCCATCCCGCGCCGACGATGCTGATGGTCTATCAGATCAAGCCCGAACGTCGCGGCGAGATTCCCGCGGTCACGCACGTGGATGGATCAGGGCGGCTGCAAACCGTTTCCCGAGACGTCAATCCGCGTTACTACCAATTGATCGAACACTTTTACAAACTGACGGGCGTACCGGTGGTGCTCAATACTTCGTTCAACGAAAACGAGCCGATCGTGTGCACGCCGCGGCACGCGATCGATTGTTTTCTGAAGACAAGGATGGATGTGATCTATTTAGGGAATCAGGTGGTAAGACGAAGGTAGTTTCGAGTTTCGAGTTTCGAGTTAAGGCGGCACTTTCAATTCTAAGGAGGACCTAATGGCTACATTCAGGAAATTCGAAGAAATCGAATGCTGGAAAAAAGCAAGAGAACTTACACGGCGAGTTTACGATATCTCCGGTAAACGAGCGTTCGCCAAAGACTTCGGGCTGAGAGATCAAATCCGCAGAGCCGCGGTATCAATCATGTCCAATATAGCCGAGGGCTATGACAGAAGTGGTAAAGGAGAGTTCATCCAATTCCTATCGACCGCCAAGGGTTCAACGGCAGAAGTTAAATGTCAACTTTACGTTGCCCTTGATCAGGATTACATCATACGGAGTGATTTTGAGGAGCTTAGTGAACTTGCCGCTGAAACGGGCCGGATGATCGGAGGGTTAATGAACTATCTAAAGGGCTCGCAATATCGCGGAACTAAGTACAAAACGGCGACGGCATGACCCGCGAGAGGCCACCAATAATGAGCGCACAACCCGAAACTCGAAACTCGAAACTCGAAACCGGAAGGATCCTGGTAACCGGCGGCGCCGGTTTTATCGGCTCACATCTGTGTGAGCGGCTGCTCAACGAGGGGCACGAGGTGATTTGCCTCGATAACTTTTTCACGGGCCGGCGCGAGAACATTCTGGCGCTCATGGATAACCACCGCTTCGAGCTGCTACGGCATGATGTGATCGAGCCGGTGCTGCTCGAAGTTGATCAAATCTACAATCTTGCCTGTCCCGCTTCGCCCGTTCACTACCAGTACAATCCAGTAAAGACCGTGAAGACCAATGTCATGGGCACTATCAACATGCTCGGTTTGGCGAAGCGTGTGCGAGCGCGAATTCTGCAGGCTTCGACTTCCGAAGTTTATGGCGATCCGCTGGAGCATCCGCAGACGGAAAAATACTGGGGTAACGTGAACCCGATTGGCCTTCGTTCGTGTTATGACGAAGGCAAACGTCTGGCTGAGACGTTGATGATGGATTACCACCGCCAGAACAACGTGGACATACGCATCGCGCGAATCTTCAATACTTACGGGCCGCGCATGCTTGAGGATGACGGGCGCGTCGTGTCGAATTTCATCGTGCAGGCCCTGCGCGGCGAACAGTTGACGATCTATGGCGCAGGAGATCAAACGCGCTCCTTCTGCTACGTTGACGATCTGGTTGAAGGCCTGATCAGATTAATGAATGGCGAAGCTTTGCACGACCCGGTGAATCTGGGCAACCCGGGGGAATTCACAATAAAACAACTGGCGGAAGAGGTGATGCGCATGTGCGGATCAAACGCGGGCGTGAAGTATCTTCCTTTGCCGCAGGACGATCCGAAGCAGCGCCAGCCAAACATTACTCGCGCTGAGGAATTGCTTGGTTGGAGACCGGCGATTGCGTTGCGAGAGGGGTTGGAGAAAACGGTAGCGTATTTTAGAAACAGAGTGATGAGTAATAAGTAATGAGTGATGAGTGATCGAAGTAAACGTCCATCTTTGACTCACCCAACAGGAGGGCTTATGGCTAAGAGAATTGAACGGTTTGAGGATTTCATTGCCTGGCAGAAGGCGAGAAAACTCACGTCTGAAATCTACAAGGTTACAAATCACGGAGAGTTCGGTAGCGATTTTGGTCTCAAGAATCAGATTAGGCGTGCTGCGGTTTCCAGCATGTCGAATCTTGCGGAGGGATTCGAACGTGGCCGGCCGACAGAGTTTCATCAGTTCCTCTCAGTCGCGAAGGGCTCATGCGCTGAATTACGAAGCCAACTGTATGTTGCCCTTGACGCTGGTTATCTCAACCTACCAACATTCGAGGCTCTTATGACTCAGGCCACAGAGGTTGGACAAATACTAGGTGGACTTCGCGTGTCGGTCGAGCGGCGGCGCGAAGCACTACGAGGTAGGCTATCAAGGACTAGCTGACTCAGTTACTCATCACTCATTACTCATCACTCATCACTCATTACTGATTTATGAAGGTCCTGCTGCTAAACCAGTGCTTCTATCCTGACGTTGCGGCGACGGCACAGTACCTGACTGATCTTGCACTTGAGCTGATCGAGCGTGGTCATAAGGTGACGGTCGTTACGAGCGGTCGTGGATACGATGATCCGTCGCATCGTTTCCCACGCCGCGAGACGTGGAAGGGCATCGAGATTATCCGGGTTTCCTCTTTAGCCCTGGGAAAAGAATCAAGACTGCGGCGCGCGGTCAATTTTGGGAGTTTCCTAATCAACTGCGCGGCGCGCTTGTTGCTGTTGGGGCGGTTCGACTGTGTTGTTGCTCTGACCTCGCCGCCGTTGATCTCATTTCTCGGCTCCCTTTTTGTGCGACTAAAGGGCGGGCGATTCTTCTTCTGGGTGATGGATCTTAATCCGGACGAGGCAATTGCCGCAGGCTGGTTGAAAGAATCGTCGCTACTAGCCAAAACGCTTGAAGCACTTCTGCGTTATAGCTTAAGGCGAGCCGACAGAATCATTGTCCTGGATCGCTTCATGAAGAAAAGAATCCTCGCCAAAGGGATATCGGACCAGCGAATCGTCGAGTTGCCGCCGTGGCCCTATACGCACGCGATTGGTTTTGATAGAGCGGGCAGAGAGGCGTTTCGCGAACAACACGAGCTGGCAGAAAAGTTTGTCGTGATGTATTCAGGTAATCACAGCCCGTGTCATCCACTGGAAACTTTGCTCGAGGCGGCTCGTCATTTGTCTGCAAGGTCTGAGATTGCCTTTTGTTTCGTAGGCGGGGGCAGTGAAAAGAAAAGAGTCCAGGAGTTTGCGGAGCACCACGGTTTACAAAATATTGTTTGTCTGCCTTACCAACCCATGGCGACGCTTTCGGCTTCACTTTCAGCGGCCGATCTCCACGTGGTGGTAATGGGCGAGAAATTCGTCGGCATAGTTCATCCGTGCAAAGTTTATAACGTCCTGGCAGTTGGCAGTCCCTTCCTGTACATCGGGCCAGACGAAAGTCATGTGATTGACATTGCCGGAGACCACGAGAACGAAAACTCGGTCTTTGTAGCCCGACACGGAGACGCCGACACGGCAGCGAAGCAGATTCTCAAAGCAGCGTCCCGGGCCACTAATGGTGCAGCCGGACGCGCAGTAGCTTTGCCTGAAAAGTTCTCGCGCGACGTGCTCCTGCCGGGCATGATCGCTGTGCTCGAGACGGCGTCAAACTCGGCGGCAGTCGCATCGGTCGCCGTATCCAGCACCTCAGCTTAGAGAAGAACAGGAACGATAGGTTTAGCGAAAAGCGACAGAGCAGGTTGTTCTGTCAACGAACCTGAAAGGTCGTCCACTTGAATACGTATTTTGCGCTTTTCCTGATTGCGGTTTTCAGTTCACTCACGATCACCCCGTTAATCCGGAGGCTCTGCGAGCGTTTCAATTTGCTTGACGTGCCCTTGGATGGGAGGCGCGTGCACACCAAAGCGATTCCGCGGCTGGGCGGCGTGGCAGTCTTTCTCTCTTTTGTGATCGCGCTCTCTACGCTTCCGTTCGTGAATAATCTTCTAACGCAGTCGCTAAGGCCTCTCAGATCTGAACTTCTTCTCATACTCCTGCCGGCCACGCTCGTGTTGCTGCTGGGCATCTACGACGATTTGCGCGGCGCCAACGCAACAGTGAAGTTCATTGGCCTGGGTCTAATCGCCAGTCTGTTCTATGCCCTGGGCGGACGAATTCACGTCTTCGCATTACCGCCATTCGGCTCAATTCATCTTCCTTCAACGTTATCCTTTGTCATCACCGTCGTCTGGCTCGTCGGGATCGCCAACGCCTTCAACCTGATCGATGGCATGGACGGACTCGCATGCGGCGCCGCTCTGTTTTCGTCGCTCGTGATCCTGGGGGTCTCCCTCGCGGGCGAGAATCCGTTGATGATTGTGGTGACACTCGTCATCTCAGGCGCATTGGTGGGATTCCTGCGCTACAACTTCAGTCCCGCGTCGATCTTTCTCGGGGATTCAGGTGCACTCTTTGTCGGTTTCACGCTCGCCGCACTTTCGGTCTTCGGCGCTCAGAAAGCAACGACGGCGGTCGCGGTGATAATTCCGATCCTTGCTTTTGGCCTGCCGGTTGTAGACACCGGAGTCACAATGGCCCGTCGATTGATAAGCGGGCGGCCCGTCTTTCAGGGAGACCGCGAGCACATTCATCACATGTTACTCGCACGGGGCTGGTCCCAGCGCCAGGTTGTACTCGTTCTTTACGGTGTTTGCGCTGCTTTTGGTCTGCTGGCGACGATCTTTACCAAGACATCGTCTCCGCTGACCGGCCTGGTGTTGTTTGTAATCGGGGTTGCGGTGATTGTCGCTTTGGGTCACTTGCGCTATCACGAGATGGATGAGATCAGAGCCGGCGTAAAGCGGAATCTCGGCGACCGGCGGATCAGGGTGGCAAACAATATTCGTGTCCGCCGCGCCAGTCTGGCCCTTTCAAAGGCTTCTGACCTGGGAGAGCTACTGGAAACCGTTGGGCAGATGCTCGAGTTTGGCGAGTTCGTCTATGCCCAGGCCCAGCTGGGAAAAGTTGGTGAGCCAGAAGAGGCTGAACGCGCGCTGAGAATGGCCGGCAAGAGTCGCGCGACAAAAAGAGCTGAACTGCGCGGCGGGCGAATTTCATGGTTCTGGAGCCGTGACCATCGGGACGGTGAAGAAATCGAAAGCTCGCGCCATTACTGGTCCGTGCGTTTGCCGCTTTCTACCAAAGAAGCGGACTGGGGTTGGATCAATCTTTACCGCGAGTTTGATAGCGAGCCGCTGCTGGTCGACATCAACTATCTTTGCGATCTCTTTCGCCGCGAATTGTCCGCAGCGACTGAGCGAGTCCTGCACGAAAAAGAAGGTCATACGGCCGCGGCAAAACTAAGCTTGAGCGCGAGTGGGGGAAAGGTGGCCGGTTGAGTCTCGAAGCAGCAACGGCCGAATTCATAGCCAGAGAGGAGCAGTCTGGCACTCAGCGCATCGCAGTGATCCTGGGATGGGCGATCTATGTCGCTCTACTGACGCTACTGATATTAACGGCACTCGCTTATGGCGGCGCGGATCCGTGGTGGAAGGCCTTCTTCACTTCTTTGGTTTTCGCGATCGCTGTCTTTGCCTCACTGGAAATGATTCTTAGTGACACCAAAAAGATCGCCGGTCTTAAGGTGCTGCTCCCAATCCTCGTGCTGGTCTCCTTTTCGCTTTTGCAGACTGTTCACTTGCCTCAGTCCGGCGGCTCGGCTAACGGCATTAGTTATCGCCTTTGGAATGCCATCAGCGCCGACCCTTATGAAACCCGAGTGTTTGCGCTGCAACTGTTTGGGCTGGCGGTGCTGGGCGCGCTGCTTTTTCGTTACGCCGCAGATGAAAGGCGGGTGCGCCTGCTTATCCAGACAATAATCGGCATCGCTCTCGTGAGCGCGGTGTTTGGGTTGCTGCGTCAAACGGCGCAGCACCAGGACGGTTTCTTGCTGCCCGCGCTGTTGCGCGAGCAGGGATACGGGCAATTCATAAACAAGAACCATTTCGCGTATGTGATGGAAGTGGGGCTGGGACTGGCTCTGGGTCTGATCGCCGCCGGTGGGGTTCGTCGCGAGAGAGTTCTGGTTTATGTGGCGGTGCTGTTACCGATCTGGACCGCGCTCGTGCTCGCGAATTCGCGTGGCGGCATTCTCGCGATGCTGGTGCAACTTGTTGTTACGTTGTTGCTATTTCCAATTATTGGTCGACCGCATCAGTCCGATTCGGTTCGAACGTGGCGATTGTTGAAATCGCGCGCGGTGCGAGTGTTCCTCATTTTCGTTCTACTCATTATGGTTTTGGTCGGCGTCTTGTGGACCGGCGGCGATCGCCTTGCTTCCAACCTCGAAGCGGCGCGAATCGAGTTCACTCAGTCGCCGCAGACGAGCCAGGGTGTAACCCGTTTACAGATCTGGAGTGCGACGATCTCGATGATTAAGGCGAATCCGATTTTCGGGGTTCTTGAGATTCTCGCGAGTGGTGGGATTGTGGGCCTGGCGATTGTCGGCTGGTTTGTAATCGTCGTACTGAAGCAGGCTGGAACGAATCTGCAATCTCGGGATGAATTTCAAAGAGCCACAACTTTCGCGGCAGTAATTGCGATCACTGGTCTGGCAATTCACAGCATCGTCGATTTCGGGCTGCACAGAATGCTCAATGCTATGCTGTTTACTGCGTTGGTAGTCATTGCGACGTCCAACGTCAGGCAAAAACAATCACCTGAGAAGTCATGATTAGGCTCCGATATCACAGAATCGTCGCACTACTGGCAATCTCCGTCGTCTGGCACTGGACCATCGCATTGCCGCCACAGGACATCGTGGGCGGCGCAAGCGCCTTTCAGGGTCAGGACATCATGGGCGGTGCCGCGGTCATCTTTAAGAGACCGCAAAGAGTTCGCGATCTCGTCGGCGGCGGAGGCATGGCGATTGTTAAGAAAAGCCGGCTAAGACGGCCCGAAGCCACTGAGATAGCGAGAAACACTTCATCTAATAGACGTCAGCCTCGTGGGAAGCCTGTTGAGACCGAGACTCCCGGCGCAAAACTTTCTGACGCAGACAAGGCAGAAGCATTCAAAGATCAGGGCAACACTTATTACGGCCTTGGCGACTACCCGAAGGCGATCGAGGCCTATCTCAATGCCTTGAAGCTCACCCCGAATGACGCGGACCTCAATAACAATATTGGCGCCGCTTATCTCAACCTCCGCAAGAACAGTGAAGCTTCACAGTCGTTCAAGAAAGCCATTGCACTCAAACCGGGCGACCCGGAAGCCTACTTCAACCTCGGCGTCGCCGCTACCGCGCTGGAAAAACTCGACGAAGCAATCGAGGATTTCAAACAAGCGACGCACTTTAAACCTGATTGGGCCGACGCCTACAATGTTCTAGGCGATACCTACTTAACCCTTGGCCGGATTGAAGAGGCTGCTCGCGCGTATCAGCAGACAGTTCGGCTGCAACCCGACAACGCCGGCGCTTACAGTAATCTCGGTTTCGTCTATGACAAACTCGGACGAGAGACAGATTCCATCGCGGCGCTGCAGCAGGCGGTCAAATTCAAATCCAACGACGTCATTGCTTACAACAACCTGGGAGCCAGCTTGTATAAGGCAGGCAGGTACAGGGAGGCGATCGACGCGTTCAAGGAGGCGCTCAAGTTGAAGCCTGGCGATGCCGAGATTGAGAACAACCTCGGAGAAGCTTATTCAGCCGCCGAGCGTTATCAGGAAGCGATCGATGCATTCAAACTGGCCGTTGCTTCGAGACCAGATCTGGCCGACGCTCGTTACAACCTCGGTAACGCGTATTATCTTTCCGGAAAGACCGACGACGCGATTGCTGGATACCAGGAAGCGATTCGCCTGCGGCCGGATTACGCCGATGCTCACACGAATATCGGGACGGCTTTGACGAGTGTGGGTAGATATCAGGATGCCGTTAATGAATTCAAACTAGCGATCAGCAAAAAGCCCGACAACGCAGTTACCTTCAACGATCTTGGTTATGCCTATTACAAACTCGACAACCTGACGGGATCTGTAGCTGCTTATAAAGAAGCCATACGCCTCAAACCGAATTATGCCAAAGCTCTGAATGGTCTCGGGGACAACTATAATCAGCAGAAACGCTTTGCCGAGGCAATCGAAGTTTTTAAGCAGGCGATCGCCGCGAAACCAGATTACGCTAACGCTCACTATAACCTGGGGAAAGCTTATTTTGGCCTGCAGCGCTACACCGAAGCAATCGAAGAATTAAAGACTGCGGTCCAAATCAAACCGGATTTTGACGCCGCTTTCAAGAACCTTACCGCCGCTTATTCTGCAGCCGCGCGGTTCGAAGAAGCCATCGACGCCGCCCAGAAGGCGGTGGAGTTGCAGCCGCAGGACTACGAGGCGCGTAGGAATCTCGGCAATGCGTGCTTCCACGCCGGGAAACTACGCGAAGCGATCGATGCTTATAAGATGGCAGTGACCATCAAGCCCATGGACGCCGAGGCGCACAATAATCTGGGCCAGGCATATTTCAAAGCCGGTAAATACCAGGAGGGTCTCAAGGATTTCAAAGAAGCCGTGCGCCTAAAGCCGGATTATTCAGAAGCGCATTTTAACCTCGGCGTAACTTACGTGGCGCTAAAGGATGCAAGAGGAGCGCGCGAGGAGCTTGCGATTTTGAAGAAGCTGGATCCAAAACTGGCTGAGCAACTCAGTCGCTTTGACAAAAAATGAGCGGAACGCAGGCTGAGAAACCCTTGGCCGGCGCGCTTGTTTTTCCCTAACTTTGGCCTCCGGCCGGCAGAAAAGCATTGACCTGCACGTCGAAGGGAAGTAAACTGGCGGCCTCAATTGTGCGGATTCTAGGAGTCACTAAAAGCGGCAACAAACGGAAGGGATTATTAATATGAGTCTAAGACAACGAAAAGCTCTTAAAGCACTCGCGGTAATCCTCGCGTTTTCTTTAGCCCAAGTATACATTCAGGCCAGTTTAGCGGAGCCTGGAGCGAACGGCCCGGTTCCCATTCCACAGCAATTTGTTGCCCGGTTGACCACCAGAGGTAATCAACCAATCACCGTCAACGGCTCCACCGCGGCTAGCGGAGCAACAATTTTGTCTGGCGCGACGATCGAAACTCCCGACCAGGTCGGAGCTACGATCGATTTGGGAGCGCTTGGGACTCTTGACATTGCTCCTAACACGAAGCTGATGATCGAGTTCGACCAAAACGGCGCGAAGGTCAAACTGATTTCTGGTTGCGCCATTCTCCGTACCAAGAAAAACCACGATGGCGAGATTGATACGGATCAGGGTGTTGCCGCCAAGAACGATAAGAAGAAGGGCGGCGTGGCGGATGTTTGCTTCCCGCCAGGTGCCACCTCACCGACTGTTAACGCGGGGGCGGCGGCCAATGCCGGCGCAGGAGCAGGCGGAGGAGCCACGGCGGGCGCGGGAGCAGGCGGCGCCGGTGGCCTCTTTGGTATCGGCCTCCCATTAACCGTTGCCATAATAGGGGGCGGCGCGGTCACCGCTGCGATCCTGGGAACCCGCGGTAAGAATCCCAGCCCGTGAGCTAGACAACTGCATCCCAAACCTTTTGAAGCGTGCCCTTTTCAAACAGAAGGGGGCACGCTTCAGTTTGTTTGATTGTCGCTCCGAACCTGAAAAGTCCGTCGGACACTTTGACGCAAGGCATTTAACCAAATCCTTCTACCTTACCGCTCTGCTCGATTCTCTTTTTTTGAGTTTTGCAATTCCGGTGACAACTGAACCCGATCAAGAATCGCGCCGACGCGTTGTGCACGTGGCCGCGTCTGTGATTGCGATGCTTGCATTTGTCTGGGCGGTCTGGGCGTCGGGCCATGTAGCGCTGTCCCGGCTGCTGGTAAAGTACGGGACGACCGTCGCGGATGCAGCCGTGCTCGATGCAGCCATTGCCTTAACGCCGACCGATGCTGAAACTCATTACGCACGCGCCGAGGTGTCTAACTTCGTCGGGCAACCTGCCGAGGCACTGAAGGAAATTGAGCTGGCCGTCAGCTTGAGACCTCGTGATTATATTCTCTGGTTGGAGCTGGGCATGACGCGCGACCAGCTTGGCGATACTGCCGGAGCACTCTCCGCCTTCAACGAATCCGTGCGACTTGCGCCTTATTACTCCCAGCCGCGCTGGCAGCGCGGGAACCTGCTGTTCCGTGTGGGCCGCTATGAGGAGGCGTTTGTGGATCTGCGTAACGCGGCCACGAGCAATCCGGACCTTGTTCCAACCTTCGTCGATCTCGCCTGGGGCGCATCTCGTCATGACGCTGCAGTTACGGAGCAGCTTTTCCAGCCGCGGACTGACAGCGCCCATCTGGCATTGGCCCGATTCTTAGCCACGCATGGAAGGCCAGCGGACGCCGTGACCCAGTTCAAGTTGGCCCACGACACTTCCGATCAAATGCGGGGCGAATTGATTGGGCAGCTAGTGGGGTCTGGAGGATTCAAACAGGCCTACGAGCTCTGGTCTAGCGGGCCCGGCAGTGCGGCCGGCTCGAAGACGATCTACGACGGCGGCTTCGAAGCTGCTTTGAGGGTTGATGAGGTTGGCTTTGGCTGGCGCACCTCACACGAGCCGGGAGTAAGTTTGTCGGTGGACGCGAACCAGTCTCAGAGTGGGGCCCGCAGCCTGCGGGTGGACTTTAGTGGCAATTCAAATCCCGGGGCGCAAATCGTTTCACAATTGATTCTTACTGAACCGGCCACGCGTTACAAACTAAGTTTCGCCGCGCGCACGCAGAAGATTGTGACTGGCGGTCTGCCTATTATTGTCGTCAGCGAAGCGACCGGCGACCGGCGGCAACTTGGTCGTTCCCTTTCACTGCCTCAGGCAACCAGTGGTTGGCAGCAGTTTGCCTTCGAGTTTGACACCGGGCCAGCGTGCGAGGCGATCTTGATCTCGTTGCAACGGGAAAACTGCACGAGCTCACCGTGTCCGATCTTCGGCTCGCTGAATCTGGACAGCTTCTCGCTCGATCGGGTGAAGTGAAGAAGTGTGGCTGTAAAATTTCAGAGAGAGTTTCAGTCAGAAAGAAACTAATAAAGTTAAGAAGGCCGGCCCACGCGGTTTCTGGAAGTTTCTGTGTCGCCGTGCAACTCTGGTTTCCGCCTCCAATATCGCAGTTCGTGCTGGCACCGTTGACGCGACGATTTGGCTCATGATACGGTGCGGCTGCTCATTTCAATCCCGCGCGGGTGTGTTTCCGGTTCGATAAAAACTCGTTACTCTTTTATGGAAGGCTAATGGAAGGTCGTATCGTGTCATCAGTAGTATTACCGCGTCTTAAGTTCACTTCCACTTGAATGCAGAAAGTTGACCGCCTGGGTTGGGCGGCAGGATTCTCGTTGAAGTCTTACGGCGTCAAAATCGGCATTCGGGTGAATGATCCCGAATGGCTGGATCGAGTCTGGCCGCATTTGCCGTATGAATGCCAAGTGGCGCCGTTGCCGATTGTCGATCGGTTGTATTCGATCATCATTGGTGAGCAGGGAGCGCGCGCAAAGGTACGCCGGTTTAATCTGCTCTATGGAAACCATGTTCGGCTGGCGCGCTCGAGGGACGTCGATGAGGTCTTTGAAAGGCTGGAATCGGATCTGCGCTTATTCGTTGCCGAAGTGGCGCGTCATCGCGTCTTCGTGCATGCTGGGGTAGTGGGCTGGAAGGGAAGGGCAATTGTAATTCCCGGACGCAGCTATTCCGGCAAGTCGACTATGGTAGCCGAGTTGGTCAGAGCCGGCGCAACCTATTATTCAGATGAGTACGCTGTCTTTGATTCGCGGGGACGCGTGCATCCCTTTCCGAAGCCGTTGGAAATTCGCGATAGCGGAGAATATAAGCAAACCAAGTTTGGTGTTGAAGATTTTGGCGGTCGGACCGGGACCAAACCGATTCCAGTTGGGCTGGTCCTGGCAACCGAGTTTAAGTCCGGCGCAAGATGGAGACCCCGCGAGTTATCAGATGGGAAAGCGGTGCTCGCTCTACTTTCAAATACAGTTTCGGCTCGGCGACAGCCTGAAAGATCGCTGTCCACGCTGCAAAAGGTAGTGGCCGAAGCAAAAACACTTAAGGGTCTGCGTGGAGAAGCCAGCGAATTGACTCTATCGATCCTCGCAAGAAGCGAAAGAATTAGCTGATTCCCGGCCGAATTGGTGATACACTCTGCGCCATTCGGCTCAAAGTTTATCGTTAGCCTGCAGTTTAAAATAGTCACCGATCATTGGAGGCAGCATGAAGGGAAATGCAGGAGCAATGACACCTTGTGCCCGTCGAGAGGGTTTGGTCGTT
>WNGG01005009.1_pt1 | contig 14800 bp, 11 predicted proteins | sample 5400661 | NCBI WGS metagenome assembly WNGG01 (sample SAMN13153372, study PRJNA577476) | soil metagenome | isolation source: 100 cm soil or saprolite under Garry oak tree replicate 1 | place: USA:California | collected 2016-06-15
CTCGCCCCGTTATTGCGGTACATTGGAGAGACGATAGGCAAGAAACTCGCTGGAGAAGGAGGTTAGTCACGTAGTGAAACCGGGTAGGGTGGGTCGCGACCCACCCTACGCCTCAACGCACCAGGTGGAACACTCTGTCGCCAACCTTCAGATCACGATAAGGAGCGGCAACCGCTTCCGCTTGCGAGTGGCGGAGGACTTCAATGAGTGAGTCCTGCGGGGACATGGGGCGGGCGGGCATTTCCTGGAACATCCCAATGCGTTGCCAGGCGCCATCGGCGCCACGATCGTAGCCAAAAATTCTCTGGAGCCGTTCCGGGTCTGAAAAGATAACGGCGTACTCCTCCACCGGATCGTCGTCCAAGTTGATAGCGAAGATGGCATACTTGCACTTCGTCGCACACCGCCCCTCCCAATTCTGTGCCAGGTCTTTCTGCAGGAAGTCGGTGAGATCCGGCGGCACACTCTCCAATGAGCCGAGTAGGATAAGATCTTCCCCCCTGAATGCTAGGGAAAAGCGTGCTTTGAAGTCCCTATATGAGGCCGCTGCCCGAACGGCCTCTATATTCTGCCGAATGGTGCTGGCCTGTGGATGAGTAGCCATTTTCTCCAACTCTTCTAACTTCGCGTATCCGGCGCGGCCGAGCTGAAAACGCAGCGCAGCATAGTCGAACTCCGCAGCATTGACCTTGCCGTCAGCGAGCCGCCTGAATTGATGCCAGGCACTCCAGCGGAGTGGATCTGCGAATGGCGTGTGCACGAGAAAGGCGAGCAGGGCGACGAACAAGGCCAGCGGGACGTTGAGGCGTCCTATTAAACTCAGCCACGTCGGCCCCCACGGGAAGGTCGCGCACGCGTACCCAAGCGCGTAGACGCTCGCGATTATCGCGAACAACACAACGTAGAAACGCTCCGGCGTGAGCCCGTATTGGTTGATACGCAGGCCAATGGCAAAGAAAGTAATTGCACAAAAGATTGGCATGACCAGCAGAGCCGTATCCACACCACGTCGCACCCAGGTTGGATACGGCACCTCTCCCGCACCATCCTGGAAGACCGCATTGATGAACAGGACTGTCAGCCCGAGCAGGGAGAGCAGTAGAGGGGAGGCGTACTTCGTGGCCCAAAGCGATTGCAGTCCAGTAAGTGGCAGGGTGAAGAGGAACAGCAGTGCAATCACTGCCAAGAGCGGCATGAGCACGGAGAACACTGCCAAGGTGATGTAGCGTAAGGCATTCGTGATGTGCGCGTTCTCCTTCCCGATGGCCAAGCCGTACCCAAAAACCGTTGCGTAACTCAGAGTCGAGAATGGCACCGTGCGGAAGATGTCGGCAAAGAGGGAGACCCCGATTAGGGTAAAAAGGACCGTCCACAGTTGGATCAACAGCTGAAAAACACCGGCAAAGAGTTCAGCTATGAGGCCGATAAAGACATTGTTCCAACTATGCTGAAACAGCTCTGGGTAGGGAAAAGACGCGCGGTCGCTGCGCTGAAAAATCTGTATGAAAGGCAAGAGAATGTACAGCGCAATAGCCGCCCCTGTCGCCCACGTCCACTTCCTGAAGTCATCTCCGGCGAACGGAGCATTTTGACCAGGAATCTGCCACCACACCCAAAGGGCTACAGCCGCAAACAGGGCTGCCAGTGCCACAGAGAGGACCGCAAGGCGAAGTCGGTTTCGACCAGTCCAGGCAAACTGTACGATCAGGCCAGCAACAGTCACGAAGTACAGCAGCGCCACGACGCCGGCTCGTGCCCTCGGCTCGCCTGGCCAGAAGCGGTATGCCAGCCAATAGGTGAGACCTTGCAAGAACCCGAGCGCGGCCAGCGTGAGTCGATCGACCTGTTTTGCGGGGAGCATAGGCATACCGCCAGTAAGGACAGACCTTTGTGCCTGCCCTCGCCTCAGGGCTATGCGACCGTTTCCAGCAACTCGTCCACGTTCGCGCACGGCAGGCCAAACGCTGCTGCCACGCCCGGATGCGTGATCTGGCCCTGGAAGGTGTTGAGCCCACGCCGTAGCGCCGGGTTGTCCCGCAGGGCCTGCAGCCCTTTGTCCGCCAGCTCCAGCGCATAGGAGAGGGTGACGTTGGTCAGCGCGAAGGTCGAGGTGTGGGGGACGATGGCGGGCATGTTGGTGACGCAGTAGTGCACCACTCCCTCCTCGCGGTAGATCGGGTCATGGTGGGTGGTGGGTCGTGAAGTCTCAGCACTCCCGCCTTGGTCGATGGCGATATCGACGAACGCAGCCCCTGGCTTCATGCTGCGGAAGAGCGCGCGGGAAAGGAGCTTCGGCGTCCGCGTGCCCGGCACCAACACCGAGCTAATCACCAGATCCGCGTCGGTCGCTTCTTCCTCAATGTTCGCCCGGTTCGACATCACGGTCGTCACATGCCCGCCCAGGATGTCATGGACATAGCGGAGGCGGGCCGGATTGACGTCGAGAATGCTCACGCGGGCGCCGACTCCGACCGCCACCTGACAGGCGCTGGCGCCGGCAATGCCCGCCCCGATGATCACAACATGTGCCGGCTTGACTCCCGAAGCGCCGCTCAGCAGCACACCACGGCCGCCGTTCTGGGCCTGTAAGCACCAGCCGCCCACCTGAATCGCCAGGCGACCGGCAACTTCGCTCATCGGTGCCAGCAGCGGCAGTGACCCGTCGTCGAGCTGAATGGTCTCGTAGCCCAGAGCGGTGACCTGTTTCTCGCAAAGCACCCGGGTCAGTCTCTCCTCGGCCGCAAGGTGCAGGTAGGTGAACACGATCAGCCCCGGACGCAGCAACGGGTATTCAACAGGAAGCGGCTCCTTGACCTTGAGAATCAACCGTGCCTGTTCCCAGACCGCACGGGCCGAAGGCAAGATGTGGGCGCCGGCAGCCTGGTAGAGGGCATCCGGAATGCTACTGCCAGCACCGGCTCCCTGTTCAATCAGCACCTGGTGGCCGTGAGCGACCAGGGCGGCTACCCCACTGGGAGTGATTGCCACCCGGGTCTCTTCGACTTTAATCTCTCTGGGGATTCCGATTTCCATAAATTGCATTATACTGCCTGTCTTTACAGCGGGGAAGCGATTCACGTATCCTGGCAACCATTATGGGGATGATTCTTGATGGGAAGAGGGTGGCGCAGGTGGTACGAGACACGGTCAAAGAGGGCGTCGCGCGCTTTTTCGCCCAGCACGACCAGGTGCCGGGTCTGGCCACGGTCCTGATTGGCGATGACCCGGTATCGCGCGTGTATGTCGGCACCAAGGAGAAAGCGTGTCGCGAGGTCGGTATACAGTCTTTTGGCTATCGTTTACCAGCCACGATCGCGGCCGTAGAGGCACTAGCGCTGATCGTCGAGCTGAATCGGCGTGCCGATGTGCACGGCATCCTGGTTCAGCTTCCGCTCCCGAGACACCTGGAAAAAGTAGGACTCATCGAGGCCCTGGTCCCGGAGAAGGATGTGGACGCGCTGCACCCCTTGAACCAAGGGCGGCTTCTCTTTGGGCAAGACGGGCTACGACCCTGTACCCCGCTCGGGGTGATGCGGCTGCTCGATGAGAGTGGGATGCCGCTGGCGGGCAAGAAAGCGGTAGTGATCGGGCGGAGTATCTTGGTGGGCAAGCCGGTGGTCCTGTTGTTGCTGGAACGGCATGCTACAGTCACATGCTGTCACTCACACACTGCTGACCTGGCTCATGAGGTGCATGAGGCAGACATCGTCGTCGCGGCGCTCGGCCAACCTGAGGCCATTAAAGGCGAATGGATCAAAAAGGGTGCGGTTGTGATCGACGTGGGCATTTCCCGGCTCGCGGATGGCGCGCTCAAGGGGGATGTCGAGTTCACCGTCGCTAAGGAGCGCGCTGCGGCTATCACGCCGGTTCCCGGTGGGGTCGGGCCGATGACCGTGGCGATGCTACTGGCCAATACGCTAACAGCAGCGGAAAGGCAGATGCGCAGCGGTTAATATACAGCTTATGGCTTATAGCTTATGGCTTATAGCAGGAACCATAAGCCCATCTCGCAGGATGCGACTGCCCGACTGGACTGGGCAGTATAGAGCGAACGAAGTGAGCGAGCTATATGCCATATGCTGATAGCTGAAAGCTTTTTTTATGAAGCGCACCCCTCTTTACGATACACACCGCTCCCTGGGCGCGCGCATGATCGAGTTCGGCGGCTGGGAGATGCCAGTGCAATACCAGGGTGGCATCCTGGCCGAGCACCAGGCAGTCCGCACCCGAGCCGGGCTGTTCGACCTCAGCCACATGGGGGAGGTCGAGGTGACCGGCCCTGGAGCCCTCGAAGTGTGTCAGGAACTGCTGGTTACCGATATCGCTCGGATGCGGCTCTGGCAGGCGCAGTACTCGGTCCTGTGCTACCCGAGTGGCGGTATTGTGGACGATATCATTGTGTACCGCATGGCGGAGGACCACTACTTCTTTTGCGTCAACGCGGCCAATATCGACAAAGACTTTGACTGGATGTTGAGCCACAACCACGGTCGGGCTGAGGTGCGCAACCGCAGTGACGAATACGTGCTGGTCGCTCTCCAAGGGCCGCTGGCGCAAATGATCCTGCAACGGCTCACCGCCCTAGACCTTTCTCAGGTGCGCCGCTATTGGTCTGCTGTAGGAGAGGTGGCTGGCGTGTCCGCTTTGGTGGCACGGACCGGATACACGGGAGAGGACGGGTTTGAATTGTTCGTGCCGGCGCACCAGGGCACGGAGGTGTGGAACGCCTGTCTGGACGCGGGCCGCAACGGGGGGATGGTACCGGTCGGTCTCGGTGCCCGTGACACCCTGCGTTTGGAAGCTGGGTATCTGCTCTATGGGAATGATATCGATGCCCAGACCACGCCCCTGGAGGCCGGCTTGCAGCGCCTCGTGAGATTTGACAAGGACATGTTCCTCGGCCGCGAAGCGCTGCTCCAGCAACAAGCGAGCGGCGTCTCCAAGCAACTGATTGGCATCAAGATGGACGAACCCGGCATTCCGCGCCACGGCTATCCATTAGGGCGGGACGGGAATACTATCGGCCACGTGACGAGCGGCACCCAGTCTCCCACCTTGGGAGCGGGAATTGCCTTGGGTTACGTGCCCCCAGATTCTGCCGCGATTGGCACCATACTCACGGTGGAAATCCGCAGCCGGCAGGCCCGCGCGCGGGTTGTGGACCGGCCCTTTTACCACAAGGGGTGAGCGGAAGGAGGGTAATATGGAATTCCCTAAAGAATTACGGTATTCGCGAGAACACGAGTGGGTGGCGGTAGAAGAGAACATCGCCACGATTGGTATTACTGACTACGCCCAGGACCAACTCGGGGACCTCGTGTATGTCGAACTGCCCGAGGTCGGCGCGCAGGTAACCAAGGACGAAGCGTTTGGCGTGGTAGAGTCAGTCAAAGCGGTCTCCGACATCTACGCACCGGTAAGCGGGACGGTGACCGAGGTCAATGTCGGTCTGCCCGACAGCCCGGAAACGATCAACGAAGACCCCTATGGCGACGCCTGGATGATCAGGGTCGAGATGAGTGATCCTGATGAGCTTGAGGACCTAATGAAGGCGACAGAGTACAAAAAATTCGTAGAAGAAGAGAAAGAGGAGGAATAGAGAGCAGTCGCTCAGTCGGACAGCCTATCAGTCAGTCGCCTGGGATATTGTTCAGGAAGATTGACAGACTGATACTGACTGATACTAAATGGCGCACAGACTGACGGACTAGGAAACTACCAGGCTGACGGACTGACGGACTGCCAGTACTGATCATGCGCTACATCCCCCACACGGACCAGGATATCGCTGCCATGCTGGCGGCCCTGGGGGTGGAGTCGGTAGACGACCTCTTTGCGCACCTGCCTGAAGAGCTACGAGCCCGGGCGGCGATCGACCTCCCACCAGGGATGTCCGAGTCGCAAGTACGCGAACGCCTGACCGCGCTGGCGCGAGCGAACCAAGTGGGCCCTGATACGGTGACTTTTCTCGGCGGCGGAGCGTACCCGCACTTCATCCCGGTGGTGGTCGATCACATCATACAACGCGCCGAGTTTGCCACCGCCTACACCCCGTATCAGCCCGAGGTGAGCCAGGGGACGCTCCAGTCGATCTTCGAGTTTCAGTCCCTCGTGGCGGCCCTCCTGGGCTTGGAGGTTGCGAACGCCAGCATGTACGATGGCGCTTCGGCCACGGCCGAGGCGGTGTTGATGGCCAAGCGGATTTTGCCGCAGCGGCCTACCGTCCTCGTGGCGCGCTCACTGCACCCGCAGTACCGCCGAGTGATACAGACGTACCTCGACGGGTTGTCCGGCGTGCGCGTCGTCGAGCTTCCTTGGGGTGGGGACGGACGGATCGACCTGACCGCGCTGGACCGGCACCTCGATAACACCGTAAGCTGTGTCGTCATTGGCTACCCCAACTTCTTTGGCGTGATTGAAGATGTCACCCGTGTGAGCGCAGCGGCGCACCAGGCCAACGCCTTAGCAGTGACAGCAACGACTGAGGCCGTCGCGCTCGGACTCCTCAAATCTCCCGGTGCCCTTGGTGTGGACATCGCCGTAGCCGAAGGACAAAGCCTGGGGATCCCGGTGAGTTATGGCGGTCCGGGACTAGGGCTGTTCGCCTGCCGCGAGCGGTTCCTGCGGAACATGCCGGGGCGATTGGTGGGTGAGACGGTCGATCACGAGGGACGGCGGGGATTTGTTCTCACCTTGGCCACACGCGAGCAGCACATTCGGCGCGAGCGCGCGACCTCGAACATTTGCACAAACCATGGTCTCTGTGCACTCGCGGCCACGGTGTTTCTGTGTCTGATGGGTAAACAGGGTCTGCGCGAGCTAGCCGAGCGCAACGCCAGGAAGAGCCATTACACACGAGATCTGCTGCTGCAGACTCATAGCTGTCGCGAGCGATTTGCCGCGCCATTCTTTAACGAGTTCGTGGTCGAGGTGCCAAATGCGCGCGCAGGGTGGCGACGGCTCAAGGAGCAGAACTTCGTCGCTGGCTTGGTGCTAGAAGATTGGTACCCTGAACTCAAAGACTGCTTACTGCTTTGCGTGACCGAGCTGCACACGCGCGCTGAGATCGAGCGGCTGGCAGGAGAACTGGGGGTCAGGGGTCAGGGGCCAGGGGCCGGGTAAGACAAAAACAAGTATGGACAAGCAATTCGACGTACTGCGGAACGTTCTAACTGACCCCCGACCCCCGACCCTCGACCCCCCACGCAAAAGGGCCGTGCTGGATGAGCCGCTCATCTGCGAACGCGGCTCGCCTGGACGGATTGGCTACTCGTTGCCTGCGGATGATCTGCCAGGGCACGGTCTGCTTCCTGACCTCCCGCCGGACCTCTGCCGTGAGGCGCTCGACGGTTTCCCTGAGGTCAGCGAGGGGGAGGTGGTACGCCACTTCACGCGGCTGTCGCAATGGAATCTGAGCGCCGCCACTACTCTGTATCCGCTCGGCTCATGCACGATGAAGTACAACCCAGTGGTGAACGAGCTGGTGGCACGGCTGCCGGGGGTCGCGCAGCTTCACCCCCTGATCCCTGATGAATGCGCTCAGGGTGCGCTAGAGCTGCTCGCCGATCTCGAACACGGTCTGGCCGAGATCAGCGGGATGGACGCGGTGAGTCTCCAGCCCGCGGCCGGCGCGCAGGGCGAGCTGACTGGCATCAAGCTGATCCGCGCCTATCATCAGGACCGTGGCCACCCGCGCAAGAAGGTGCTGATCCCGGCGAGCGCTCACGGCACCAACCCGGCCTCCGCGGCGCTGTGTGGGTACGGAGTGGTCGAAGTGCCGACCGGTCCGGCGGGCTTACTGGAAGCGGCGACCGTGGAACGATTAGTCGATGCTGAAGTCGCCGCACTCATGGTGACGAACCCCAACACCTTGGGGCTGTTCGAGCGGGAGATTATGCAGATCACTGCCCTGCTCCACGCCCATGGTGCCTTGGTCTACATGGACGGTGCCAATCTGAACGCGCTCATGGGTGTGGCGAAACCCGGGCATATGGGCGCGGACGTGATCCAGTTCAATTTGCACAAGACCTTTTCCACCCCGCACGGTGGTGGCGGCCCGGGTGCGGGTCCGGTCGGGGTGAAAAAGATGCTGGAGCCGTACCTGCCAGTCCCACGCCTAGTGCGCGAGCAGGGGGGCTATCGCTGGAGTGAAGCGTTTCCCCGCTCGATCGGCAGAGTCCGGTCTTTCTACGGCAACTTCGGCATTCTGGTGCGTGCCTATGCGTATATCCTGGCGATGGGCGGCGACGGCCTCACCCAGGCCACGCGTATGGCCGTGCTCAACGCCAATTATCTGCGCAAGCGTCTGGAGCAGGTGTATGACTCGGCGTATTCCACGCCGTGCATGCACGAGTGCGTCTTTTCTGATGACTCCTTTCGTCACACCGGCGTGAAGACTCTCGACATCGCCAAGCGGCTGCTTGACTATGGGTTTTACGCGCCGACGATCTACTTTCCTCTGGTGGTGAGTGGCGCGCTGATGATCGAGCCGACCGAGACCGAGAGTAAGGAAACGCTCGACGAGTTTGCGGATGCCTTGCTGGCGATTGCCCAGGAGATCCAGGACAACCCTGCGGCGCTCAAAGACGCCCCGCTTACAACACCGGTAAGCCGACTGGACGAAACCCGCGCGGCTCGGCACCCGGTGCTGCGGTGGGAAAAGAGATAGAGATGAGAGACAGAGACAGAAAGGGGCGGACTCTGTCTCTGTCTTGCTGACCCCTGGATTTCGCTCCGCCCCATCCAGGCTACGCGTCTACGCACCTTTTTGATAAGCTCAACTCGATGGATACGATTGTTATCCGCGGGGCACGAGAGCACAACCTTAAGAACATCTCCCTGGAGATTCCTCGTAACCAGCTTGTGGTCATCACCGGAGTCTCCGGCTCGGGTAAGTCGTCGCTCGCCTTTGATACGCTCTATGCCGAAGGACGGCGGCGCTACGTCGAGTCACTCTCAGTCTATGCCCGGCAATTCCTCGATCAGCGCGCCAAGCCGGATGTCGATGCCATCGACGGGCTCTCGCCTGCCATCGCCATTGAGCAGCGCGGCACGACTACGTCTCCGCGTTCCACAGTTGGCACTGTGACTGAGATCGCCGATTACCTGCGTCTGCTCTACGCCCGGGTAGGCACACCGTATTGCCTGGAGTGCGGTCGGGCCATCGTCCGTCATAGTGTGCCGCAGATTGTCGACCAGATTCTCGACCTGCCTGAGGGCAGCCGCGTGCAGGTGCTGGCACCGATCCGGCTTCAGCAAGTTGCGGACTTTACTATGGCTCTTCGTGAGCTGCGCAAGGCCGGCTTCGTGCGCGTGCGGGTAAGTGGTACACTCTATGATCTGGCCGAGGAGGTCCCCACGCGTTCCGCCCGTTCAGACTTTGACTTGGTCGTCGATCGTCTGGTGGTCAAGAGCGGTATCGCCCGCCGGCTGGCAGACTCGCTGGAAACCGCACTGCGCTACGGCCGCGATGTGGTGAAGATTCTCGTAGGAGAAGGGAACGAGGAGCGGCTTTTTACCCAGCGACTGGTCTGTCCGGCCTGCGGCTTTGCCTACCCTGAGCTGACCCCCGCGCTCTTCTCCCCCAATAGTCCGCAGGGCGCCTGCCCGGCCTGTGATGGGCTCGGCATGCAGCCAGGCAAAAAGCAGACAAAGAAGGCAAAAGCTTCCTCTGCTGAGCGAAGTAGGGCGGGCATTGCCCACCCTACAACTGACGAAGAGGAATTACCTGCGGCAATGCTAATTTGCTCTGTTTGTGAAGGAACCCGCCTGAGGCGAGAGAGCCGCGGCGTGCGCATCCAAGATCACGACATCGCGCAGGTGTCTGCGCTTTCGGTCAGCGCTGCCTCTACGTTTTGCAGCACGCTCTCCTTTGGCGGCCAGCAAGCGCAGATCGCCCGGCCGCTCTGCCAGGAGATTCTTGCCCGGTTGCGTTTTCTTCTCGATATCGGACTCGACTATCTCACCCTTGACCGCCCGATGATCACGCTCTCGGGCGGGGAAGCTCAGCGTATCCGCCTGGCGACCCAGATCGGCGCCGGCCTCTCAGGGGTGCTGTACGTGCTCGACGAACCCTCCATCGGCCTGCACCAACGTGACACGGCCCGGCTGCTGGTCGCCCTGCGGCAACTGCGCGACCGGGGTAACTCGGTGGTGGTTGTCGAACATGACCGCGAGACAATTCTGGCCGCGGATTACGTCATCGATCTGGGGCCAGGCGCCGGCGAGCACGGCGGAGCCCTGCTTGCCTCTGGGCCTCCGCAAGAAGTGATGGATGTGCCTGCTTCGCTCACCGGTCGTTATCTGCGTGGCGAGCTGGCCATTCCGTTGCCGGCACGACGCCGTCAGCCAAAACAGTGGCTGACCATCTCGGGCGTGTCTCTGCACAACCTGAAGAATGTGCCCGCCTCTGTTCCCTTGGGAACTTTGACCTGTGTGACCGGCGTGTCAGGGTCGGGCAAGAGTTCACTGGTGATCGATGTGCTCTATCCGGCCCTCGTGCGCCTGTTAACGGGCGATGGGGCTGTCACCGGCCTGCAGAGTCAGCTCTCAGGCTGGCAGCAACTCGATAAGGTGATCCGCGTCGATCAGGCGCCGATCAGCCGCACTCCCCACTCGAATCCCGCCACCTATGTGGGCCTGTTTAATCCCTTGCGTGACCTCTTCGCCCAGTTACCCGAAGCTCGGGTGCGCGGCTACGGTCCTGAGCGCTTCTCTTTCAACGTCAAAGGCGGACGTTGCGAAGCGTGCGAAGGCGATGGGGTTGTGGTCATCGAGCTGCACTTCCTTCCTGATATGTACGTGGTGTGTGACGTCTGCCACGGCACGCGCTACAACCGGGAGACGTTAGAGGTGAAATTCAGAGGGAAGGACATCGCCCAAGTGCTCGGCCTCACGGTCAACGAGGCCCTGGAGTTTCTTGGCGACATTCCCACCATACGGCCGCGGCTTGAGATCTTACGCGACGTGGGACTCGAGTACCTGCGCTTGGGTCAGCCCGCGCCGACGCTGTCGGGCGGAGAAGCCCAGCGCCTCAAGCTGGCCAAGGAACTGGGCCGCCGGGCCTCAGGCCGTACGCTGTACATTCTCGACGAGCCGACCACCGGCCTGCACTTTGCCGATATCCAACGTCTGCTGGAGGTGCTCGGGTTATTGGTGGAGGCGGGCAACACGGTCCTGGTGATAGAGCATAATCTGGACGTAATCAAAACCGCCGATTTCGTCATCGACCTCGGCCCCGAAGGTGGAGAGCGGGGAGGCGAGATCGTAGCCGCCGGTACACCCGAGGAAGTCGCCTTGGTGGCGCAGTCCCATACTGGCCGCTTGCTCCAACCCCTGCTGCGAGAATGGCATGGGGTAGGAAAACAGGGAGAAGCTTGACAGTAAAGAACGAACACTTTACCGTAGACTCTTTAGGTCTACTTTAGGGAACAAGGGGTATGAAGCGGCCGATTTACATGGACAACCAAGCCACGACGCCAATGGATCCGCGGGTGTTAGAGGCGATGCTGCCCTATTTTACAGAGAAGTTTGGCAACGCGGCCAGCCGCACTCATCCCTTTGGCTGGGAAGCCGAAGAAGCGGTGGAGCGGGCACGGGAGCAGATTGCCCGGCTCATCAACGCCAAGAGCAAAGAGGTCATCTTCACCAGTGGAGCTACAGAATCGGATAATCTGGCCATTAAGGGCGGGGTGGAGTTCTACAAGGACAAGGGTAATCACGTCATCACCTGCGTGACCGAGCACAACGCGGTGCTGGACACCTGCAAAGTCTTGGAGCGGGCTGGCAAAGCCACGGTTACCTACCTGCCGGTGGACCGCTACGGGATGGTCGATCCCGACGCCGTGCGCAACGCTATCACCGACCAGACGGTCCTCATCTCGATCATGTACGCCAACAACGAGATCGGCACGATCCACCCAATTCGAGAGATTGGCACAATCGCCAAAGAAAAAGAGGTTCTGTTCCACTGTGATGCCACCCAAGGGGTGGGCAAGGTTCCCGTCGACGTGGAGCGCGACGGCATTGGTCTGTTGTCGATGAGCGGCCACAAGGTCTACGGACCCAAGGGGTGTGGCGCGCTCTATGTCCGGTCCAAGGGGCCGCGGGTGCGGCTGACCCCGCAGATCGATGGGGGCGGGCACGAGCGGGGGATGCGGTCAGGGACGCTTAATGTGCCGGGCATTGTGGGGTTTGGCAAAGCCTGCGAGCTGTGTGGGCAGGAGCTAGAGAGCGAGGCGGCGCGCTTGATCGCGCTGCGCACACGGCTCTATGAGGGGCTCACGACCCGTTTGGAGGAGGTGCATCTCAACGGACATCCCACACGGCGGTTGCCGGGCAATCTCAACCTCAGCTTCGCGTATGTCGAGGGGGAATCGTTTCTGATGGGGCTCAACCAAGAGGTCGCGTTGTCCTCCGGCTCGGCCTGTACCTCGGCTACTCTGGAGCCTTCCCACGTGCTGAAGGCGCTCGGGATCGGGGAAGAGCTGGCGCATGCCTCGATTCGGTTTGGGTTGGGGCGGTTCAATACCGAGGAGGAGGTAGATTACGTGATTGAGCGGGTGGTAGAGGTGACGCGGCGGTTGCGGCAACTGTCGCCGCTGTATGAGATGAGCAAGGGACAAGGGCAAAGGTGAAAGTCCGCCCCCCTCTCCCTTTCACCTTGCTCCTTTATTCGTACTGTAGAGATTCACGAGGAAATGAAGAATGGCGCAACAGACGATTGAGATCACCGAGAACGCAGCCAAGAAAATCCATGCCCTTCTCACCCAACAGCAGAAAGAGGGATACGGTCTGCGCGTAAAGGTTGTCGGTGGAGGGTGCTCTGGACTGTCCTACAAGATGGACCTTGATCTCCCGCGGGACGGGGATCGCGTCTTCGAGCGCGACGCTGTCAAGGTGCTAGTGGACCGCAAGAGTTTTCTCTACCTGCGCGGTACAGAACTTGACTATGCCGATACCCTCATGGACTCTGGGTTCAAATTGCAAAACCCCAACGTCAAGCGGACGTGCGGCTGTGGTAATTCGTTTTCCGTATAGCACCCGGTAAAGTGTCGTGAGCCATGCTGACCCAGAGCGATGCTGGCGCTGTTTCCTCCTGCACCAGGTTGCTTTATTTTATCCGACCTGCCAGCTTCTACAAGTTCTTGCCAAAAAAATTTCATGTATTGGACGCAATTTGCTATAATAGAGTGGTGTGATCAATAGAGTAGCACCGTACATCTCGTCGGTGTGGGTGGTGGATGTTACGGTTGGGGGTGCTCCCTCAACCAGAAAGGGGCGAGGCTTCTCTATGAAGGAAAAACTCATCACTGCTGAGGCGGGGACTTCCCTCTTCCAACCAGATTTGCTGTTGCCCACGCAGTTCTTTGCTGCGCTCAAGCAAAAGGCGCAGGCCTGCGGCGAGCGCCGTCTTATGGTTGCTATCCTGGAAGATGCTGTAGTGTGCTTCCAGAAGCATCTGTGGGTCACCGATGGCCGCAGCCGTCAGCTGGGTGCTGAGGCCGAAAGATGGTTCCTGTCCGATGACAGCAGTTGGCCGTTCTCGTTCGTGAACATCTGCGAAGCGCTCGATATTCACCCCTTATTCCTCCGCCGCGGGCTGCTGACGTGGAAAGCGCAGCAGTTGGCTCGGCGTCAGGCTGGGCTGCGCTGCACGGGGATGGTGTCGGTTCTCAACCCGAAGCGTGACAGCGACACCTCCGAGATGAGCCACCTGCGCGCGGCCAGCGGGACCTAGTAGGCTGCTGAAAACCTCTCTGTTCACCCTTCGATCAGCTTAAGGCGAACGGATGGGGTAGTGAAACCATTAGGGGTTTTCCATTCATGCTGAGTCCTGCGACGAGCTTAGGACAGGCTCTGTCGAAGCATGACAAGCACTTTTTCAGCACCCTGCTGCTGCAGAGTAGACGTGCACTGCAGCGCCTCATCCGTGGTGTGCTGTGTGGGATCTTCTGGGGGATTGACCTCCTGGCCCGCGCATTTGAGGGCACTTACAATACCCTGCGACTCGACTTGAGCGGGTCCCTGCCCGAGGAAGGTCCGTCCCCTCTGGCTACGCTCTGGCGAGCGCCGGGTATGGATTTCCTAACCCTTATCTCGCTGCTGCGCTGGGCGCGTGAGGATGAACGTATCCGGGCAGTAGTGCTTACCGTGGCTGATCTCGACGTGGGCTGGGCGCGACTGCAGAGCTTGCACCGTTCATTGCTGGCCCTGCGTCAGGCCGGCAAACACGTCTGGGTATACCTCACCGAGGGGGGCACCCGCGAATATTACCTCGCCAGCGCCGCCGACACGGTTGTGTTGGCACCTGCGGGGCATCTGGCGGTGACCGGCCTCGCTGCTGAGACACTCTTCTTTAAGGGCGCGCTCGACAAGCTCGGTATTGAAGCGCAGGTGCATCAGGCCGGGCAGTACAAGGCCGCGGGCGAGGCATTCACTCGCGAGTCGATGTCCGGCCCGCATCGCGAGATGTTGGAGGGGCTACTGGACGATCTGTATAGCCAGATCGTCGAGGGCATCGCGCTGGCCCGGAACAAGAGCAAGGCTGAGGTGCAGGAGTTGATCGATCAGGGGTTGTTCCTGGCACGTGAGGCACTTGCCGCAGGGCTGGTCGATCAGGTGGACTACGAAGATGCAGTGCCTGCGCTGCTTGAAGCGAAAATCGGCCCAGTCCAGGTCGTTGAGGCTGGACTCTACCAACGTCGGCGCGTGCGTGCCTTGCGCTACCAGTTGCTGAGATATGCACCCCGCAAAATTGCCCTGGTGACGGTTGGCGGTCCGGTCAAGCGTGGAGAAACAG
>WNGG01005014.1_pt1 | contig 14796 bp, 9 predicted proteins | sample 5400661 | NCBI WGS metagenome assembly WNGG01 (sample SAMN13153372, study PRJNA577476) | soil metagenome | isolation source: 100 cm soil or saprolite under Garry oak tree replicate 1 | place: USA:California | collected 2016-06-15
CCAAACGTCGAGGTGCGAGCGATGTCGTCGCGCATTGCGCAGCTCCAGGCGCTGCTATCGTTGGGCGACCGTCGAGTTTCGGAGTTTATCCTCGAAGCGGATCGCAACGGCAATTGGCGGCAAGCGATGCGCGGCTGGACTGATTATTCGCTCAGGCGACGTTCGCTGGATGAGCTGCTGCCGTGGGATGTGGTGGACATCGGTCTCACCACTGAATTCATGAAACGGGAATACCAGCGCGCGATGGCAGAGAAGACGACCAAGCCGTGTCCCGCGACCGATCCGTGCATCCGTTGCGGCGTGTGTGATCCGCGCTACGTGCCAGAGAACGCGCTCGTTCAGTTGTCTTGGATGAAACCTGCCGCTGTCCCCGCCGCACTGTCGTCCGCGGCGAGTGTGGCTCCGATGGTTGCCGGTTAGCGCGACCGGGCTGCTTGAGTTCGCGACCAAACTTTTTTAACAAACTGCGTGTTGTCGAGATACAAGTGGGGCCCCGCGTCATCGAGCCAGCCGCGAAGTTCGAAGTGATTTAGGAGGAATTAACTTGAAGAAGCTTATGTTCGCAGTTCTAACATTGTCCGTAGCGGCCTTGATATCAACCCCCGCAGAGAAGACGTTCGCGTACGCTGAGCTCGCGTCGCAGAGAAAGGTCGATGAGCTGCTCAAGAAAGGCGACGACCTGTACAAAGCCGGCAAGTTCAAGGAAGCCATCGAAGCTTACAAAGAAGTGCTGGCTCAGGATCCAAACAACGATCAGGCGATCGGGTACATTGCTTACTCTTACAACCGGCTGCGCGACAGCGAGCAGGCGCGGCAGTGGATGAAACGACGCGTTGAGATTCAAGGACAGTCGCCTTCCAAGAAAGCACAAGTGCTCACCGACATGACGCTGCTGTATTGGGATGAAGCGCACCTTCAAATAGCCACTCGCCTCACATCTGGAAACAAGACTCTGAAACCGGAAGAAGCTGCGGCGGCAAAGAAGCTGCTCGCTGATGGCATCGACTCGGCTCAGAAGGCGGTTACCATCGCGCCTCGGTCGATAAAGGCTTACAACTTGTTAAACCTTGTCTATCGAGCAAGCGCAGCGACTGAAGTTGACTCGGCTGTGCGAACAAATCTGCTCTCGAAAGCGGACGCGGCACTGCGCAAATCCGTAGAGATATTCGAAGCAAACCCTCAGCAACAGACCAGTGATCTTTGGACCGTGCCGACCATATCAACCATCAACGGCAATGATCTTGGGCAGGCTGTGCACCTTGGAGCGGCAACAAAGAAGGCCTCGGCTGACGCGCCGAAGGAAGCGAAGGAAGGGGCGGCAGTAGTCGAGGTGGTTGTGGGACGCGACGGAAAGGTGCGACTTCCAAGAGCGCTTTCAGGTCAAGGAAAGCTTGGCGAAGCGGCGGTCAGCGCGGCTCGCCAATGGGAGTTTGAACCTAGCACCTTCGAAGGCCATGCAGTGCAGGTGATCGAGACGATCTCTTTTCCCGCGAAGTAATCAGGCACTTGAGACACGCGGCTGTCGGCTCTGCGTGTCTCGCCGTAACTTCGAAGATCGTAAAGATAGATCGATACCCGCGTGAATTGAAATGAGTCTAACCTAACCCCAACCCGATCGAGCTGCTCCATTAGGAATTGACGCTCTTCAATTTCCCTTTCGGTATCAGCCAGGAACAGAACCCATATACGTTCTTTGCCCCTCAGTGCCTCTACGTCTTCTGCAAGCTCGCTCGGCGAGGTCGGCAGCTTCGACCCTTCGACATAATCAGCATCGTTGAAGCCATAACGCTCAGAGTAATATCTGAACTGCCGCTTTGCGGCATAGTAAACGTAAACCAAGTCTCCTGGCTGCCAATGCGCTCTGATATGAGCTAGAGACGGCTTTATGTCCGCGCGCGTGTCATCCTGCTTTATCGCGGTATGGGTTGCGTTGACTATCGGATGAAAGAACATGAGGGCCGCCAGCGCGACGCCTGCCACAGGAACCTGTTGCGCGATCCAAACAATGCCCTCAGCCACAACAATCAGAAGGGATGGAACGATGAATAATATAGTCCTGCCGAGAAACGGATACTTGTGCAGACCGGAAGAAAGTAACGCGAACGGTATTGGTGAAAGTGCCATAAGAAGATACGCCTTCTTATATTTAAAGGCCGAAAACAATCCGACCAGAAACGTAATGCCGGCAACAATGGGCAGCGAGAACCCGGCTGGGTTGTCAAAGGTCCGAAAAAAAGCTCGAACAAACCATTGAACATCAAAGAAGGCCCTGGGCGGGAAAGGCATGAAGCCGTCATTCGAACTCCAATACTCTTCCATGTAATCAGAACCCGACGTGGCGCGAAGCACGAAGACGTAAGACGCGACGAAACTTGCCGCCCACATTGAAGGGGCGATCGCGAAAAGCGCGAACTTCGACCAGCTTCTCTCGTAGCGATGACGAAGGATCAGCACTGTGCCGAGTCCAGCCAAAACCAGAACGGCCGGATAGGAAAACCAGATGGCGATCGCTCCGAGAGAGCCGAACAGGACTGCGCGCTGCCAGGAGATCACGTTCGACTCAATGTTCACCGCGGCGAGCAGCAGCGCCAATGCTATCGCGACGTCGCTCGAATACTGTTTGACCTCCGAAGAGTAATAGATCAATCTGCTCCCCACTGCAAACAATCCTAATGCAACGACAAGAGCTATGGGAGTGAACCAGCGTTTGCATAGAAGATAGAAAAGGAATACGGACAGCATCCCCGCCAATAGAGGCACAAGTCTGAATACATATTCGCTGTCGCCGAATGCTTGGACTGCGACTCTCTCAAGTATCAGAAAGCCAACGGGCGCGGCTTGATGATGCTTTAGCGGCTCAAGAAATCCTGAGTACGAGCCGTTTTCTATGTTGGACGCCAGCGAGATCTCGTCCAACCACAGCGACGGATTATGAGAGTAGGAGGCGAGTCGAAGCAGGATGCCGAGACCGATGATCAACCAAACCAGTCTGCGCGAGGTAAGAAGACGGCCGGCTGTCCGGGACAACGGCCTCATATTTGGCAAAGGGTTCATCCTTTCAGTTGGTTGTCTTGATTGGCGCGCAGTATACCGAAGTTGTGATTCGGCCTTCAACCGAGCCGACTTCGGTTGAATTCTCCGCCCGGCAAGAATATAATTATTTGACCGATTAGTTTTCCTGCAGCGCTGAGGACACTGCAATCTATTCTCACAACGAAAGGAGCACAGATTATGTCAATTCGATTAGGAGACACCGCGCCAGATTTCACCGCGGAGACAACAGAAGGCCCGATTCAGTTCCATAACTGGATCGGCGATGGTTGGGCTGTTTTGTTTTCTCATCCCAAGGATTTCACACCCGTGTGCACAACGGAGTTGGGCGAAGCGGCCCGGCTCAAACCCGAGTTCGAGAAACGAAACTGTAAGATCATCGGGTTGAGCGTCGACCCGGCCGACTCGCACAAAAAGTGGGCTGACGACATCGAGGAAACTCAGGGCCAGAAGCTTAACTTTCCGGTGATTGCCGACGCTGACCGGAAAGTTTCCGACTTGTATGAGATGATCCATCCAAACGCGAGCGACACGTTCACGGTGCGATCGGTGTTCGTGATTGGTCCGGACAAAAAGGTGAAGCTGACGATCACCTACCCCGCGAGCACAGGTCGGAACTTCGATGAAGTGCTTCGCGTCATCGATTCGCTTCAGCTCACGGCAAAGTACAGCGTCGCCACTCCCGTGAATTGGAATCAGGGAGATGACGTTATTATCGTTCCCGCTGTTTCCGACGAAGAGGCGAAGCAGAAATTCCCGGGTGGATGGAAAACGCTCAAGCCGTATCTGCGGATTGTCCCGCAGCCCGGTAAGGAGAAAGGCGCGAGCGGAGATTAGTCAGTTTGCTGTAGTTGGTTTCGCCCCGGAGCAGCTGTTGATTCAGTTCGTTCCGGGGCTTAGTTGTTTGTGCTGTCTTAAGACAATCAATCGCCGCCTTCCGCTGCTTCCTTCAACTTGCGTCTCGCCAGTTGTTGCCTGACTCCCTGCGTGTAAAGCTTCACAAACTCGAGAATCGATAGAGTCTGTGGCGCGCCTTCGTAATAGAAGGTACAAGCGTTGCCGACTTCCCGCTGCAACAGTCTCAAATCCAGCGGGTCGAGCGGGAATTTGACGCAAGCCTGTGGCGCGTGCGGAGTCGTGTAGATACCGCAGCGAGTGTTGTAAGGACCTTCATCGATTAGAAACGGACACTGGAATTGAATCTTGCAGCAAAGTCCGCAGCGGTTGCATTCGCCACGCTGGTACGCTTTATAGCGATCCAGGATGTTGTCGGGAAGAAAATTCGCCAAAAAGGTCCGGCGCAACGCCCCCCACGAGTGAATTGAAAACGGCGAATGCGCAATCTTCTTTGCCACCGCAAGAACCATCTGCCCGTAAACCCAACGACGCGACTTTAGGCCGTCAGGAAACCTGGCCGTTTCGGCGCTCTCAGTGTTGATGTTGTTGAAGACGTGGAGCACTCGGACGCCGGGCTGCTCTTGTTCGTTCATTTGGTCCTCGTGTCTGGAAAGACTGACCGCTTAATCGCTCGCGGGATCAATCGCCCGGCGCATTCGTTTAGCAAAGGTGGAAGCGTCCAAAACGAAATTTATCCTATCACAAGGAAATGGGAAAAGGAATAGTCGGTTTGTTTGTGTTTTTTCGCTTGCGACTTTTTTCGAAAACGGATATAGTTCGACACTCGAATTATAGAGTGACGTTTTCACGCGGAGTTCAATCTTCAACCCGAGTCGGCGTATAACGGACCGCGGGCTCTTGAGTTGGTGCCGCTATGCGGAAGATCGATCTCTCCAATTTTCAGGTGGCAACAAGCGAAACGGCGCGCGACATAAACCGGCGCATAATGCTCAACCTGATTCGAAGGCATCAGCCCATCTCGCGTGCCGACCTCGCTCGCCAATCGGGGCTCCAGCGGAGCACCGTATCCCTGATAACTGAGCAATTGATCGAAGAGAGCTGGGTGACCGAGGGCGCAATCGGATACACACCGCGGGGTCGAAGGCCGCGATTCCTCCACCTGAATAAAGAGCGGGCGGGTATCATCGGAGTCGACATTCATCCGTCCGCTACATCGATTGGGGTCGCCGATCTGGACGCGCACTTCGTTGCTCAGGAATCAATCCCAACCTCGGGCAATCCGTCGGAGTTTATCGGCAGGCTGGGGCGACGCCTGCGCGGGCTGATCAGGACGCGTCCCGAGATCTCCTGCGAAGGCATAGGCGTGAGTTTGCCGGGTCGCATCGATTTAGCTTCCCAGAAGCTGGTATTCGCTCCAAATTTAGGATGGAACGATGTCGATCTAAAAACACCTCTTGAAAAGGCGACCGGATTACCGGTGGAGCTGGAAAATGCCGCCAACGCTTGCGCGCTCGCAGAGGTGTGGTTTGGTCAGGGTTCCGACGGGGTCCGCAATCTAATCGCCGTGACGGTGTCGGAAGGTATCGGAACCGGTTTGATCTTGAACCACCAGCTGGTGCGCGGTTCCACCGGCGCCGCGGGCGAGTTCGGTCACATCACACTGGTCGAAGATGGGCTCGAGTGCCGGTGTGGGAACCGCGGCTGCTGGGAGGTCTATGCTTCCAACTCGGCGGCGGTTCGATACTATGTTGATTCTGTTTCGGCTGCTCGCAACGGCAGCCGGTCCAAATCGCCAGTGACGTCACCGACCTTCGAGGATGTGTTACGGCTCGCCGAACAGAACGATACTAAGGCTACGGCGGCCGTCAACAAGATGGCGCATTATTTGGGACAGGGTATCGCGCTGCTGGTCACCGGACTGGCGCCCGACGTCATTGTGGTCGTTGGCGATGTCGCTCGCGTCTGGGACAAAGTAGGCCCGGTTGTGAATCGAACAGTTAGAGAACGCTCGGTGACTCACGCCAACGCGCGCATTGTAGCTGCGGATCCGGCAGCGCAACCGAGGCTCAGGGGCACCGTCGCGCTCGTTCTCCAAAAACACTTCGGCGCGCCGACTGTCGCTTGAAGCTCCATTTGTTTTCTCCGGCTCAGTTGAGCAATGCCGTTGACAGGATCGAAGATAACGTATATTGCCGCAGCCTCGAACTAATTATTGCACGCGCAGATAACAGGCACGCTGGATCACAATTGACGAGATCGGCATAGCCGGAGCGGAAAATCTCCAGAGCTACTCGGCATTGCCCTATTTAGACCCGCTACTTCATGGAGGAGCCAATGAATACCAACTTTCGCACAAGCACCGCGCACATCGGTATTTCTCGAGTACTAGCGCTGGGCCTCGCGCTACTAGCTTTTTTGAGCTGCGGCGTCTCAGCATTCGCCCAGGAAACTCGCGGCACGATCTTGGGTGCGGTTCACGATTCTCACGGCGGAGTCATCGCCGGTGCGGACGTGATTGCGACTGACTCCGCGACGAACGCTTCCACCAAGGTGAGCACCAATGAAAGCGGGGCCTTTGAGGTTCCATATCTCATTCCCGGCACTTACAACGTGTCGGTGGAAGCGAAAGGATTCAAGAAGGTCGTCCGCCAAGGAGTTGTTGTCAACCTCGGCAGCCGCGCCAATATTGATATTACTCTGGAAGCCGGAGTAATTACTGAAGAAGTCGTTGTGACGGCGGCAGCGCCGCTGCTCGAGACGACTTCGGCCAGCGGCTCGGCTGTCTTGGAGAATCGAGTTATTCGCAGCCTGCCGGTGTTCGGCAACAACGCGATGCTGGTGGTTCGCGCCCTCCCCGGCATTCAATGGACGGGCCAGCCAAACTATCTTGGCCTGCACTCGAATATCGGTTCATCATCGATCAGCGCGGCCGGCGGCGTAGGCGGCACTGAGTTTGTGCTCGATGGAATTCCGAACAGCGGAATTAGTCGGCGTGCTGGTTTTATTCCGGAAACAGACGCGATTGACGAAGTCCGGATCAGCTCGTCAGAGTTTGACGCCAAACAAGGTCACACGTCCGGCGCCGTCATGAACATGGTGACCAAGAGCGGCAACAACAACTTTCACGGCACGATTTCGTGGCTGCACTGGCAGCAACGCTGGAATGCGACTCCTACCTTCACGAAGGCCACCCGTGGCGCCCAGATTGGCGCCGCCTTGGCTGCCGGCGACACGGCGCTTGCCGAAGCATTGCGCGAGCAGGAGCTCCAGACAGCAGGTCGCTCGAACACTTATGCGGCAACCATTGGAGGCCCGGTACGCCTACCGCATATCTGGAATGGCAGAGACAAGCTCTTCTTTTTCTTTGCGTTTAACGGATATAAGGAAGTTAAATCCGAAGAAGTGACCGCGATTAACCGCACCGTTCCGACGGCTGCTCACCGGCGCGGCGATTTTTCGGATTTACTGAAGCTTGGCCCGCAGTTTCAGATTTACGATCCACGCACAGCTCGTCTAGTCGGTGGTCGCGTTGTGCGCGATCCCTTCCCGAATAACCAGGTGCCGATCCTGAATGCGATCTACAACGCCATCGTGAAGCTGTATCCGCTACCTAACAACCCGAATGCGGGTCCTGCCGACCCGAACAACTACATCGCCTCAGCCACGCCGTTCAACTGGGACTACAAGGCTTTCCAGAATCGGATCGATGCCAACATCTCCTCGAAGTCAAAGCTGACCGGCAAGTGGAGTTACAACAGCTTTCTAGAGGACCGCGGCGACTGGACTTTTGAGACAGCGCGTGGGCTGAACTCAAACGGCCTGGTGCGTCGCAATATCGGCATCGGCGCCGAATATGTTCGGACTTTGAGCGCAACTACGTTCCTGCGATTCACGGTCGGCTACAATCGGTTTATCGAAGGCAGTCAGCTCGATGCCGTTCAGACGTCGTTCAATGCGGCCAAGATTGGGCTCCCAGGCTATATCGATCAGCGCGCCGCAGGCAAAGAGCGTCTCCCTGACATCAATTTCAGCGCCTACTCCAACCTGAGTGGCGGGTATCCTGGATTCACGCGCGTGAGTGTGGCCGACACTGGCGGGGAAATCTCGAAGATCTTCTCGAAGCATACGATGCGCGCTGGGTACGATTTTCGGCAGAACTATCGGGCCGCGAACGGACCGGGTTTGACTGAAGGCCAATACCAGTTCCGTAACTCTTTCGTGCGCGCTTGCGACTCCAACGCCTCTACGGCTCCGTGCAATCTCGTGAACTCCGCGCCAGCCCGCGGGTTTGAATGGGCAGCCTTCATGCTCGGCGTGCCGACCAGTATTTCCATCGATCGCAACGACACTCTCTACCTGACCAACCCATTTGTCGGCGGGTACGTTCAAGACGATTGGCGGGTCTCGAAGAAGCTGACGCTTAATCTCGGTTTCCGCTACGAGCGTGAAGGCGGGTTCCGCGAAAGGTTCAATCGCGGCATCAGCCAGTTTGATCCGAACGCGCAGCTGCCGATTGCCGATGCGGCGAAAGCCGCTTACGCCAAGAATCCCATCCCCGAACTGCCTGTCAGTCAATTCGACGTGCGCGGTGGCTCACTGTACTTAGGACTGAACGGCGCGTCAACGATCTTGAACGAAGCGCAACCTGCTTACATGCCGCGCATCGGCTTCGCTTATCAGTGGAACAGTAAGACCGTTTTCCGCGGCGGGTATGGGTTGTTCTACGACACGAACAACGTGCTCAACTTTGGCTTGGATCAGTTCGGTTTCAGTCGTTCAACTGGCACGACGTTGACCAACAATAATGGTTTGACCCTTGAGAACACCAATCTGCAGAGCGCCGAATGCAAAGCCAACCCGTCTGCTTGCCGGACCATCATGAGCGATCCGTTCCCGCAGCGCGCAGATGGCACCCGTTTCAACGAACCGTTTGGCAATCAGCTCGGCATAATGTCGCGCGCAGGACTCGGCTTTACGTTTGTTAATCGCGATTGGAAACGCGCCCGCCAACAGAGGTGGCGCTTCGGCGTCCAGCGTGAGTTGAGTAATAGTATGGTGCTGGAAGTCGCGTATCTTGGCTCCTACACCGACAACATGACGACAGTCACGGATAATCCCGGTGACAATCAGACCACGCGGCGTGTAGACTTCCTGCCTCAACAGTACTGGGCTACTGGCCTCGCGCCCAACACGGCCAACGACACGTTCCTCAACGCGACTTTTCCGAATCCGTTTAACATCGCTAACTTTGCGTTCCTGCAGACACAGAACCCGCTGCTATACCAGGCCTTGTCGGCGACCAGTTTCTTTACCGGCACAACGATTCGTCGCAGTCAGTTGCTCAGAGCGTTCCCGCAGATGAACGGCGTGACGATCGCGCGTGTGCCGGATGTCTCGTTGAAGTATCATCACATGGAGACGTCCTTGACGAAGCGGTTCAGCCATGGCGTTCAGTTCTCAGTCTCTTACCAGTGGGCGTCGAGTCAAATAAAGGACTTCCGGCAGAATGAATTCGACACCGAGCGACTGTATCGCCAGAACACCAACTACCGCCCGCATAGCTTCCGGCTGAACGGGCTGTTCGAGTTGCCGTTTGGCAAGGGTCATCGCTTCGTCTCGGAGGGCTTGTTAGGGAAGCTAATCGGTAATTGGCAGGTCGCTCCAGTCTACTATTTGCAGTCGGGACGCACATATGACTTCGGGAATTTGATCTTCTTCGGGAGCACGCGTGATATTGAGCTGCCCAAAGACCAGCAAAATGTCGACAACTGGTTCAACTGGCGGCTGTTCCCGCGAGCGCAACGCGACTTCAGCACTACCAATCCGCAGCCTTATCGTGATCGCATTCGACAGATCGTGCCACCCGAGTTCATGGCGTTGATCGGCAAAACGTATGATAACGTCGTACCTACCGACTTCGCGCTGGATTCATTCCACACGCGCATCTTCCCGTCGCGGTTCAACTGGCTTCGCGGCGCACGCCTGAACCAGGTGGACATCAACATCCAGCGCACATTTCCGATCAGGGAGAATTTGCGGCTGGAATTCTCAACCGACTTCATTAACGCTTTGAATCACGTTGTGTACGACAACCCGAACACCGATCCAACCAGCAACGACTTTGGAAGGGTGACGCAGCAGTGGAATACGCCGCGCTGGATTCAGTTCAAGGCGCGGATCACATTCTAACGGGGTAAGAGCAGATGAAAGTCCCGCAAGCCAATCGGCGCGAGTTTCTCAAAGATTGTGTTACCTCAGCGGCCGGCATAACCGTGATGTCGGCTTTGTCCAAAGACACACTCGCGGCGTCTGAGCACTTGCGCGATGAGTCCGTGCGTAGTCAGGCTCGTCCGACGCGAATTCGTTTCTCTGTCATCGGGATCAATCACGATCACATTCACAGCCAGATCGGAGCTGTGCGAAGAGGCGGGGGAGAACTGGTCTCCTTCTACGCCAAAGAACCTGAACTCGCCGACGCCTTCGCCAAGCGATACCCGCAGGCCAAACTCGCGAGCAGCGAAAAAGAGATTTTAGAGGACGGCTCGATTCAGCTCATCCTCAGCGCTGCAATACCCGAGGATCGGGCCCCGATCGGCGTCGAAGCGATGCGTCACGGCAAGGACTACATGTCGGATAAGCCGGGCATCATCACCCTCGAACAACTCGCAGAAGTGCGGCGCGTGCAAAAAGAAACGCGGCGCATCTATTCGATCATGTACAGCGAGCGGTTCGAGAATGCGGCGACCATCAAAGCCGGCGAGTTGGTCAAGTCAGGCGCCATCGGTCAAGTCATTCAGACCATCGGCCTGGGACCGCATCGCATGAATCCGAAGTCGCGCCCGGCCTGGTTCTTCGACCGCAAGCGATACGGAGGGATCATCTGCGACATAGCCTCGCATCAGTTCGATCAGTTTCTATTCTTCACAGGCTCGACCAGGGCCGAAGTCGTGGCTTCGCAGGTCGGCAACGTTCATTATCCGCAGTATCCGACCTTTGAGGACTTCGGCGATGTTATGCTGCGCGGCGACGGCGGCATGGGTTACATCCGGGTCGATTGGTTCACGCCGGACGGGCTGAGCACCTGGGGAGACGGGCGACTGACGATTCTCGGCACAGAGGGATTCATCGAGATCCGCAAGAATGTCGACATCGCCGGAAGAGCCGGGGGCAATCATCTCTTTCTGGTGGACCAGAAATCGACTCGCTACATCGAGTGTAGCCACGGACCTTTGCCATACGGCGAGCAGTTGGTCGATGACATTGTCAACCGAACTCAAACTGCGATGACGCAAGAGCATTGCTTCCTCGCGACAGAACTCGCGCTGAAAGCGCAGAAGCAAGCACAAAAAATCGGCATCAAGAAATGAGACTGATGAGAGCTTATATACTGAAACGTTCTGCCACGCCGCTCGTTGCGATCAGTCTCGTTTGCATCCTGTACGGGCGGCCCTCCGTGGCCGCCCCTCCCTCCGAAACTAGAAATTTGCACATCGGGGAGGGGCGGCCACGGAGGGCCGCCCATACAGGTGCGCAGAAGTTTGATTGGCGGAAAGTTCGTGTGTTGGTCTACACAAGAAACGGAAAGGGCTACGTCCACGACAACATCCCCAATTCGATTGAAGCCATCAAGGCGCTAGGAAAAGAGAATGGTTTCACGGTCGACGCATCCGACGATCCGGCAGTTTTCACCGACACCAGTCTGAAGAAATACAACGCGCTGATTTTTTCCAACACCAACAACGTCGTGTTCGACACCGACGCTCAACGCGTAGCTTTGATGCGCTACATTCAAGCGGGCGGCGGTTTCGTGGGCATTCATTCAGCCAGCGGGACCGAACGCGATTGGAGATGGTTTAAGCAGATGCTGGGAGGCACGTTCGACTGGCACGAGAAGTTTCAGAAGTTCGAGGTGATCGCGTTAGACCGCAAGCACCCTTCCCTGGCTCATTTGCCAGAGAGGTTTGAAAGAGAGGACGAGTGCTATTACTTGAAAGAGATGAACGTCAATATGACAATCCTGGCCGTCAATGACCTGAGCACTCTCAAAGATTCAAAGCCTAACCGACCAAACACGTTCGGCAATGTCTTTCCCTCCGTCTGGTGCCAGGAGTTTGACGGCGGGCGACAGTGGTACACTTCGCTCGGGCATCGCAAAGAGGACTACCAGACCCCCGACTTCCGTCGGCATATTTTGGGAGGCATCCAGTGGGTGGTCGAAAAGCAACCGCCGTTGGATTACGCTAAGGCTTATGCCGTTGGCCCAAATGATTCAGTCAGACATACCGCCAGGAGGTGAACCATCATGAGCAACAGACAAGAGACCGGCGTCTCGCGCAGAGACTTCATGAAGACGGCAGTTACGGGAGCCGTCGCTTCTATCGCGGCGAGCGGATTCCCCACCATCGTGCCCGCCTCCGTCCTGCAGGAACATGCGCCCAGCAACCGGATCAATGTGGGCGCGATTGGTGCGGGCCGCATTTCGCGCGAGCACGATTTGCCTGGCGTTTGGAGATACGACAGCGCGCAGATCATTGCCGTTTGCGATCTGGACAGCAAGCGAGTGGAAGATGCGAAGAAGCTGGTCAACGGATATTACAGCAAGAAGACGGGAAAGCCTTATGACGGCGTGACCGGTTATGGAGATTACCGCGAGCTGCTGCAAAACAAAGACATCGACGCGGTGCTGATCAGCACTCCGGATCACTGGCACGCGCTCATCGGAATTCACGCGGTGGAAGCCGGCAAAGACGTGTACATGCAGAAGCCGGCTTCGCTCACGATTGCCGAGGGGCGCGCGTTGAGCGACACGGTCCACCGAACGGGCCGAATTTTCCAGATCGGCAGTCAGCAACGATCGTCGGTGCAGTTTCGTTATGCGGCCGAATTAGTTCGGAACGGTCGAGTCGGTCAGTTGAAGACGGTGTCGGTGGGTCTGCCCGCTGATCCAGCGGGAGACGAAGAGCCGGAGATGCCGATTCCAAAAAACCTCAATTATGAGATGTGGCTCGGCTCCACTCCCTACGTGTATTACACCGAAAAACGAGTGCATCCGCAGAAGGACTATAGCCGGCCCGGCTGGTTGCGCTGCGAGCAGTTCGGCGCCGGGATGATCACCGGTTGGGGCTCACATCACATTGATTGCGCGCATTGGGGGATGGACACCGAGTATACCGGGCCGATTGAAATTTCGGGCTGGGCGGAATTCCCGAAAAAAGGATTGTGGGATGTGCACGGCAAGTTTCGCACTGAGGCTGTATATGCCAACGGTGTGAAAATGATTGTCAGCACCGAGCTGCCTAACGGGATTAAGTTTGAAGGGACCGAAGGTTGGATATTCGTTTCTCGCGGAAACGAATCGGTAACCGCCAGCGACCCGCAAGCGAAACTGAAGGACGCTAAAGCGCTCGCCGCGAGTGATCCAAAGATCATCACCTCCGTGATCGGGCCTCAGGAGATTCACCTGTACGAAAGCAAGGAGCATCACGGCAACTGGCTTGAGTGCATCAAGACTCGCAAGCTGCCGATTGCGCCGATCGAGGTCGGACACCGCTCCTGCTCGGCTTGCTTGCTTCATCAGATTGCGATGAAGCTGAAGAGAAAAGTGCAATGGGATCCGATGAAAGAGAGGTTCAAGAACGACGATGAAGCCAACAGCATGTTGTCTCGTGCGCAACGTTGGCCGTATGTCATCCCTGCCCACAAAGTTTAGACGTCAGATTTGCAGCAGAATAATGAAACGCTCGCTCGCGCTGAACATTGCCGCTTCTCTGCTCTTCGCGCTCGCCGGCGGAGCACTCTTCGGCCAGCAACAGCAACGGCAGCTGACGGCCGAACAACAGGCGCAGATGCAGGCTCAACAAGCCGCCACTAAAGCTGATCAACAGCGTATGATGGAGCTGCTGAAGATCACTTCGTTGCGACAGGGAGTGAGTGGCAATTCCCAAGCGCCCAATGCCGCCAACTACGACGAGTCCAAGGCTAATCCGTTTCCGAACCTGCCCGACCCGCTCGTCTTGAAGAACGGCAAGAAAGTCACGTCGGCCAAGCAGTGGTGGAGTCAGCGCCGGCCTGAGATCGTCGAGGATTTCGACCGCGAAATTTATGGCCGCATGCCAAAGGTTACGCCCAAAGCGAAGTGGGAAGTGACCGGCACAATCAACGAAGTGAAATACGATGTGCCGGTCATCACCAAACAACTCATCGGCCACGTCGACAATTCGTCGTGCCCACAGATCACGGTAGACATTCGATTGACGTTGACCACTCCGGCGAGCGCGAAAGGCCCAGTGCCGGTGATGATGGAATTTGGCTTCGGCCAGTTGCCGCCGCGTCCTGCGAGTGCTGCGCCTCCGCCAGGGCCGCCGCCCGGCATGTCACAGGCTGGCCCGCCCTGGCAACAACAAGTGCTCGCAAAAGGCTGGGGCTACGCCAGCCTCGTACCCGCCAGCGTCCAAGCCGACAACGGCGCGGGCCTGACGCAAGGCATCATCGGCCTGTGCAACAAGGGGCAGCCGCGCAAGCCTGATGATTGGGGCGCATTGCGCGCCTGGGCTTGGGGCGCGAGCCGCGCGCTCGATTATTTTGACACCGACAAAGCGGTAGACGCCAAACAAGTCGGACTCGAGGGTCATTCGCGTTACGGCAAGGCTACGCTTGTCGCGATGGCCTACGAGCCACGTTTGGCAATAGCCTTTGTCAGCTCTTCGGGCGAAGGCGGCGCGAAGCTGCACCGCCGCAATTGGGGCGAGTTGGTCGAGAACGTTGCAGCGCCGAACGAGTATCATTGGATGGCCGGCAACTTCCTCAAATACGCCGGGCCGCTCAACTGGAATGATCTGCCTGTTGATTCGCACGAGTTGGTTGCACTTTGCGCACCGCGTCCTGTTT
>WNGG01009072.1_pt1 | contig 14796 bp, 14 predicted proteins | sample 5400661 | NCBI WGS metagenome assembly WNGG01 (sample SAMN13153372, study PRJNA577476) | soil metagenome | isolation source: 100 cm soil or saprolite under Garry oak tree replicate 1 | place: USA:California | collected 2016-06-15
CGCTGTCCCTGCGACAGCGTGCAGGCATCGCGCTCGCGGTCTGGTCGATCGCGTTCGCCGTCCTCGCGGTGGCGACCGCGGTGCCGTCGGGGCCGACCGCTCGCCTGAGCGTCGACGACGCGTCGCCGATCGTGGACCAGACCGTGCACTTCGACGCCTCCATGAGCGAGGGACACGACCGCGGACTCGGGCGGATCGTGTCGTACCGATTCGACTTCGGTGACGGCATGTCGACGGCGGACCAGACGTCCCCGTACACGGGCCATGCGTATCCGGCGGCGGGTACGGCGCACGCATCGGTGACCGCGCGGGATGCGCGCGGATACGAGGGAAGCGCGGACCTGATCATCACGGTCCGTCCGAAACCGCCGCCGACGGGATCCGCGCCCGACCTCGCTCCGGTCGCGGCCGCCATCGTTCCCGCGATGCCGATCGCAGGACAGGTCGTCAGCCTCTCGATCACCATCATGAACCACGGGGCCGCGGCCGCGGAGTCGGCGACGGTGGACGTCACGGACGAACGCCCGAACGGGACCATCGTTTCCATCGGACAGACGGCCCTGCCGTCCGCGCTCGTGGCCGGATCGTCGGTGGTCGTGTACTCCGAATCCTTCCTCGCCGTCGGCGTTGGCGTGCACAACCTGACGATCGTGGTCGGGAACGTGAGCCCGGAGGAGAACTACACCGCGGACAATACGCTGACGATCCGCATGATCGTCTCCTCGACGGAGACGCCGCCACCGCCGCCTTCCGGAGGATTCCCCCTCGGGACCGCCATCATCGTCGCGCTGCTCATCGCGGCCGCGATCGCGGCCTTCGTCGGCTCGGCCCTCCTCTTGCGGCGACCGAAGCGACCCGGGCCCCTCGCGCCGCCCCCGCAGGAACCGCCGGACCAATCGCCGCCGCCGATCTGGCCCCCGTGATGCGCACCACGGACCGGGTTTCGTAATCTTTCTATCGGGACGCTCGGATACCGCGGCGGGATTCTCATGGCAATGCGAATGTGGCTTGACCGGTTTCGCGAAGAGGTCGTCACGGTCCCCGAGCGCGTCCGCCGGGAGCTCGAGGTGACGCGCCATCTGCTCGCGCACCCGACCCGCCCGGTGCATCTGCCGAAAATGGAAGGCGGCGCGGCGGTCGGGAACCTGTGGTCCACGCGGGACCGCGTGGCCCGCGCGTTGAACGTCGGCCGGGAGCAACTCCTCCCGAAGCTCCTGCAGGCCCAGGGTGCGCCGCAGGACGCGCGCGTCGTGCCGAAGGCGGACTTCCTGAAACACGATTCGGCGGACGTCGACCTTCGCGAATTGCCGATCCCCCGGCTGTTCCCCCGGGACGCGGGGCGCTACGTGACCGCGGGCGTCTGGGTCGCGGAGTGGAAGGGCGTCCGCAATCTCTCGTTCCATCGCATCCTCATCCTCGACAAGGATCGCGGCGCCTGCCGCATCGTGCCGCGCCACCTGCGGCACATGTACAACGAGGCGATGAACGCGGGCGAGGAACTCAAGGTCGCGGTCTGCGTCGGCCTCGATCCGTGGAACCTCCTCGCCGGCGGGACGTCGGTCGAATACGGCGTCGACGAGAGCCGCATCGCGTCGTCCCTCACGCAATTGTGCCTCGGCAAGCCCACCGATATGGTCCGCATCAAGAACGGCCTCACGGTGCCGGCGGAGGCGGAGTACGTCCTCGAGGGCCGCTTGATCAAGGAGACGCACGACGAAGGACCGTTCGTCGACGCGGTCCGCACGTACGACCGCGTGCGCAAGGAGCCCGTCCTCGTCGTCGAGCGCATCTATCACCGCGACGATCCGATCTTTCACATCATCGTCGGCGGCCTCGACGAGCATTTCCTGTTCATGGGAATGCCGCGCGAGCCGGTCATCTACCAGGCGGTCTCCCGCGCGGTGCCGCACGTGGGGGCGGTCCGGCTCACGGAGGGCGGCTGCGCCTGGTTGCATGGCGTCGTGTCGATCCGCAAGCAGCACCAGGGCGACGGCAAGAACGCGATCATGGCGGCGTTCGGCGCGCACACGTCGATGAAGCAGGTCGTGATCGTGGACGAGGACGTCGACGTGTTCGACGATCGCGACGTGGAGTGGGCGATCGCGACGCGATTCCAGGCGGACCGCGGCCTCGTCGTCCTCCACGATGTTCGTGGGTCCTCGATCGACCCGAGCGGGCGGGACGGCTTCACATCGAAGATGGGGATCGACGCGACCCGGCCCCTCGGCGCGGACCCGGCGATGTTCGACAAGGCGACGCTGTAACCGTCCATTGCCGCTACCTCAGATGGCCGTGCGAGGATCGCCGACGCTTCGAGACCGGCCCGCTGCGGAGGTCGTTCGGGACCGCGGGACACTTCAACGGGTGGCCACCCGCCGCTCGAACCGCCTCCGATTCTCGCGGACTAATCGGGCGAGGTTGGTCCGGCCCCGCAACTCCAGGTACACTCCGATCACTTCGGAAAGCTTACCCCGCTCCCGGGCGAGCCGGAGGACCGTGTCGGAGAAGCTCTCGCCCGCGAGCTTGTGCCGCTGAAGGATCCGGTACGCCTCATCGGACAGGCTAATCGTCTTCGTCATCTGTGGATGTGCATAGGCGCACAGATATTCCAAACATTCCCCAACTACCGTGATCGAAACGGGACGGGCTCATGAGCGCTCGATTGTAGGAGGGCTCTCGGAGCCGCCGCTGAAATTCGTGTGTGAAGGTTCATATCAACCTCGTCCCTCGTCGCGGCCGATGCGCGGGGCGACCCCCCTCCTCCTCGCCGTCGTGCTGCTTGCGCCCGCGGCCCTGGCGGCCGCACGACCCTCGGACGTCCGCTGGGACCAGCCGCCGGAGGCGCGCGCCGAGCTCACGCCCCCGCAACCCGGCGTGCAGACATGGCCATCCGGCTACCGCCACGGAGCCGCCCCGCCGATGCCGCCTGGCGTCACGCAGACCACGGGCACGGTCCGGATCCTCGTCCTCGTCGTCGACTTCACCGACGTCGCCCCGGATTCGGCGCACACCGGCGCGTACTTCGACGGGTTGTTCAACGACGCGTCCCCCGGCGCCAAGTCGTTCCACGCGTACTACTCCGAGGTCTCCCTTGGGGCTCTCACGATCCAGGCGACCGTCATCGCGACGTGGTTCCACAGCGCCCACCCGATGTCGTACTACGGCGCGGACGGGTCGCGCCCTCCCGACGATGCGAACGGGCCGATCTACCGCCTCGTGACGGAGACGGTGCAGCTCTCGGACCCATCCGTCAACTTCGCGACCTTCGACGCGAACGGCGACGGCGTCGTCGACCATCTCACAGTCATCCACGCGGGCGCGGCCCAGGAAAGCGGCGGCAGCTCGGACCTGATCTGGTCCCACCGCTGGGCCGTCCTCGATGCGGACCCGACCACGCCGGGATCGCAGTCCCTCGTCGCGGACGGCGTGCAGATCTACGGATACACGATGGTGAGCGAGGACTCCCCGGTCGGCGTCGTGGCGCACGAGTTCGGCCACGACCTCGACCTGCCGGACCTCTACGACACGGACGGCTCGTCGGAAGGCGCGGGCCTGTGGGACATCATGTCCGGGGGTTCGTGGAACGGGGCTCCCGCCGGGACCTCGCCCGCCGAGTTCAGCGCGTGGTCGAAGATCCGCCTCGGGTGGCTCACCCCGACGGACGTGACGACGGCGCTCATTGGGACTTCGATTCCCCAGGTCGAGACGACCGGCACGGCGTTCCGCCTCGGGATCCCTGGCGGCTCGCCGCTCGAATACTTCCTCATCGAGAACCGTCAGGCAGCCGGCTTCGACGCCGCGTTGCCGGGGAGCGGTCTCCTGATCTGGCACGTGGACGACGCTCAGGCCTCGAACGACGTGGACACGCACCGACGGCTCGACCTCGAGGAGGCCGACGAAGGATTGACGGGCGACCATCCGTCGGATGCGAGCGATCCGTGGCATGACACGGCGTCGGGATGGGGCCCGGATTCCGTGCCCGGCAGCGCCACGTACGGCGGGGCGGACACGGGGTGGCGGGTGCGGGACATCTCCGCGAGCGGGGCGACCATGGTCGCGACGATCGCGCGCGACATTACGAAGGACCTCGCCGTGTCCGATCGACGTGCGGAACGAAGGCGCGCAACCCGCGGACGTGAGCCTCGATGTCGGCGTATACCGGTATACGGTTGCGACTTCGTCGCAGGTCATGCAGCAGTCCTTCACACGCGCCGGGATGGCGGCGCAGACGACCGCGACGTTCGCGCTCAACTTCACCCCTGCGACCTCGGGGCGTTACATCGTCGTGGCAACGCTGATCGGCGCGGACGACGAGATCCCCTCGAACGATGTGCGCGCCGCGCACGTCCTCGTCAACGTGTTCCGCTTCCGGGACGACATCGAGTCCGGGCCGGGGAGCTGGACGCTGAACGGCCTCTCGACGGACGCGGACCGCTGGCGCATCGTCAACGACACGGATCCGGACGGCGCGGCCCACAGCCGGACCCATGCGTGGCGCTTCGGCTACGCCTCGACGTTGCTCCCGAGCTTGTTCCCGCCCGCATGGCACAGGCTCACGTCGCCGGCGATCAGCCTGACGTCCGGCCCGACGTACCTGATCTTCTATCGCCGCTACGATCTCACGGGGCGGACCGTCCCGGTGCTGCCGATCGGCTCGAACGACACGGACGACGCCTACGTCGAGGTGCGGTACAATGGAGGGCCGTGGATCGCGATGGCCCACTACTCGGGCCGGGACCTGACGTGGCGGGGCGTGTCCCTCGACCTCACCCCGAACATCACCGGCTCCACGACGCTCCAGGTGCGCTTCAACGTGAGCGCGAACGTGATCGGCAAGTCCGGCGGCTGGTGGATCGACGACGTGATGATCGCGACCGCCGGCCTGCGCAACGCGGTCCTCGTGCTCGCGCCCTCGGGTCCGATCGAAGGGCCCGCGGGCGGGACCGTTCGATTCACCGTCAAAGTCGCGAATGTCGGAGACTACGAGAGCGATGTGCGACTCGATGCGGCCTTGCCCGCGGGGTGGGACGCGACCGTGGCGAGCGAGCCGGCGGGGCCGCTGGGCGGGCGCATCATCCGCCTCGCGCCGGACCACGATGAAGCCATCCGGATCGTGCTGTCCATCCCGCTCACCGCGTCCGCGGGGACGACGTTCCCCGTCACGATCTCGGCGGCGGCCGTCGGCGATCCGGCCGCGAACGCCTCGGTGACGCTCCAAGTGCAGGTCACGGGCATCTCGTTCGTCCTCATCCTGGCCACCGCCTTGGCGGTCGTCGTCGGGCTCGTCGCGGTCGCGGCCATCGTCATCCGACGTCGACGCCGTGGGCGTCCGCCGACCTAGGGCAAAAGATTATTCGCGCTTCCCGGCGTTCGGCGCATGTGTTCGTCACGCACGAGCTCCTCCGGCGCGGGGCCGTCGAGGAGCGCGCGTACCAGGTGAACATCGCGCGGGCGTGCCTCGAGCGCTCCACGCTGGTCGTCCTGCCGACCGGCATGGGGAAGACCGTCGTCGCCGCCATGGTCGTCGCGGAGATCCTCCGCCGGAAAGGCGGGAAGGTGCTCTTCCTCGCACCCACGAAACCGCTCGTCGAGCAACACGCCGCGTCCTTGCGGGAGATGCTCGTCGTCGAACGCATCGAGCTCTTCACGGGGGAAGCGACCGCGCCGGAGGACCGCGAACTCATGTGGCGGGAGAACAAGATCATCGTCTCGACGCCGCAAGTGATTCGCAACGACCTGCGAGCGGAGCGGATCCGCCTGGACGACGTCTCGCTGATCGTCTTCGACGAGGCGCACCGCGCGGTCGGCGATTACGCGTACGCGGACGTCGCCGCCGCGTACAAGGAGGTCCCGGGACGGCTCGTGCTCGGGATGACCGCGTCCCCCGGCGCGAGCGCGGAGAAGATCCTCGAGGTGTGCGGGAACCTCGGCATCACGGCCGTCGAGATCCGCACGGAATACGACGCGGACGTCGTACCGTACCAGCACGCGCTCGCATTCGAGCGCGTCGAGGTCGACGCCCCGGACGTCTCGAAGGAGATCCGGGGACTGCTGGAGACGGTGTACGAGGAGCAAGTCCGCCGTCTGAAGAAATTGGGTTTCCTCCCGGGAAAGCCGAAGGTCACGTTGAAGGATCTGCTCGAGGTCGGGAACGAGGCGCGGCGGCGGCTCGACTCGGGCGTCAAGGACGGCCGTCTCTACGGCGCGATGACGGCCCAAGCGATCGCCATGAAGGCGAACCACGCGATCGAGCTCGCGGAGACGCAAGGCCTCGGCTCCCTCCGTTCGTACTTCGAGAAGATGGAGACGGACGCCCACTCGAAGGCGGACGTCCAATTCCTCAAGCACGCGAAAGTCCAGGAGGCGATCAAACTCGCGCGCGAGACCGGCGTCGAGCACCCGAAGCTCGCGAAGACCGCCTGGGTCGTTCGCGAACAGTTCATGAAGAAGCCCGGCGCGAAGATCATCGTGTTCGCGCACTACCGCGACACCGCGGACCGCGTGACCCAGGCGCTCGAGCGAATCCCTGGCGTGCGGCCGATGCGGTTCGTCGGCCAGGCCTCGCGGGGCGAGGACATCGGCCTGTCGCAGAAGGAGCAAGTCGAGATCCTCGAGAAGTTCAAGGCCGGGACCGTGAACGTGATCGTCGCGACGTCGATCGGCGAAGAGGGCCTCGACATCCCGCAAGTCGACCTCGTGGTGTTCTACGAGCCCGTGCCCTCCGAGATCCGCACGATCCAGCGGCGGGGTCGGACGGGACGCAGCGCGGCGGGCCGCGTCGTCATGCTCGTGACGAAGGACACGCGGGACGAGGCCTACTTCTACAGCGCGCGGCGGAAGGAACGGAAGATGCACGTGGAGCTCGATCGGCTCCGGCGCGAACTGAAGCAGAAGATCTTCGTCGGCGAGCCCGGCGGAGAGACGTTCGTCACCGCCTCACCCGAGGCACGGATCGAGGCGCTGCGCGAACAGACTCGGGAGGAACCGCCACCGACGCTGCCGCGCCCCCGAGACAAGAAGGGCCAGACAACCGTCGAGGACTTCTAGATTCGAGATGGTCTCCCCTTATACCGGTTCGCGGTTGTCGAGACGGGTGCAGACGGTAGAGGGCTGGATCGACAACGCAAGTTCGGGCCGCTGGACCCTACTTTGGATCGCTGGAGGGTTCGGCGTGGGAGCGGTCATCGGGGTTGCGATCGGCGCGCTTCGGTTCGCGGGCAGCCCCTCCGCGCTCGCCGCGTCTTCGATCGGAGTGGCCGGGTTCATGCTCGTTCTGTTCCTCCTGATGTTCTGGAGCATGCACCCATCCGCCGTCCTCGTCAGCGAAGCCGAGGTTCGGGTACGGCGGCGAACCGGCGACCGGTTGCTTCCTCGGTCGGACTTCAAGGAACTCATCCTCGCCATTCCGCCGAAAGAAGAAGCGAAACCTCCGGACGCGCGCGTCTACGATGTGACCATTGTCCGGATGAACGGGCGTTATTTCCGCGTTGGCGTGGTATCCGCTCAAATCGCACGCGTGCTCCTGAAGGCGAGTCCGGGCAACCGATCCACTCTCCTCGCCCGACGCGGCCATGAACCCACCGAGATCTAGCGGCATCGACCCGTTTTGATTTTATACCCCGAACGTGCCTATCGCGATGCGGGTCCTCGATGACGCGCTGTCCGGAATGCGGATGGGAGATCGACCCGGACGATGAGATGTGCCCGAACTGCGGCGCGTACCTCGCGGACTACGAGAATCTCGAGCCGTCGGGCGAATGAGCCTCAGCCGTGGAACAGGTCCCGGCTCGCTCCCTTGAGGAATTCCCCGAAACTGCCCGAGGGTGAGGGAATGTCGCCCCGGATGACCTCTCCGGATGCGCCATCGATCACGATCGTGTACGACCGGTCGCGGTACGTGTAGGCCGAGAACCAGATCGGCGCGTGGAGGAACTCGGAGTCCTTCACGTCGACCTGGCTGTTCGCGTTCTCGATGACGTCGACGAGGTCCCGCAGCAGTTCCTGCTGGTGCGCGTCGACCTCCTCCCGCGCGAGCCGTTCCGCCTCGTCCTCGTCGACTTCCGCGTTGAGGAATCGCGAATCGCGCACCATGCCGCCCGTGCTGAAGGGCACCTTGAGCGCGAGCGGAAGCTTGTAGTCCCTCGTCGGGAAGTCGCCCGAACGGCGGCCGAGGATCTTCCAGAAATAGTCCCGGCGCAGGTTGCCGTTTCGCCGCTCGTTTGTCCCCGTCCGCGTCAGGACGCCCGCGTATGCGGTCGTCGCATCGACCTCGAACACGTAGAAGGGCAGGTAGACGCACTCGAGGGACGTCACTCGTGAGGCGCGCCGCAAGTCGTCCGGCTTCATCACCCCGCCCTCGAGCCAGCCTTGGATCCTCTGCATCGCGCCGTCCTTGTCCAGCCGCGCGGCGAGCATCGAATGCCGCAGGACGAAGGGCTTGTCGCCCTCGATGCGCGACGCGGTGCCGCAGTACGGGCATGTGACGATCACCTCGCCCGTGGTCAGGTTCAGCGGGCCCCCGCACTTCGGGCAATTGATCGATTCGACGAGCTCGGGCATGCCGACGCAATGCTCATGGGGACGGCGAATATAGCCCTTCGTGTGGGAACCCTCAACGCGCTGCGGCGAGGCAGCGTCCTCACGGTCGTCCTCGTCTTCGCGTTCCTCTCGGCCCTCCTGCTGATCATCCTCGCGGCCGCGGACTATCTCCTGCAGGCGAATGCGTTCCCCGGTGCGCTCGCGATCGTCGTGGGACTCGCCTTCTTCTTCATCTTCCTGCAATGGCTCATCTCGCCCTTCATCGTCCGCTGGGCGATCCGGGGCCGGCAACCCATCACGCCGCAATCGAACCCGTGGGTCTACCAGACCGTCGTCGATCTCGCGCGGCAGGCCGGAGTACCGACGCCCGTCATCTGGGAGAGCGCGGACGACGCCCCGAACGCGTTCGTGTTCGGAAGGACGGTCGGGTCCTCGGAACTCGTCATCACGCAGGGCCTCCTGGACCGACTGAATCAAGACGAGATCCGCGCGGTGCTCGCACACGAGATCGGCCACCTGCGCCATCGGGACGTGATCATCATGACGTTCGTCTCCGCGGTGCCGCTGCTCGCCTACATCGTCGCGCGCGTCGGATTCGAGATGATGCGCGGCAGCGCGCGGCCGCGAGGCAAGAACGCCGGCCAAGCGTTCCTGCTCATCATCCTCTCCGCGGTCGTGTCGTATGCGGTCTACCTCGTGACGCAGCTTCTCGTCCTGCATCTCTCCCGCACCCGCGAGCTCTACGCCGACGCGTACAGCGGCGCGGCGACGCGGGACCCGCACCTGCTCGCGTCCGCGCTGACGAAGATCACGTACGGCTTGTCGCTCGCCCGCGAGGACTCGGAGCCGTCCGGCCTGCGCGCCTTCATGATCGGCGATCCGGTGAAGGCGGCGGACGATTACGATGAGATGCGGCAGAAGATGAGCGCCTACGACCTCGACAAGGACGGGCAGATCGACTCGTACGAATTGGGGAAGGCGATCGAGCAGGAGCAGAAGAGCCACTGGCGGCGTGCGAACGAGCTCTTCAGCACGCACCCGCCGACCTACAGGCGGATCCTGATGCTCGAGGAGATGGAGGAAGAAATCAAGAAGGGCGGCCTCCCTCCGAACATCTACCAGTTCGTATAGGCACGGACCGCATGATGAACCTTGTAAAACGACGTCGTGCCGCAATTCTGTTGGTCGGCTGGGCCGCGATTTCGACTCTGTTCGCCTTCGCGTTGGCAACTCAAGCATCGACGCAAAGTCAGGCCACGTTCGCGCTCATCGTATGGATCGTGTTCGTGTCGGTCGCCGCGATTCTCTTTGTCGCCTTTCGAAAACAAAATGTTGTTCTGTGACCAACAACGAGAGCGGAGGGCTAGCTGGGGCGCCAATCGCCGTGAACCGAATGTTGCGCTGCAGTCGTCTTGTCGCGATGCGGCGAACGGAGCGGATTCGCGTCGACGGCCGAATCGATTAGGGAATGTGTCGCCGCTGCGACTTTCGGACCGCGTCCCGCTCCGCATCCCGCGCCATCACGAAGATCGCCACGAGGACGACGATCACGAGGACGGACAACAGGATCAGGTACAGCAGCTTCACGAGGTCCGTTGAACCGCCCGTGAAGATTGAGCCGTAGAAGCTCCCGGCGCCGATCACGAAGAACGCGCCCGCAAGGGGGCGCATGACCTTCCGGTCATGGGTCGCGGCGAAGAGCATGTAGAACCCGAACGCGAAGATCATCGAGCAGAGGCCCGTCCACCAAAGCCGCGAGTCGATGCGCATCTCGGCGACGAACAGGATGTAGCCGAAGATGGACGCGAGGACGATTCCGCCAATCGCGGCAATCGCGAACAGGACGCTCGTCGAGAGTGCCATGGAGGGCATCTTGCCCTCCGTCGGGGCGGGGGCCGGTTGCATGCGATCAGCTCTCGACCGGCTTGCCGCACTCCGGGCAGAACTTCATGTTCCCCGGGACCTCGTGGCCGTCCGGGCACTTCCGGAACTGGGACGCGCCGCATTCTCCGCAGAACTTCAGGCCGGGCGGGACGGGCTTGCCGCACTTGATGCAGGGCTTGCTCCCCGCGGCGACCGTCGTGTCGGCGCCGCAGTTACCGCAGAACTTCGTCGTCACGGGGTTCATCGTCCCGCACTTGGGGCACGCCCGCGTCTGCTGTTGCGGTGCCTGGGCGATCATGCCTGGCACCTGCGACGCCATCCCGTACCCGAGGCCGATGCCGGCGCCGAGGCCGATGCCGGTCCCCGCGCCGCCGGACGGGTTCGCGGCCGCGGACTTCATCGAGTCCGCGAGGGCGAACTGCTGGTACGCCTGCGCGTTCGTGCGGCCGAGGACCTTCGCCGAGGCCATCTTGTCGAGGGCCTCCTTGATCGTGTCCGGAAGCGGGATGTTCAGGCCGCTGATCTGGATAATCTCTAGGCCGAGCGTGACGAAGTGCGGCTTCGAATTCGCGAGCGTCCCCTGCTCGATGTCATTCAGGCTCGCGGCGAAGTCGACGACCTTGAGGCCTTGCGCCTTCATCTTGCCGAGCGTGACATTCAGCTGCTTCACCAGTTCCTGCTTGATGCGCTCCTCGACATCCGCGGAGGCCTCGGAGCCGAACGTCCCGACGAATTGGTTGATGAACGTCTCGGGGTCCTTGATGCGGTACCGGAAGTCCCCAAAGGCCCGGAGCTGGACCATGTCGAAGTCCGGGTCCTGGAACAGGAACGCGTCCTGCGTGCCGAACTTGCCGTCGAAAATCCGCTTCTGGAGGTAGTACACCTCGGCCTGCTGGACGACGCCGGAAAGGGCCTGGATGAGCTTGCCCAGGATCGGCGCGTTCTGCGACGTGAGCGCGTATCGGTCGGGGCGGTCGAGATAGGCGAGGACCTTGCCGTCGCGGTAGAACACCGCGATCTCGTCCTCCCGCACGACGATGTTGTCGTTCATGCGGATGTTGCGTGGCACCTTCCACATGATGTTCTGTCGCTTGAACTGGTCGTCCCAGGCGACCGTCATGCTGCCGCTGAGGCCTTCCGTCCGGCCCGCCGTCTGGTCCGTTCGCCGCCCGCCTCCAAAGAAGAATGCAATGGGGAACATTCGTCTCACCGCACCTGGATGCCCGTGACCGCGTTCGTCCGCGTCTTCCACGCGGTCTCGAACCCGGTGATCGCCTCGCGCATGCCCTTGATCGCGGCCTCGAAGCTCTTCGCGTCGCTCGCGTCCCGGATCATCGGGACGACGGCCGCGGCCTTGTCGAGGGATTCGAGCATCGCGTAGTCGTACTCGTAGAGCCGGTCGAGTTCCGTCTCCTCGATCCGGATCGTCGCGCTCAGGCCGGAGTACCCGCCTTCCGCGTGGCGGATCTTCGCCTCGAGCCCTTCGACCGTGAAGATGACGTTCCCGATCGACTGCAGGCCTTGGAACTTGCCGTCGGCGGCCATGCCGTCCCGGATGTCCTCGAGTTCCCCGCGGACGCCCTTGAGCTGGTTCGCGATCTGGATTCGCAGCAGGTTGTCCGCCGCGCGGATGTCCTCTCGGCGGCGATACCCGGCGTACCCGGGGATCACGAGCTGGATCTTCTTCAGCAGTCCTCGGTCCTCTTCGACTCGGTCACGGATGTCGGGCATGGTTCGTTTCTCCGGGCATTCGATGCAATACGTTCGACGCGTATGTATTTAGGGGTAACGATGGAAATCCATGGGTTTACCGCGGGTCACCAGAGCGAGAAGGTCGGCCGCTCGCCGTCCATCACCTGTCCGGAGTGCCCATCGATCAGGATGAACATCGCCTTGCCCTTGTGGGCGTACTCCATGAACCACACCGGGGCGTGGAGCAACTCGCCGTCGTACGTCGTCGGGTAGACCTGGATCGACTCGAGCGTGTCGACGCGCTTCTTCGCTTCCTTCTCCGCGAACTTGTGCGCGAGCGCCTGGGCCTGCGCCTTCGCCTCGCCTTCCGCGACGTCGCCGCTCTGCACGTCGACGCCGCCCGTCGCGCGCTTGTCGAAGTTCGTCTTGTTCTGCAACTGGAACTGGAAGCCGTCGTCCGGCTGGTACTTCACGTACCCGCGCACCGCGACGACCGGGATGTTGTACTGCATCTGGATCCGGTCTCGAACGCGGACGACCTGCGGCTGCGTGTTGACCGGCTGACTCCGGTTCTGTGAGCCCGCTGCCGCGGCGGCCATCGTCAAGGCGAACAACGCCGCGCCCGCGGCCTTCTTCGCGCCCGTGTCGCCGTGCGCCATCATCCCGACGCCGGCGCCCGCGCCGACGTTCTTCGTCCCCTGGAAGTCTGCGACCACGGAGGTCGGTACGATCCAGTACGGGACGTAGCGCAGCGTGACGGTCCCGAGTTCCGAGCGCTCCGCGACCTTCCGTCGCAGGAGCCCTTTGTTCAACCACTGGCCGCCCGCATTGAGGGCCTGCTCGTTCGAGATCTTCGAGTCGAGCATGAAATGCTTCTGGAAGACTTCGGCCGCTCCACCCGCGCCCATCGTCGTCACGGCGCCGCAGTACTCGCACACGACGAGCGCGAGGCCCGCGGACGGGTTCATCGGGCCGCCGCACGAGCTGCACTTGAAGCTCTGCGGCATCGGAGGCGGCGCGGCCGCGCGGACCGGGGCGTTCGGATTGTAGGGCTGTCCACCGGGAGAACCCATGCCGGGCATCCCGGGAGCCGGAGGCACGCCGGGTGCCACGGCCTGAGTCGGGGCGACGACGCCTAGCTTGGCGCCGCACAAGTTGCAGAATACCGATCCGTCCGCGATTCGTCCACCGCACTGGTTGCAGAACAGGGGGAGTCCTCCTATTCGTCGCTGCAGGCGACGCGGGCTTACTTAAGAGTTTCTCCCTGAATCTCGCGCCGACGATTCATTGCGCTCTCCTGGCGGAATCGCACCGCAAAGGTATAACGGCCGGAGCCTTGTGCGCCTCCGGACGCGGGCCCTCCCGGCGCGCCGCGGTCCAACCCGAGCGAGGACGTTCCGGTGGCCGGCTATCTGACCCGCGAGCTGACGCACGTGTTCCGCCTCCGGCCGGGGGACCTGCGCAATCTCTCCGCCCTGTACGGCGCGACGTTCGTGATGCGCGCCGCGGCCTTCGCGGGCGTCGCGGTCATGCAGCACGTGATGTTCCCGGATCCGCGGGACGCGTTCTGGAAAGGCCTCCTGTTCGCCGTGTATCCGCTCGCGGAAATCGCGTCCGTCGGATACTTCGGCGCGCTGTGCGACCGGATCGGCCGGAAGCGGATCCTCGTGTTCGCGCACCTCATCACGGCCGCCGCCGTGTTCCTGTTCATCCCGAGCGTCGGACCTCCGACGCCCGCCGCGGTGCGGCCGTTCCTCGCGGCGATCTTCTTCGCGATGTTCGGGATCGGCGCGGCCGCGAAAGTCGCCTCGACCCTCGCGATGGTCAACGACCACTCGACCGACGAGAATCGCGCGCAGCTCATGGCGTTCTTCGACCTCGTCACGTTCGGCGGACTCGTCGGCGGCTTCGGAGCGGGTTACCTCGCCCTGAATGCGTTCCATGTGTCCGAGGCGGCCGTCCTGGCGGCGGGCGGCTTCGGCATCACGATCAGCGTGCTGCTCGTCCAGCTGCTCGTCCAGGAGACCGTGTACGCGCCGCAAATCGCGCGCAAGACCCTCGAGCTCCTGCGAGCGGTCCTCCGTAACCGCGACATTCAGCGGCTGCTTCCGGTGTATGTCCCCGTCGTCGCGCTCTACGGCTACGTGCTCAGCTTTACGGACCAGCTGATCGGAACGGAAACCTCCGCCTCGTTCAATCAGCTGATAATCGTCGTCCTCTCGATCGGAATCCCGCTCGCCGCGTCCCTCGCGGTCAGCGGTCGGCTCTCGGACCGCGCGCGGATGCGGCGACCCTTCATGGCGCTCGGCCTTGCGTGCTTCGGCGGCCTCGCGATCCTCCTGGCGCTCGCGTCGCGCCCGACCGGGGCCGACCTGGACCAGCTCGTCTCGCGGTGGCCGCTGCTCGTCCTCTTCGCCGCCGGCGCGGGGACGTTCCCGCCTGCCGCCCTCGCGTACCTGGGGGACATCGTGAACCGCTCCCTCTCCGGCACCACGTTCGGAATCTACTCAATCATCTTCGGGTCCGGGCTGATCATCGGGCCGATCCTCGGCGGCGCGCTGACGCAGGCCTTCGGGTCCCTCGCCTTCGCCGTCATCGCGCTCTCCTTCATCGCGATATCCGGAATCGGCGTCGCGTTCATCCGCGAGCCGAGTCGCGCGCCGGCCGCCGGCGCGTCGGGGA
>WNGG01014824.1_pt1 | contig 14795 bp, 13 predicted proteins | sample 5400661 | NCBI WGS metagenome assembly WNGG01 (sample SAMN13153372, study PRJNA577476) | soil metagenome | isolation source: 100 cm soil or saprolite under Garry oak tree replicate 1 | place: USA:California | collected 2016-06-15
CGCGTCGATGTCGTCGGCTTGGACCCCGATGGGCTTACGGCGGTCATCGCCGAGCAGTCCCGGGCCGCCAGGGACGGGCTGGCGCCGCGAGCGGGGGCCAACGTCGGGGCTGTGTGGTTCGACGCGGGCCTGGCGGTGCCGGGGCGGCTGCTGCTGACGGTGCACCACCTGGCGGTGGATGGGGTGTCCTGGCGGATCCTGCTGCCGGACCTGGAAACTGCCTGGGAGGCCACGGCGGCGCCGGGCACGGCGGCGGCCCAGGGCACGGCGGTGCCGGGTGCAACGGTGCCGGGCACGGCGGTGTCGGCCGGGCAGCCAGCGCTGGAGCCTGTTCCCACCTCACTGCGGACCTGGTCCGGTGTACTGGCCAGGGCGGCCATGGAACCGGGACGGGTGGCGGAGCTCCCGGTCTGGACCCGGATGCTGGCAGGGAGCGACCCACCGCTTACCAGCCAGCCGCTCGATCCGTCGCAAGACGTGTACGGCACCAGCAGGGCAGTGACCGTGTCGCTGTCGGCCGAGCATGCCGAGCCGCTGCTGACGGCCGTGACCGCGGCCTTTCACGCTGAGATCAACGACGTCCTGCTGACCGCGCTGGCGCTGGCGGTCGGCTCTTGGCGGCGTGCGAGGGAGATCGGCGAGGACACGGGGGTGCTGGTCGATCTGGAAGGTCATGGCCGAGAGGAGATAGCGGAAGGTCAGGATCTTTCCCGCACTGTGGGCTGGCTCACCAGCGAGTTCCCTGTGCGCCTGGATCCGGGCGTGTGCGACCGGGCCGAGGCGTCGGCGGGCGGCCAGGAAATCGGCTACGCGCTGAAGCGCGTCAAGGAGCAGTTGCGCGCGGCGCCGGATCACGGTATCGGCTACGGGATGCTGCGCCACCTGAATCCGGACACCGCACCCGTCCTGGCTGGGCACGCCCGGCCGCAGATCGGCTTCAACTACCTGGGCAGGCTCGCGCGGGCGGGGTCGGCCGACTGGCAGTTCGCGGCCGAGGCCGACGTGGTGGCACCAGGTGTCGACCCGGGGATGCCGCTGCCGCACGTGGTGGAGGTCACCGCCCTGACCGAGGACCGCGAAGACGGCCCGTGCCTCGTCGCGAACTTTTCGTGGCCGGGTCGGCTGCTGGCCGACCAAGACGTCGGTGAGCTTGGCGAGGCATGGCTGACGGCGCTGCGGGCCCTGGCGGCACATGCGTCAAGGCCAGGCTCGGGCGGGCATACCCCGTCCGACTTCCCCCTGGTTAGCGTCAGCCAGGACGAGGTGGACGGGCTGGAAGCCCAGTGGGAGCGCCGTGGCATCGCCGACGTGCTGTCGCTGTCACCCCTGCAGGAGGGCCTGCTCTTCCACGCCAGCTACGACGACCAGGGCGTTGACATCTACAACGCACAGGAAGCCTACGAAATCGAGGGCACGCTCAGCCGCGAAGGGCTCCGGGCGGCCTGCCAGAAGCTGCTCGACCGGCACGACGGGCTGCGCGCCGCGTTCGTGCGGCGCCGGTCAGGGGCACCGGTCCAGGTCATCCTGCGGGACGTGCCGGTTCCATGGGAAGAGATCGACCTGAGCGCCGTCGGTCGCGAGCAGCAGCGGATCCAGCTGAGCCGACTGCTCGAGCTCGACCTGCTGCGCCGCTTCGACATGGCGGCCCCGCCGCTGCTCCGTTACACCTTGATCCGGCTGGCCCCGCGTCGGCACATGCTCGTCTTCACCAGCCACCACATCCTGCTGGACGGCTGGTCGGTCCCGCTGGTGCTTGGCGAGCTGCTCGAGCTTTACCGACAGGGCGGCGAGGACACCACTGTCCGGCCCGCGGTCCCCTACCGCGACTTCCTGGCCTGGCTCGCCAAGCAGGACCGTGCGGCGGCACAAGACGCCTGGCGGCAGGCGCTTGCCGGGCTCGCGGCGCCAACCCTGGTGGCACCCGCCGCGGACACCGCGGCGGCACGGGCGATGCCGGAACGCTTCGCTGTCGAGCTGTCGGCCGAACTCTCCGCCAGGCTCAGCGCCACTGCCCGCGGTCAGGGCGTGACGCTCAACACGGTGATCCAGGGCGCCTGGGCGCTGCTGCTTTCGGCGCTGACCGGACAGCGGGACGTGGTGTTCGGCGCAACGGTGGCGGGCCGGCATCCGGATGTGCCCGGCGTGGAAGAGATGGTCGGGCTGCTGATCAACACGCTGCCGGTCCGGGTGTGGCTGGACCCGGCGCAGTCGCTGGCCCGGCTGCTCGCCACGATCCAGGACGAGCAGTCGGCGCTGATCCCCTACCAGCATCTCGGCCTGGCCGACATTCAGCGGCTGGCAGGGCTCGGCGCGCTCTTCGACACCTCGATCGTGTTCCAGAACTATCCGGGCAGCGCCGACACGCTGGACCTGGCGGGGACCGGGTTGCGGATGACCGGGGCCGAGGGCAGGGATGCCTACCACTATCCGCTGAAGCTGATGGCCGCCCCTGCCGAGCGGCTGTACCTGAAGCTCAGCTACCGGCCCGAATTCTTTGCCCGGGTGTCGGCGGAGCGGCTCGTCGCGCGGCTGCGGCTGCTCCTCGAGGCCATCGCCGCCGATCCGGGAGCGCCAACGGGGCAGTTCACCGTCATCGCGAGGGCCGAACGGGAAGAGATGCTGCGCGCCTGGCCGGGCGATGCGCCGGTCAGGCCTTCGCTCCGTCGCCCGGGGCCTGCCCCGGCGGCGGACCACCGGCCGCCGCGGACCCCGCAGGAGGAATTGCTCTGCTCCATCTTCGCGGACATCCTCGGCGCCGGCGAGGTCGGGATCGATGACAATTTCTTCGACCTGGGCGGCGATTCTGTGCTGGCGCTTCAGCTGGCCGGCCGTACCCAGGCGCAGTTTGGCCTAGCGGTGCCCGTCCGTGCGGTCTTCGACGCTCCCACCGCGGCTGACCTGGCGAAATTCTGCACGGCAAGCCTGGATGAGCTGCGGTCGGCGGCGCGCTGAGAATCAAAAAGAAAGGCAAGAATTTATGGAGAACCCTTTCGAGAACCCGGACGGAGTCTACCTGGTGCTCGTCAACGGCGAGAACCAACATTCATTGTGGCCCGCGTTCGTCGAAGTGCCCGAGGGCTGGCGGGTCGTCTATGGCGAGAGCACCCGGCAGTCGTGCCTTGACTACATCGACGAGCACTGGACCGACCTGCGGCCGAAGAGCCTCGTCGACGCGATGAGCGCGATGGACTCAGCCGAGGACGGCGATGCGTAGCCGACCGCGCGACGTGGTAACAAGCTCTAAGAGGGGCAATTCGGTGAAAAGTCATGCCCGAAGCTGAGGCTACTGCGCCCGACCGCGGCGCGAAACCGCGGTCATTGTGGACGAACCGCGATTATATGGGCTGGTGGACAGGAAACACGATATCCGCCCTCGGCACCAGCGTCTCGAACATTGCATATCCGCTGCTGGTGCTATACACGACCGGATCGGTGGCAAAGGCCGGCGCCATCACCGCGGCTAACATGATCGGCATGCTTTTGACGACCCTGTGGGGCGGAGCGCTCGCCGACCGGGTTTCCAGGAAGGCGATCATGATTGTCGGGCCACTGGTGCAGGCGGTCGCGCTCGGTTCGGTGGTGCTGCTCGTGCTCACAAAGGACAGTCCGGTCCTTCTGTTGGCGGCAACCGCCTTAGTCAACGGCCTGGCCGCTGGCCTGACAATGGGTGCCTCCGTCCCGGCGATGCGCCGGATCGTGCCTAAGGAGCAGCAGGCCATGGCCACCGGGCAGGAAATGGGCCGGGACATGGCCGCAGAACTGCTCGGGGCCCCGCTCGGCGGGCTCCTTTTCGCCGTCACCCGGTGGTTCCCGTTCTTCGCGGACGCGATCTCCTTCTTTTTCGCTTCGCTCGGCGCGGCGCTGATCCGCCGGCCGCTTGGGCCGGACCGTTTCGGACGGGAACAGAAGACGAGCATGCTCGCCGATATAGGGGCAGGTTTCCGATTCGTACGGGACCAGCCCTTCCTCCGTTTCGTCGTTGTCTGGGGTTCCCTGCTCAACATCGTGGGGCAGGGTTTCATTCTCCTTTTCATCGCCTTGGTCAGATACCGCGGCGGCGGGCCGACCACGGTCGGAGTGGTCAGCGCCGTAGCGCTGATCGGCGGCATCATCGGCGCGGTCGCCGCCCCGATGATCATGAAGCAGATCCGCGCCCGGTTGGTGCTTTATGTGGCGCTGTGGGCCTTCGTCGGATCGTTCGCGCTCGTCTCGGTCGTGCCGAGGCCGTGGGAGATCGGCACCGTCCTGCTGGTCGCGATGCTCGGCATGGTGCCTCTCAATGTCGTGTTCGAGTCATACATGGTCCGGCTTGTTCCGGATGTCTACAGCGGGCGGGTTTCGGCGGTGAGCCGGTTCGGGGTCATGTCGCTGCAATGGGCCGGGCCGCTGATCGCCGGCGTGCTCGCTGACACGCTCGGTCCCCCCAGCGCCGCCCTCGCGCTGATGGCGATGATGCTTCCGCTCGCGCTCGCGCTGCACTTCACGCGGTCGCTGGGCGTCCTCGACCAGCCGGTGGACGAGGTCAGCGAGCTGACGCTCCCCGAATACCAGCTGGCGCGCAACTAGTGAGCGCGCGGGCGGCTGTGATCATTCCGACGAAGAATCGGCGTGACCTCCTGGATGCGACGCTCAGCTCGCTGGCGCACCAAGACGTCGAAGATTTTGAGACCGTCGTCGCCGATCACGGATCAACGGATACGACCGAAGCAACGGTGTCCTCCTGGGCAAGCGCGCTCAACCTGACATATGTCCGCCTCGAAGCGTTGGCGCGTTCGCCGGGATGGGTGAGGGACGAGGGTGTCCGGCACAGTTCCGCGGCGATCCTGATCTTCCTGGACAACGGAATGATCGCGCCGTCGACCTTTGTCCGCGCGCACCGCGCCTATCACGAGGGGGGAAATGACCGCCGACCGAACTTTGGCATCGGCATGTGCCACGGCTACCGTCTATTCGGCCGACAGCCAGCGTGTTCGCCGGAGCTTTTCAGCACCCACTCAGCCGCGGCGCTCAAGGAGATAATTGAGGCGGACGAGGAGTTGAGGGACGAGCGCTTCGGCATCCGTGATCTCGAGCCCCTAAGGGTGCCATGGCTCTACGGATGGAGTGGGAACTTTTCGGTCAGAAAACAATTGTATGACGAAGCCGGCGGGTACGACCGAGAACGCTATCACCTCTACGAGGACTTGGATCTCGCGTATCGGCTCCATGCGTGCGGGGCGCGTTTCGGCGTCGTGGACGAGGGCTGGGCTGTTCACCTGCCGCACCCGGTGGATCCGATGGCGAAACGCATGCTGTCGATCGCGCTGGGCTGGCGCCGCTCTTACTGGCGCCATCGCAGTCTCGCACTTGAGGCGGCCTGGCTGACGAAGCCCAGCCCAAAGAACTGGCATCGCTCCGTGGCCGAATATGGTGTTCGCTGCGACGCGATGATTCGCTCACTGGAATCCATGGTTGCTGGAACTCCGGTCATCAACATCACTCAGGCCGGCCTCGGTCTCGCCGGACCCACGCTACTGGTGGGCGGTGATGGGCGATACGCTGGCAAATTCGATTTTGTCGCATGCGGCCGGCAAGATCTCGTCTCCAGAGACGGTGTGTGGGGGTGCGCTGGCGTGCTTATCCCGATGGACGATGCGAGCCTGGAAACGGTGGTCGTTACAGAGTTTTGGCGTCGTCTTGGAGCCGCGGCAGGCCAACTTCGCCTTCTCGACCATTTGATCAATGAGGTCAAGCGTGTCGCCGACAAGGCGGTCTTCGTGGATCGAGGGGACGACCGGCCCGGGGACCTGACCAGGCACGATGTAATCATGGCGTGCCGGAGACGCGGTCTGCCGTGTCGCATCATATGACCGGAGCCGGGGTCTGCTATGTCGGAGTCGGCAGGCTTGGCGGGCACTACGTGGCCACTGTGGTCAGCGGTGAAGGCGACGTGACGGAAAACTTCTCCGCCGCCTGCGATCCGGCCGGCCTTGCACCATTCCTCGCCCGGATCCGCGACCTTACCAAGCGCAACGCAGATTCGGTGTGCTCAATTGACACGACTAACGGAATCTTGGGTGATCTCCTTCTTCGAGCGGGAATCAGAGTGCATCGGGTGCTACCGGAGTTGCCGCCTGGAAGCGGCCTTAACTCCATGGCGCCCGCGCGGCTCGCAGCGGGGGCTCGGCTGGCATTTAAAGGTCCGCCGGCGGTGCCACCGCAAATACTCGCGGCGGTCGGCGGCATGGCGCAAGGCAGGGGACGGGAGATGCTGCGGCAGATTGTCGACGGCAAGGAGGTCGAGCAGAGGCTGGAACGCTCTGGCTCATTGGTGAAGCGCGTCCCGGCCACGCGCCGCCGCGCGGCGTTAACTTTCGATGACGGCCCCACTCCCGACGTTACTGAGCGTGTTCTTGATGTCCTCGCGCAAAACGGCGTTCGCGCGACGTTTTTTTGTGTGGGGACGCAGGTCCGCTCGTGTGCCTGGCTGTGCCGCCGGATCCAGTCCGAGGGCCACCTCCTAGCGAACCATAGCTGGTCGCACGCCTACCTGCCTGACCTGCCTGTTGGGCTGGCGATGGAGCAGATAACGGCGACAAACCATGCAATTAAGGATGCCGTCGGAGAGTCTCCACGGTATTTCCGGCCTCCTTACGGTGCACGGTCAGCGACACTGCTGGAGCGGGTGGCCGCAGTCGGTATGACAACGGTCCTGTGGGATGTCGATCCCACGGACTGGGCGTCGCCCAAACCCGGGGTCGTGGTCAATCGCGTCGTTGACCGTGTGCAGCCCGGCTCAATCATTCTGCTTCACGACGGCCCGGCGAGTGGGGCGGACGTCGCGAGCGTACTTCGCGAATTGGTAAATCGGCTTTGCCAGGAGCGGTTCGAGCTCGTGCGGCTCGACGAGTTCGACGTTGAGCTGACCCAGCGCTGAGGGCTGGGGGATGGGCCTGCCTCCATTCGCGCGGGCTAGCATGCCGCCCATGAGCGGCAGGACCTGTGTGGTGACGGGCGCGACCTCGGGGATCGGGAAGGCGACAGCGTTGGCGCTGGCCAGGCTGGGCGCGCGGGTGGTGCTGGTCGGCCGCGACCGGGCGCGGGGCGAGGCGGCTGCCGAGCAGGTCGCCGCGGTGAGCACGTCACCGCCGCGGCTGGAGATCGCCGATCTTGCCTCGATGGGCCAGGTGCGCGAGCTCGGTGCCCGGTTGAGCGCGCTTGACCGCATCGACGTTCTTGTGAACAACGCGGGGCTGATGGCTGGCCAGCGCCGGGTCACGCCAGACGGTTTCGAGCATGTCTTCGCGGTCAACCATCTGGCGCCGTTCCTGCTGAGCAATCTGCTGCTCGCCAAGCTGGCGGCGGCCGCGCCCGCCCGGATCGTGACGGTCACCTCCGATGCGCACACAGCGGCCCGCCTCGATCTCGACGACCCGCACCTGGAACACCGGTGGGATAGCTGGCGCGCCTACGCCAACAGCAAGCTGGCGAACATCTTGTTCACCACCGAGTTCGCCCGCAGGCTCGGCGGCGCCACCGTGGCCGCCAACTGCGCGCACCCGGGGATGGTGCGGACCAGGTTCGGCCGCGAGGCCAGCCTGCCGCTGCGGCTCGGTGTGACGCTCGGTCGGCCGTTCATGCTGTCACCGCGACGCGGCGCCGACACCATCGTGTACTTGGCCACCTCCCCGGCGGTGGCCGGCCAGACGGGCGGCTACTACGTCAGGCGCCAGCGGCGCGAACCCTCCGCCGCCGCCCGCGACGGCGCGACAGCGCGGCGGCTGTGGCTGCTCAGCGAGGAACTCACCGGCCTGGCCCCGGCACGTCCCGACGGAGCCTGACACCCACTCTTCAAGGGGGTGGGGACAGGCGGCGGCAGCCGTTAGGGAAAATTACCGGTAAACCCGTAGAGGCAGGCGCATGCCCCCCGGCGGGCCGGTTCACGACGTCGACCCGTCGGCAGCGGTGGCATCGGCGACGGCGAGGAGGAGGTGAACTTCGGTGCCGGCGAGCCCGACCGAGCAGAACAGGGTCACCTGCTGTGACTGGCCACGACCGGGGCAGGCGCCGTCGAGGACCGAGCCGAGGCTGGTGAGGCGCCGCATCTGCGCAGTGCCGTCCAGGACGAACGGCGGCTGGTAGGCGTGTGCCTGGGCGACCGAGTCGGTGACGATGACGTCGGCCCGCTCGGCCAGGGCGACGTCGAACTCGGCCCGGCCTTGCTGCTTGGGACCCAGCGTTGTCACATGGCAGCCGGGTCCGATCCAGGCGGGGTCGATGACCGGCCGCGCGCTGTTGGTGGCGAGCACCACGATGTCGCGGCCGCGCGCCGCCTCGTCCAGGGAGAGCTCGTCGCGGGCCCGTCGCGCGAAGGCGGCGCGGCGTTGCCCGTCCCGGCTCCACACGGCGACGTCGCTGAGCGGCCGCACCGCCGCGACGGCCCACAGCTGAGCCCAGGCTTGAACCCCGGTGCCGATCAGTCCCGCTCGGGCCGCGCCGGGCCGGGCCAGGACGTCAACGGCGAGCCCGCCCGTGGCCCCGGTGCGGCGTGGACCGAGCTCGTTGCCAACCGCGATCGCCACGACGCGTCCGGTCTGCCAGTCGTGGGCGACCACCACCTGGGCGCCGGGCTCGGCCGCGAAAGTGTCATAGGAGCGGTAACCGAACCAGCGGCCGCGGCGCGCGCCCGTGGTGAACACCAACCGGCCGCCGCCCACGTCCGCCGACACCCGCGGAGGCGCCCGCAGGACACCCCGCTCGGCATCCACCAGCGCCTGGCGCATCGCGGCGACCGCCGCGCCGGCGTCCAGCCGAGCGCGCACGTCATCATCGCAGAAAACCAATGGCGCCACGCTCACCTGCCTGACTCCTGACTCACAGCCCGGCCAGCGCGGCGAGGCGGCGATCCGCGCGGCGAGCGACCGCACCCGGGCGCTTCGATCCGCGACATGACCGTACTCCCGGGTTCGGCTTCCGGGACTCACTAGCCGGACGGGTTATCGCTCTGCGCCGGCGGGCCGGTTTCGGCTGGGCTGCCGGCGGGCGGCCGCCCGCGGGGCCGCATCCGTCCCGTATGGCGGGGCAGCCGCCCTGCCTCGGCGAGCGCCCTGCGCAGCAGGAACTCGATCTGGGCGTTAGTGCTGCGCAGTTCGTCGGCGGCCCAGCTGGCCAGGGCGTCGTGGACGGCGGGGTCCAGGCGCAGCAGTACGCTCTTGCGCTCGCTCACCGCGATTCCGTGCCTGCGGTCACTGGTAGAGGGAGCCGGTGTTCACGACTGGCTGGGTAGCCTGCTCGCTGCAGAGGACCACGAGCAGGTTCGACACCATCGCGGCCTTGCGCTCCTCATCCAGCTCGACGACGCTCTCTTCCTGGAGCCGTTGCAGGGCAAGCTGGACCATGCCGACAGCGCCTTCCACGATCCGCTGCCGGGCGCCGACCACGGCGTTCGCCTGCTGCTGCCGCAGCATGGCCTGGGCGATCTCCGGTGCGTAGGACAGCCGGGTGAGGCGTGACTCGATGATCTGCACTCCGGCTGGCCTGACTCGGTCCGCGATCTCCGCCGACAGCTGCTGGGTGATCTGTTCCGCGTTGTCGCGCAGCGACAGCGCGCCGCTGCCTCGGTTGTCGTATGGGTAACTGGAGGCGATGTGCCGGACGGCGGTCTCGGTCTGGATCGTGACGAACTTGGTGAAGTCATCGACGGCGTACAGCGCGCTGGCCGTGTCGTGGACCTGCCAGACGACCACGGCGGCGATCTCGATCGGATTGCCGTCGGCGTCGTTGACCTTGGCCTGAGCCGACTCCTGGTTGCGGATCCGGGTGGACACCTTCCGCCTGCGGGCGAACGGGTTTACCCAGTGCAAACCGGGGTCCCTGATGGTTCCGCGGTACCTGCCGAATAGCTGCACCGCGCGTGCCTGGCCGGCGACGACAGACGTCAGGCCGTGTACTGCTAGCTCACCGGCCAGAACGAGGAGGACGCCGGCCACGATCGCCGCCGTCGGGCCTGCGCCGGGGCCCTCCGCGACGCCAAGCCAAAACAGCGCGGCCCCGGCGAGCAGCAGCCCGATGCCGAGCACGAGGACCCGCACGCCGGACGCTGACCACGCCTCGCGCTCGATCACCCGCCGGTTGGGCAGTTCCGGGCCTGCGGTGGCCGCGTTCTGGGTAGTCATGCGCCCCTCCTCGACTTGACCGGATCTGATTACACTTTTTTATCATACTGATATCTATTTTCCTCTGGCAAGGGCCGCACCGAGGTGTGCGTGGCATGCACGGTGGCCCGGCCCGGGACAAGGCGGACATGTGGGCAGAGACGATGGAGCACCCGGGCTGATCGGCTTGCGCCGGCGGTTCGGTGACGGGGCTGGGCGGCAGGTTTCGGCCCGGACGCCGGTGGCTGGGCGGCGGACGCCGGCGATCGAAGTCAGTCACCTGACCAAGGACCTCGGCGGTCGCACCGCCGTCGCGGATGTGTCGTTCAGCGTCGCCCGCGGCGAGGTGTTCGGGTTTCTCGGCCCCAACGGCGCGGGCAAGCCCGTTACTGAATTGAGACATTCATTGCTTACGCGCCCGGCGGACTGTCGCTCACCTGATCAGAGGTCATCTTCTCGGACGCGCCCACCGTCCTTGAAACATGCACCCCTTCGCGGCGCTCCCGTGGGGACGAAACTGGGCGCCTGACAGGGGCCCAGTTTCGTGTCAGACATACTGCGTCCGCGAGAGGTCCGCGACGCGCTGCTGACTCGGTGATCGGATAATCAGGAGCGGAGAATCCCGGTGAGTGCGGTGTTGACCGCGGCCTGGTCGAACGGCTCCGGTTCCTCCGGCTCGTCCCCGGACGGGTACTCTACCGGGGAGTTGCCGCCGGACGCGACGCACACCGGGTAGTCCTGGCCGGGGTCGAGCGTGATCATCTTCTGCCGGGTGATCTCGTGGACCCAGTCGGCACCGAAGTCGTACACGTACGTGACCTTCGGGCCGCCCGGGGGAAAAGCGCCGCGGAGCCGGGCGTCCTCTTCGTCCTCGGTCCCTTCCAGCTCGTAGAACGGGTCGCTGTAGCGGACGCCGCCCGCGTGGAACACGTGCAGGTGATCCCCGTCCCAGCCGAACAGGACCTGGATCGCCGCGTGCAGGTCGCCGAGCGTCGCCGTGAGCGGAAGCTGCACGCTGCGCCAGACCGGCGGCTTCGCGTTCTTGAGCGCGATCTTCAGCTGGACGCCCTGCCGGATCGTGAGCGGCGCGCCCGACGCGGCAAATGCCTCCACCGAACTGGCCACGTGCTCCGCCTCGGGATGGCCGCTCGCGCGCACCTCGGCGAGTCGTTTCGCGATGTCGTCGTCGCCGTCAATCGCGTCCCAGATGCAGCACAGGGCCTCGTCGGGCCCAGCCTCATGGAGCGCCGAAGCGGCGGCCTCGGTGCCCACCCACTGCCAGTCCGCGCGCGCAGGCTCCGGCGCCTGCCCCATCGAGAACAGGAACACACGGGCGTGCCGCGCCGCGTGCGGCCGGGCGTCGTCGCCCGCGATCTCGCGCCAGGCAGGCCACCCGTCTTCCCCGGTCATTTCCGCGAGTTCGAGCGCCACCACGCGCAGCCGGGACGGCATGTCCTCGGCGGCGGACAGGATCTCCCGGACCGCGCCCGCGGGGTCGCGCGCGTCCAGCCAGCTATCGGCGAGGGTCTCCCGCTCGCCCGCGGGGAAGTTCGCTGCCCCCTCTATGAGCTCTTCGGCCGTCAGCCCCGCGTCGAGCGGAACTGGGCACACCTCCTCCGCCAGGCAGCTTGCCACCCACTCGCCCAGCGGCGTAACGGCAGGCGCCTTCGACGCAGCGGGTCCCGCCTTGGCGATCATGCCGAAATCGGCGAGCAGCGCCGTCAGCCCCTCGATCCTCGGCATCCCGTGCGAGGAAAGCCCGGACAGCGCGCCATGCACATCGGTATCGAGGTCGCGGGAGTCACAGATCTCGCCGGCTTCCTCAAGGACTTCCCGCAACAGCCCGCGCCCGGCGGGCGCGTCCTCGTCCTGCAGCACTTTCAGCAGCGCCAGAACGAGAACGAGGAAGCCCCTGCCCAGGTCCCGGTCCCCGCCGCCCAGAACAGCCGAAACCGCGAAGAAGCCCTTCAGCCATGCTTCCAGCAGCCCCGTGCCGTCGTCCGGAGGCCAGCTCTTGAGCTCTGGCCCGCCGGATGCCTTACCGCCTTCCGCGGTGAGCAGGCCCATGCCGATCGTGGCGCACCAGGCCAGGTGAAGTTCCGGTAGGTCGGCGGCGCTCCGGACCGCCTGCGGAGCCTTGACCCCGATGATCGCGGCCGCGGCTGGCACGTCCTGCTTGCGCAGCACGCCTTTGGCGGTCAGGGTCCTGTTCCCGCCCCCGGCCCAGCCAGCCAATGAGGCCGCACGCCGGAGCACAGCGGACTTCGCGGCCAGCGCGGCGAGGTCGGGAGTACCGGACGATGGCAGGCTTTCCGGAAGATTCACGCACGCACACTATCCCGACACCGAGCGGCCTGCGCGGGTAACGCTCGCCGCATACGCTTCCCTCATGCCGGAACTGAGCGACGAGGAACTGGACGCGCTGGTCGAAGAGGCCACGGTCGACGCGTACGGCGATGACGAGCAACTGGGCGGCTTCGCCGTGATGATCGAGGACAACCTGGAGGTCCCCTTCGAGACCACGGTTCTGGGCGTGACGGTGACGGTCCAGAAAGTCACCCAGACAGAGTCCCGCATCGTCGCCGACTGCGTCCGCGACGGCCACCACCAGGCGATCTCCGTCCTCGACCTGCCGCTGCCCGAGCCGCCGCCGAAAGGCGCACAGTGGATCGCCGCCTACCGGCACTGGACGGGTGGCATGTGAGGGACACAGGGCGTGAAGATGTCCTGGGTCACACTGGACCGGATCCTCTCGGAGGAGATTGTCCGCGACGACGATATCCGGCGCCGCGTAGCGGCAAGCGGCAGGCCGCTGCGGTCGCACGCCACGGGCATGAGCGACGACGACCTGCTCGCCAGGCTCCGCGGTCTCGGGGTGGACGCGGACCGCGAGAAGCTGGCGGGGCTGTGCGACGGAGCGCTGTCCGCCGAGGAAGTCTCGGCCGACCACGAGGGATCCACCAACCCGATCGGCATCACCGAGATCTGGAAGCGGTTCAGCCGCAGCTTCTTCTCCCTACGTCCCCGGTCAGCGGCACGTCCCCGGTCAGCGGCCTCCCTGGACTCCAGCTACGGCGGCTACGGGTGCCCGCGGCGTAATTGGCTTAGTACTGTAACGGAAGGTGGTAGCCAGGTGAGGTCTGAGCGAAGTCGCCCGGCCGGAATGAGACGGAGCTCAGCCGGGCACCGCCCCACCGCAAGCCCGACGGCAGCGCCACATCGGCTTCCGGCGCAGGATCGCCGCTGATCAGGTGGGACGGGCCGCAAACGGCGGCCTTCGGGGCAGGCGGGCAGGCGGCCGCTTGAAACTGTAAGACGCAAAGTCTTACAGTTGAGGTATGGCCGACACGGTTACCATCCGCACCGATGACGAGACCGAGCATGCCCTTGAGGTGCTGACCCATGGCGGCATCTCGCGGTCCGCCGCGATCAGGCAGGCCGTGCTGGAGGCGGCCAGCCGCCGCGAGCGCGCGGCCCGGATGCGGCGGGATGTACTGCGGATGGACCTTGGCCAGCCGGACGGAGTTAACGTGGCGGAGGAACTGGCCCGGGATCGCTCCGGCGAACGCTGATGATCTACCTGGACTCGGCAGCCGTGGTCAAGCTCGTCCATGCCGAGGCGGAATCGGCGGCGCTGCGCGGCTGGCTTGACGAGCGGGCCGAGACGGGATGGATCAGCTCCGTGCTGACGGAGATCGAGTCATTCCGGGCTCTTGCCCGGTATGCGCCTGACGCCGTGTCCAGGCTCCCGGCCGTGCTGGACCAGATCGAGCTGATCAGCCTGGACCCGTCTATCCGGATCCTGGCCCAGACCGTGCAGCCCGCCACCGTCCGCAGCCTGGATGCGATCCACCTCGGCACGGCGCTGCACGCACGCCATGCGCTGACCTCGTTCGTCACCTGCGACAAGCGTCTGCTGGACGCAGCCATGGCAGCAGGCCTCCCGGTCGGCTCACCTGCCTGATCAGAGCTGCCGGCACCTACGACGACCGCCTCGCCGCGTCCGGTGCCGCGGCCTTTCCGCGCTCCGGCCAGACCGGCCTCGGACGAGGCGAAGAAGGGCAGGTCTGTTTCCGGGCCGTGATCTCCGGACGCATGCGCGCGGATCAGTCCGGGAGCTGGCCGCAGGTCCGCCAAGTGGTGCAGTTCCCCGCGCACCGCGCTCATGCATCTCGTGCGGGCCCCGCAGCCTCCGATGACGGACCCGCTATGCCGCGGCCGGGCAGCCCCTCCCTCCTCGCCAGCCAGGCGGCCAGTAGCTACCCCCTGCCGCCTCCCGGGTGACACGGCTGCCGGTTACCCCTGGTCAGGCGCTATAGGACGCGCTACGGCGCCGACAAGCCCGTTGCCGGATTGAGACATTCATTGGCGGGGTTCACTCGAAGGTGATCACTGAGTCCAGTCCGGTGATCTTGAAGAGTTTCCGTACCCGGTGCTGCGGTGAGCGGATGATGACCGGGCAGCCCGGCGGCAGGGCCTTGCGGATGCGCACGAATCCGGCCAGGCCCGATGAGTCGATGAAGCTCACCCCGGCCACCGTCCGCCAGTTGGTCGTCACCGGCCTGGGCCGCGACCCCCACCGTTATCATCACCAACAGGCCAGGCCCCTGATCGGGCACTACGCCCGCCGGATGACCATCGAGCAGCGCGCGTCCGAGAAGA
>WNGG01005015.1_pt1 | contig 14794 bp, 14 predicted proteins | sample 5400661 | NCBI WGS metagenome assembly WNGG01 (sample SAMN13153372, study PRJNA577476) | soil metagenome | isolation source: 100 cm soil or saprolite under Garry oak tree replicate 1 | place: USA:California | collected 2016-06-15
CCCCGTGTACTACGATCTCTTCGAGGAGTTCGCCGACCTCGCCACGCAGGGCATGTGCCCCCTCGGGGCGCCGGACGAGCGCGGGCACAAGGACGGCTGGGGGCTCGCGTGCTTCCAGGACGGGGCGCTGAAGTTCCACATGCGCGACGCCGGGTCTGCGGCCGACGCCTCGAAGTACTACGGGACCGCGTGGAAGATCGCGAAGCTGAACATCGAACGCGCGCCCGGACGATCCCTCATCGTCATGGGCCACCTGCGACGAGCGAGCTCGAAGGGCCTGGTCGCGCAGAAGTTCGCCCATCCGTTCGTCGAGGAGCGGGACGGCGTCACGTGGGCGTTTCAGCACAACGGATCCCTGGTGAACGAGACGGACGAGCCAGGTCTGATTGATTCCCAGGTATTGTTCAAGACGATTCTCGATCACTTGGATGGAGTGGGTCACGAGTCGGTCGCTGCCGCCAGCGCGGCTACGCGGGCACTGGCCATTGAGAAATACGGCGGCTTCACCGGATTGAATTTCATGCTCTCGGACGGCCAATCGCTCCATGTGTATCGGGACTTCCAGACGAACGGGCAATATTACACCCTGTATCTCGACAACTTCGGGGAAATGATCGTTGCCGCCTCGGAGCCGATCCTCGCGATGAAAGCGGATCCGATGCCGCGGGGCATTCTGCACACGGTGGACTCGAACCTCAAGGTCGTCCGGGCCGACGTAGCCTAGAACGGCATTTCCGGGCCGCTACGGAGTCTCCGGAGCGGAGGTCTTGGCCGGATCCCGCGATTCGACACTGCCCGGCATGATTGGCGGGCGCAGTGCGAGAATCGATAGGAGGTGGACGAATTGGATGATCGCAGTCAGCCGGAGTTTGCTCTGCCCGTTCGCGCGGTTGCGGAATTCGTAGGGGACATCGTAAGTCGCGAGGTTTGTCCGGCTGATGATCTCGAGGAGCGGCTTGCTTCCAATCCCGGTGATTGGGATGTTCCGCAACGCCGATTTTCGGAAGAGGAAGTATCCGGACAGCGGATCCGTGCACGTGGTCCGGCCGATGCGGCGCGCCAGGGCGGTCGCGATGCGGCTGATCGCGAGGCGTCGACGCGGCCAATTGGATGTCCGTCCGCCGGCCGTGTATCGAGACGAAACGACCCCGTCGAAACCATTCAGGCGTTCGACCATGAGCGGGAGCAGGGAGGGCGGATGCGACATGTCGGCGTCCATCACGCAAACGAGTTCGCCTTCGGAAAGGGCAAGGCCCCACGTGATCGATCCTCCGAGGCTTCGCGGTGGCGGCCGGGTCCAGACCGTGACGGGGAGGCCCATTGCGTCTCCCAAGGTCCGGGCGAGGGTCCCCGTACCATCGGGGGAGCTATCGTCGATGATGAGGATGTGGAACGGATGATGCCATCGGTCTCGCAATTTTCCAAATTCGCGGAACAGCGAGGGGATGTTCGGGGTCTCGTTGTACGTGGGGATGATGATGGTGAGGGTCTGGCGTTCCTCCCCGTCCATGTCGCCGACCTCTCTTCCCGGATATTCACGAAAAACTATAACTATCTTTGTAGTAATCTTCGAACGTCTTTGCCATGGCGGCGACCCCTCTGACCGCTTCTCAATCCGCAGACGCCCCGTCCTCCGGAATCCTCCAACTCCACGTTCTCGATGGCGGCGGCTGGGCGCAAGTGCCCCTTCGTTACGTTCGGCGAGACGGTCGGCTGTATTTGCTCGCTCCGGCTGACCTCCGGCCGCGATGGGTCGACCAACTGCTGTCGTCGTCCGTGCCGGCCCGGTGGCGGGTCCTCGGCCAGGAGTTCATCGGCAAGGCGAGCTTGCGGTCGGATCGCGCCGAGGTGGCCGCGGTTTGTGAGGGCTTCACCTCGCGGTTCGGCGCGGCCAAGATGGCAGAGTGGTTCGGCGGATCCGTGTCGTGCCTTTCGCTTCAGCCCACCGGCGAGGTCCCCGACGACTACGCCCGCCTGGTACGTCTGTCTTTCGATGCGCTCGCGGATGACTACGACTCGGTCGTTGAGGATAATCGGTTTGACCTCCGGCTCCGGGACACGACTCGGGACATCCTCGACCGCACGTTCCACCCCGGCGATCGCGTCCTCGAGGTTGGCGCGGGAACAGGACTCGAAACACTCGCCCTCGCTCGGAAAGGTGTCCATGTCCTCGCCACCGACATCTCATCGAGAATGCTGAACCGCCTCTCCGAAAAGGCGGTTGCGCAAGGACTGGAATCGTTCGTCCAAACGCGGAATATCAGGGCAGCGGACATCGCAATCCTTCAGGACGAATTCGAACCGGGTTCCTTCGACGGCGCGTTCTCCGACTTCGGCGCACTCAATTGCGAGCCGGACTTGCAGAGCGTCCCGGAAGCCCTCGCATACCTTCTCCGCCCCGGCGCGGCGTTGATCATGACCGTTTGGAACCGACTCTGTCTTGCGGAGACCCTTGCGTATCTGGTGGTAGCGAAGCCAAGCCGGGCGTTCGCGCGGTTGCGGGATCCCGTCCCGGTCGGGCGATCGAGGTTCGGGATTCCGGTGTACGCCCGCTCCGCCGGAGAGATCGTCCGGTTGTTCAAGTCGCACTTCGCGGTGTCGCACGTTGCGGGCCTGCCCGTGTTCGCACCGCCGTACGATCTCGCCGCACGCCTCCAGACCCACTCGCTTGCCCTAGAACTCGCGGACGAGATGGACCGAAGCCTCTCCTCGGTGTTTCCGTTCAATCGGCTCGGCGACCATTTCGTCCTTGAGATGAGGCGAATCTGATGCCGACCGGCGTGCTCGGGGAGGGCACCGACGGGCTCCGGACCTCCGCAAACTTCGTTCGTTCCTCGGTATTGCCGTACTTGAGGGTCCAACCGGTTGGTTTCCGAAACGCCGTGCGGCTTTGGGCTGGCTACGGCGCCTCTCTGCGAACGATCGCGACCGTCCATCGACATCGTGCGGTCGGAGAGAGGATCCCGGGTCGATCCCCGGTGACCGTCTCCGTTCTTGGCGTCAAGTTCCAGGTCCGTCCCGGGACGAACGACTTGGACCTCCTGGTCCACCACGAGCCCGAAACCCTCGCATGGTTCCGAGTCCACCCGGGCGATGTCGTCGTTGACGTGGGAGCCCACATCGGACGCTATACCGTCCTCGGCGCCCGACTCGGCGGCGACGTCGTCTCTATTGAGCCGGACCCCGCGAACTTCGAGATGTTGGCGGCAAATGTGCGGCTCAATCGTCTTTCCAACGTTCACCTGGAACGCGTTGCCGTGAGCGATGCGAACGGGGTCCGCCGGTTTCTCCCTTCGACGGGTTCGAATCGCGGCACATCGGCTCTCGCGTCGAAGTCGGGTTCCTGCTCTTTGCAGGAGGGCGTCCTCGTCGAATGCCGGTGTCTTGATGACATCGTCGAGTGCCACGGCCTCTCTCGGATTGATTGGCTGAAGATCGATATCGAGGGGCACGAGGTCGAAGCGCTCCGCGGGGCGAGCCGCTGCCTGTCCATCACGCGCTGGCTTTCGCTGGAGGTGACGGCCGAATCGGAGGAGGCGTGCCGTTCGATCACGGATCGCGCGGGCTTCCGGATCGAAGCGGAAGAACGAGGCGACCCCGCGTCGAACCTTCTGATGAGGAGAGCATGACGCCCTCGATGTCGCCGAAAACGGGAGTCGTCTCCGTCTCGGTTGGGCTTTGTGCGTACAACGAGGAGCGGGGGATCTCAGCCGCCTTGGAATCCGTCCTGTCGCAGAACGTGAGTGCGCCCTTCTCCGTCGATGAAGTGATCGTCGTCGCGAGTGGATGCACGGATCGGACCGAGTCGATTGTCAATGAGTGGTCGGCACGAGAGCCTCGAGTGCTTCTGGTTCACGAAGACGAGAGAGTGGGAAAGGCCCGAGCGCTGAACGTCCTGTTCCGACGGGCGAAGGGACACATCGTCGTCAGCTTGAACGCGGATGCCGTGCTGATGCCGGAGAGTCTGCAGCATTTGTTGGAACCCTTCGAATCGAATCCGCGCCTCCAGATTGCGTGCGGTTCCCCTCAGCCTTCGAGCGTCGTCGACGGTCTGTCCGGGATGTTGACCGGGCTTCAATGGCGCCTTCACAATCGCACGCTCGCGTTGCTCTCGTCCCGTGGCATGCCGAACCACTGTTGCGATGAGTTCGTGGCACTCCGTCGCGGCTTCATCGACGAGCTACCTCCGGATCTGATTAACGACGGCGCCTACCTTGGCGTAGTCGCAGCGTCGCGAGATTCGTTCGTTTCGTTTTGCGACTCGGCGCATGTCGTCGTCGATCCGCCGCGGACCCTCCGTGGGTTCCTGATGCAGCGGCGGAGGATTCTCCGCGGGCATCGTCAGGTCCGCGAGTTATGCGAGCAATCGCCGTACACCTTGGAGTGGTTGATGTGGACGCGTCCCGACCTCGTGGCGCGGATCATCGGCGGAGAAAGTCGGAGCCGTCCGAGCTCAGCCCTGACCCTTCTCCTCCTGCTGCTTCCACTGGAGTCGGTAGCCCTGCTCGGGGCATCTCTCGATGCCCTCCGGGGCCGGAACTACGAGCCCGCGTGGACGCCGGTGAATTAGATGCTGTCGCTCAGAGAATCGCTGGTCCGCCCTCGCGTGCTCGTCCTCATGGGATTACTGATTCGAGAGGCGCTCTCGTTCTGGACGGGTCATCCGTACGATCTCGAGGTCTGGGTGCGGAACGCCTATTACGTGGGACACGGACAGAACCCCTACACCGCGTTCTTCCCTCCCGTCCCCGGTCTGAGTTTCGCGTATCTTCAGCAAACGCTGCCGGGAGTCGGCTATCTGCCGATCTGGCCGTTGGTCGTCGCTGGATTCTACCACGTCTACGCAGCCCTGCCCTTCTCGCGGTTCTTCCTGTATTTTCTGATCAAACAACCCACCGTCCTCGCCGACACGTACCTCGGCGTTCTGATCTTCCGGATGATCCAGCAATGGGGCGGGACCCGCGAGGCAGGCGTTCGCGCCCTCCGGTACTGGACCTTCTTTCCGTACGCGATCGTCATTTCAGCGGTCTGGGGCCAATTCGACGCCCTCGTCGTGGTCCTGCTGATCATGTTCCTGCTTTCGGCCAGCCCGACCCGTCGGGTCCTGTTCCTCGGCCTGGGGATTGCCCTCAAGTGGTTCCCGCTGGTCTTCGTCCCGTACGAAGCGCTCCGGGCGCGGGGGCTGAGGAAGGCGTTGGCTTTCCTGTCTCTGGCCATCCCCGCGGGTCTCACGCTCTTGATCTTTCAAGGGATGGGCTGGGACTACCTCGGCGTCACGCAGATGTCCGCCTCGGCGAGCCACGGAGGAGGCGCCGGAATGTCCTACGTGAATATTCTCCAGGCGCCCGCGTTGATCCCGTTGCTGATCCGAGTCCCGTTTCTTTATTCCGTTCTCGGCTATCTTTGGGTGCCCGGCATCCTCGTCGGCGCGTACCTCGCCGAGCGACGATTCGCCCCCGATTCGCGAGGGACCGTGCAGGCGATCCTCCTTGTCACGACGATCTTCTACCTAACCCGGTGGGGAGTCTACGAGCAGTACCTGATGTACCTCTTCCCGCTCCTGATCGTGGATATCGAACTGTGGCATCCGGAGCGGCGGCCCTTGTTCCGCCTGCTGCTGCTCTTGGCAACCGCCTACCTGCTCGTGAACAACGATTTCCTCATCCGGTTCCTCGGACCGTTGAGCAGCGGGTTCGTCGATTTGTCGTACGCGGCCGATAGCTCGCCCGACCTCGGGATTATTCGCGCGGGTGCCACGTACTTCCTGAACGTCGTCATCACGATCACCTTCGTTCAGCTGGCCCTTGTGTTCGCGGATCCGACGCGAGGCTCTCGTCCATGGCCACAGGAGTGGCTTGCGAAGATCCAGGGCTGGATGCGGCCTCAGGCTGCGGATTCGGACACGAATGTCCGGGAGCCGCTACCATGAAGGTGTTGGAACTCACCCAGCGGTTCCCGCCGGCGATCGGCGGGGTCGAGGAACACGTGTACCATCTCGCTCGAGGGCTGTCGCAGGCGGGAGATGACGTCGAGGTCCTCACCACGGACCTGTTGCGCGACACCCCGTTCGCGCGGCTCCAGTCGATCCCGACGACCGACCGCTTCACCGTCACGCGAGTTCGGGCGTGGAAGTTCTTTGAAGCACCGCATGGTCTGGGCGTTGCGGCTCCCTCGATGTTCCGGGCGGCAATCAAGCGGCATCCCGAAATCCTCCACGCCCATGGTTACGGCTACTTCCCGACGTTCGCCGGGAGCCTCGGAACCGCCCTCGATGGATCTGCACTGGTCATCACACCCCACTCCGACGCGGGGCGTCCGAGTCGCGCGAAGCGGATGTTCGACTCGATCGTCCCGAAGCTCACGCTCGATCGCGCGCATCAGGTGATTGCGGTGAGCCGGCACGAGGCGGCTCATCTCATGACGCTCGGAGTGTCGGCCGAGAAGATCAGCGTGATCCCGAACGGCGTAGACCTTTCCGAATTCGAATCGCTGAATCCCGCTCGTCGCAACGGGAGCCCGTTGACGGGCTTGTTCGTCGGACGCGTGTACCCTTCTCAGAAGGGCCTCGAGACTTTGATGAGCGCCCTGGCGTCGCTTCCTGGGCCGGCGTCCGTGCGCTTCCGGATCGTTGGCGAGGATTGGGGCGGGACGTCGCTCCTCCTCCGACTCGCGGAGCAGCTCGGAGTCCGCGACCAATTCACCTTCACCGGGCGGCTCGATCGGCGTGCGTTGCTCGAGGAGTACGCAAACGCCGACTTCCTCGTGTTGCCCTCGTACTTCGAACCGTTCGGGATTGTCCTCCTCGAGGCCATGGCCGCGGGACTGCCGGTCATCGCGTCGCGGGTGGGGGGCATCCCGGAAGTCGTGATGGATGGAGAATCGGGGCTGCTCGTCGCGCCGGGAGACACGCGTTCGTTCGCCGAGGCGATTCTTCGGCTCTCTCAAGATGAAAGCCTTCGAACGGCCCTGGGCCGAAACGGGCGAGCGCGGGCAAAGGGATTCGGTTGGGGGTCGATTGTGCAAGAGATTCGTAAGCTGTACAGCCGGACCCTCGAGGAACGGAGTTCCTGATGGCGCGGACACGGCGCGGTCAGGTCCTCGCCTTCGGCATCGTCATCACCTTGGTCGTCGCGGGTCTCGTCCTCACGAACGCGCTCCGGCCTGCGGTGTCGGTGCCGAGCGAGGTTCCGGGGACGACGCCGATCCGCCACGTCGTTGTGATCATGAAGGAAAACCATGCGTTCGACAACTACTTCGGGACGTTCCCCGGCGTCGACGGAATCCCGGCGGGAGTGTCGCTTTCGGATGGTCAGGGCGGCAACGTGACGCCCCACTGGATCAATTCGACATGGACGCTGGATCTGCCGCACAGCCGGGACGCAATGATCCAGGCGTTTCACAACGGTTCGAACGACCTCTTCGCGGCGGTCGCGGAAGCCCACGCGCCTGGTTTGGGGAACGTCTCGATGGGCTACTACGATCGCCGGCAGCTGGGATATTACTGGTCCCTCGCCGAGAATTACACGATCATGGACCGGTACTTTCAATCGATGCTCGGACCGACCGTGCCCAACCGCCTCTATTCCTTCGCCGGGACGAGCGACGGGCTCGCATCGAATGTCATCTGGCAGGTCCCGATGTCCTCGCCGACGATTTTCGGCCAGCTACAGGAGCGCGGAATCTCCTGGCGATACTACTACAGCCCGGGCCTCTTCGTCGGGCCGTTGCCGAGCTACTTCCCGGAGGTTCGATCCCATTCCGAGATGATGGCGCAGCTTGTCCCGATGGACCACCTCGCCAGGGATCTCTCGGCTGGAGCTCTGGCCCAGGTGACGTACATCGACCCCTCGGAGGACTTCCTCATCAGCGAGCACCCTCCAGAACAAGTGAACGTCGGAGAGCAATGGACCAAAGGCATTATCGATGCGATCATGTCGAGCCCTGCCTGGAAGACCACGGCGATCTTCTTGACGATGGACGAATCCGGGGGCTTCTACGACCACGTTCCGCCCCCGCAAGTCGATGAGTGGGGGTATGGCTTCCGGGTCCCGATGATTGTTGTGTCTCCATTCGCGAAGGCCGGACTGGTTGATCATGAGGTGATGGACCACACGTCGATTGTGAAATTCATCGCAGACAATTGGGCGCTGCCATATCTAACCGACCGAGAAGCCCGAGGCGGCAACTTGACGAACGCGTTCCAGTTCGTCTTCCCATCCCGGTTTGTGCTACAAATTCCTTCCGATCAACGTCAATTCCTGATGCCAACTACAAACGAGGCTCAGTCGGAGTCACGCGGTGAGTCTCCTCGCCGCTTGAAAGTGGTACTCGGCGAGCTGCTCTAAGAAGACGGAGGCCCGTTCATTACTGTGAGCAGATTGGACCCTGCGGTGCGCGGTTCAGAGCTGTTTCCGAATCACCACCCCATACACGAGACCATCTCGGTGATCGTGACCGCTTGGCGCCGGCGGCAGTTCCTTGGCGAAGCCCTTAGCTCTGTCAAAGTTGGTGGCGAAACCCCAGTCGAATTGGTCGTTGTTTCTGACTTCCACGACGAAGATCTCGAGCGCGAGGTGCGGAATCGTCGCGGAAGATGGGTGCTCTCGAAGGAGGCGTGGTGGGGCGCGATGATCGCCGACGGGATCGGGGCCGCCGGAGGTTCCATCATCGCTCTCCTCGATGACGACGACCTCTTTCATCCTCGCCGGCTCCTGGAAGTCAGTCGTGCATTCGAGGAACACCCCGATCTCGGATTTTTCCACAACTCGCAGGTTACATTCCGCGACGGCGAGTCGCCTGGGTTCCCTGTCACGGTTCCGCCGAGAGATCAGCTCCGAATTCCGGCGGGGCGTCGGGTGAGATCGGAGTGCGCGAGGATTTGGATCGAGGGCGCCGGATACAACGGAAGCTCCACCGTTGTTCGGCGGAGACTCGTCGAACCCCACTTGGAAGAACTACGCGAGATTAGGAGAGCGGTCCCGCCGTACCTCTTCTATCGGGCCTGGAGCTCGTCTGTTGCCCTCGTTATGGATTCACGACCCCTTACAGCCGTCCGACTGCACTCAGAGAACACGACTCCAACCCGGCTCCAAGGGCGGAGGGCACGGTTCGCACGGCTCGCGTTGATCGCCCCTGACCTATCAGCCGACGCAGGGATAATCCGCTCAATACTAGGACCTGAGACTTGGGACATACCCCTGCGCCAGATGTCTTCGATGGGGGAGATCGTTGCAGCCTCGAAGGACTCGGTCGAGGGCTCGCATCGACTCCCAGGCGCTGCCCTCGAACTGCTTCGGCGCCGAAGAATCTGGCTTCCGCGATGGATCTTGGTTTGTCTCGCCTTGGTGCGCATTGGTTCTTGGCGCGTGGCTCGAAGCCTCTACAATTGGCTCACGACTTCGGGGTAGGGGTACGTCTCAAAACGTTTCTTTCTTCGCACTGCGAGGCGTCGATTCAAGTGGCATTTCGGCTCGAGATTGACCTCAGGCTCAGCCAACCCAAAGAATGACTCTCCGGACTATTTCGAATCCGTGGTTTGGCATGGGAAGGTCCTAAGTGGAGGCGACCGAAAGGTTTCAATCTCCAAAGTGGAGTCCTTGACTCGAGGGTGGGGTGTCTGAAATCGGTTCGAACCATTCTACGTGGTCTCGTCGACTATGGTTTTCGCGGCGCCAAGATGTCCTACTCGCAGTACGGGGAGGACGTGATCGTTCAATTCGCGCTCAATAACATGGGAATCCAGCGCCCGAGGTACATCGACATCGGCGCAAACAAGCCCTACACCGGGAGTAACACCGCGCTCTTCTACGAGTCGGGAAGCAGTGGAATCAACATCGAGCCGGACCCTTTCCTCTTCGAGGCCTTTCTGAGGTTTCGGAAGCGCGACATCAATCTGAATCTTGGAGTACTGGATCAGTCGGATGAGAGGGACTTCTACGTAATGTCGTATCGTGACATGAGCACCTTCTTGAAACACGAGGCTGAGGACCGCATAAGAAAATTCGGCGCGGAGATTCTTCATGTGATAAAGGTCAAGGTCTCCAGCCTGAACGAAATATTCGGCGAGTATGCAGGCCAAAACCCTCCGCAGTTCATGTCAATCGACGCCGAGGGCGCGGATGAGATGATCCTCAGGGCCTTCGACTTCGGCTCTTGGTCCCCCGAGGTGATCTGTTGCGAAACGCTCGCTTTCGTTTCACCGACCAAGTGGGAAAAGAACGAGTCACTGGTCCGTTTCATCGAAACGAGGGGGTATTTTGTTTTGGCGGATACCTGGTTGAATACCATTTTCGTGTTGGAGCGGGCTTGGCGGAATGCCATGCCCGAAAGCCTAAGTTTCACCAGAAAACCTCGGAATTTGGCCCCGCGGAGCGGTTCGCACGGGCTATCGCGGACCACGCAGCCGTCGTTTCCTCGACAGCCCCAGCAGGACCGCAACGGCGACGCCAACAACGACTAGAGAGCTGACGACAACCAATTCCAGTGGTGACAGCAAACTCGGCGCTGGGGACGAGCCTTCGGAGGCGTATTGCCAGGTGTCCGCTAGAAGACCGTTGTTACCGAGTCCACCAAACAGGACGAGGACGTTGTTGACGAGATCGAATCCACCGGCGGACGCAAAGCGTGGCGGCGGGGAAAAAGCTGGAGTCAGGTCGACCCATACCTCGCTCGCAACGTTGAACGCCCAGAGACCGCTGAGGATGGTGTTGCTTCCGAAACCCCCAGTGAGGAAGATCATCTTGGTGACAGGGTCGAATGAGAAAATCGGGTAGTCGCGAGCCCCCGGATCTCCGGCCCGAGTCAAGGGTGTCCACACGTTGTCGTTCCTGCTAAACGCCCAGGTGTCCGCCAGATGATGGTTCGAGCCGTTAGGACCGCTATAGTCGTTGCCCCCATAAAGGATGAACCGATCCTGGAATGGCACGTAGACCATCCGCCCGTCCGCGCGTGCAGACGGCTGGACCGCAGCGGACCGAGGGGACCAAGAGTTGTTTCTCACATCATACGCCCAGACGTCCCCTAAGTAAGCAGTGCCGTTGAATCCGCCGACGAGGAGCACGACGTCCACAGCCGGATCGTAGGCCACTTGGGAGTCGGACCGCGGGGTCGGGGAATCCAGTGGATGAAGCTCGGTCCACGTGACGTTCTCCAGTGTGAACTGCCAGGTGTCGCCAAGCCGGATATAGGTTGCATTTGCAAGTTCGTGCCATCCTCCGAAGAGGATGAAAGCGTCCGATCGCTCGTCGTAGACGAACATTTCATCGCCGCGACCGAGTGGACTGACGTCCGGGCGGAGCTCAGTCCAAGTCCGGTGTCCCGGATCATAGACCCACGTGCCGTTCAGACCCCGCGCTCCGTCCCAGCCTCCAAACAGAACGAATCGATGGGCTTTCGTGCTGTATGCCATCATCGCCCCCGCCATGGGCTGCGGAGACAAGGGTGTGGACACGTTTGTCCACCCAGACGGAGCCACAGAAATAGATGTCTCTATACGCGCAGAGCTTGCGTCCAGGGCCCCATCCAGCGCCACTTGCCACACAAGCGCGGCAATAATCAAGCCAGCGCCGATCGTTCTCTTGAGGCGCGGCTTCGTGCTCCCCCCTCCGATCTATAGCCCGCCTCTGCCGTAGGTTTCGTCGATGAGCTCCAATGTCCTTCGGATATCGTAGTCCGCACGGGCGACAATTCGATCTTTCGTGACGATCTTCCGCAATCCAACCAGAGGGCGAGAGAGGAAAAGCAGGTATGAGTAAGTCTTCGTGGTCACCGAAAGTAGAAGTCCGTTCCGTTCTACGAGGACTTTGAGCGTGTGATTTTCGGACACGACTTTGCCATCGGTGCTTGTAACGGTCGAGTCCATTCAAAACGCCTTCCGATACATGTCCTTCAAGAGGTCAAACTTCCGTGATTCGTAGGCAAAGAACCCGCTGCGGATAACCGTTCGAAATCGTGCGTCGACCTCCCCCGATTCCGACAGTCTGCGGTTTCTCAAGAGGCCGGCGAGTGTTGCGTACGGGGCGAGACCTGCCAACGCGATCCAATTCAGGAGCGACCAGAATCGATGATCTCGATTGCTTCCTGCTCGTTCGCTTGCATCGCCGCTGGCCAACGATTGCTGATAGAGCGCCGGGAACAATCCTCCCATCCACGACGCGGATTGGATGAGTTCCAGGTAGTACGCTTTCCCCTTGAGGACGCGCATGGTCAGCGTTTCGCGGGCAAGCAGTGGCTCTTGAAGGGTCCGGAATGTGCGGGCGCACTGGACCTCGTCCAAGAGCCGATTGAAGCAGTATCCCGGGACGGACGGATTTCTGGTTCGCTGAATCTTCGCCAGGATTAGTGCAACCAAAAGCGTAATCCAAAGGCGATTCTTGCGCGTAACGACGAAGAAGTCTATGTCATCGCGAGCTCTTGTCCTTCCGTAGGCCGTAGATCCGGAAATGGCGACGAGCCGGATCCAGGGGCACAGCTCAACGAGCCGGTCAGCAAACGATCTGGCGAGGCGCACTCGATGAGCGGCCCGACCAATTTGCTCTTCTCGGTGGCGAGTTAGTGCTTCCGAGCCTTTGAACGAAAGTTCCCCATGTGCCAGGACAATCTCTTTTCGAAGGGTTGCGTCAAAGGACACGAATTCTTCGAGCCCTTCCGGAGACGCGAATACACCCCGGGGAAGCAACAAGAAAAGTTCTGCGCTCGGTATTGAGCTGTCATTGGCGGCGGCAATCGATACGAGGGTTCGAACCTTCGCTCGGATGCTCGATAGTGAGGCTCCGGAACTGTCGTCCGATGATAACGGACTCGAACGCACGTCCGATTTCTTGGAGACGGATTCGACCCCGATCACGGGTTCACGCGTCTGAGGACCTCGGGAACGCAGCGTAGACCTCCCGCCCCTCTTGTCTCCGGTGATTACTATCTGAATAGTATTAATTCTTTGCCCCAGTGACGTTCGCGCCGCGTAAGAGATCCGCGAGCAATATCAGGCGGTGCACTCGTTCCTGGACGGGCGGGTATCGACTGAAGATTCCCCCTCCCGGTCCAAAAATGCTCAGACCCCATGATGCTTTCGCCGGAGGCCCACGGCTGGCAATTTTCAGAAGCGCAGAGGCCAGTGACGCCGGTTTTCCGCTGGATCTACCTCCCATTTCATCCGCGAGATATTCGCGTTCCCGATGCACTGCCGGGTCAAAGAACTTGCTGAAGGGGTCGAAGAACAGGATTCGGGAAAGGACCCGCGAGAAGACCTTGAACTCCGCATCATGGTGCTTCAGATGCATCAGCTCGTGCGCCACGACGGTCTCGATCTCATCCCGCTCGAGGAGGGCTGTGAGGCCACGGGAAATGAGGATAGTGCGTTCCTTACCGCCAACGGCCATCGCGATCGGATCGTCCGATTCGACGATTCGCACCCGAATGCGCGGAACGCCTTCGAACTCGCCGAGAAGGTCCACATGCTGTTGGAGCCAAGCCTCACTCGCGTGGAGGTCCCGCGGCGCGAACCTCCGGATGACGGCCGCGTTGCCGTACCGCCATACAAGGAGGGAGATGACCGTGGATGCGACGAGTCCGCCGACGACAGCACCGAACACCGCGACGGGAACGCCATTTCGGGCATACGCCACCATGCGGGCCTGTGACAAACAGAGCACGAGGCTCGTCGCGATGAACGCCCAGAAGAAGATGGAGAGGGCGTAGAGGCCTGTGAGCAAGCTCACGCGGAGCTTCGCATTGCGCGCATTCGTGATGAAGACATAGAGCAGCGTGCCAATTGATGCCGCGCATACCGCGAGGACCGACAACGAGAGAGGGGAGGACCAATAATGCTGCAGTGCTTCGCCAATCGTCTCGAGCAGGCTAGCCATCCCGTTTCTCCTTCGTCCGCCGCTTCTCGACCTGCGCCTCGAGCGAAGCCAACTCTTCGGCGGCCAACGAACCTGGGTTGGTCAGGAGGTAGGAGACCGCCGCGCCGCCAAAGGTATCGACGACGCGGTCCACCATCGAGGCCATCGTCTTCCGGTAGGCGCGACCTTCCTTGAGTCGGTAGTAGACCTTCTTCTCGCTCTCCTTCCGTAACGAGACGAGGTCCTTATCGACGAGCCGATAGAGAGTCGTCGTCACGCTCGTGTAGGCGATGTCCCGCGTCTTGCGCACCTCGTCGTAGATCGCTCCCGATGTCGCCGTGCCCAGGTTCCGCACGGCGCGGAGGACCGTCAACTCGAGCTCGCCGAGTTCCATACGAATACTATAACGATAGTAATCTAGTTAAACCTTGTCAGTTAGAACTAAGCGATGAAGCGACGGGCCCATGCCGCTACGCAAGCGCAGATGCTTGCGTCGCCAGCTCCGAGAATCGCTTCGACAGTATGTCGAGTCCCGCCACGAGGACGGCCTTCGTCGTGAGGGATCCGTCGGTCTCGAACTCCAGCACGATGCGGGTCGGGTCGTTGCCCACCTTGACGGAATCGACCTTGTACTGTTCCGCGAACTTGGCGCACGTCTTGCAGTCCGCCGCCAGCTCGACCGTCTCTTCCTCCTCGGTCGCGGTCGACTGCATGTGGCTCTCGCAGAACGGGACCTCGGGGTCGAGGGCGTCGAGCGCCTTGGTCCCCGCCTTCAGGAGCGGATAGTAACGGTACCCGACTCCGTGGGTCGCCTGCCACTTGGCGTGGTCTTTGCCTGTGCCCAAGACGGCGGTCGCGTAGATGAGCATCGCCTGGCCGTCCCCGAGCTTGACGATCGGGATGTTCGCGTCCTTCGGCCGGAGCTTCGTGTCCCCGATCGGCTCGAGGTCCGC